>Ga0307437_1001521_pt1 | contig 15384 bp, 17 predicted proteins | sample SalMarWE160390MG_FD_202146 | JGI IMG/M metagenome (GOLD analysis project Ga0307437, IMG submission 202146) | Salt marsh sediment microbial communities from the Plum Island Ecosystem LTER, Massachusetts, United States - WE1603-90 | ecosystem: Environmental > Aquatic > Marine > Intertidal zone >...
CCTCTCAATAGCCAGTGGCAGATTCTTAATATAGACCCTGTCCGCCGCGTTCAACTGCCCTGCCGTCCACTCACAGGCGGCGGCAGCATCGGGGTTAAAATCAGAGGTGTCTATCTCGCCTATTGCCGCCAGGTCGTGGTTCCCGGCGACACAAATATGCTGGGCCTTGCGCAGGAGTTCAATGCACTGATGCGGGTCTGGTCCGTAGCCGATAATGTCGCCCAAACACCACAGCTCCTCCACTTCCCCCTTCTGCTCAATGTCAACCAGCACCGCCATGAAGGCCGTTAAATTGGCATGAATATCAGCGATTATGGCGTAACGCATATACCACAACAATATAACAGCTTTTTTGTTAGATAGCTAGACGGGGACCTCCAGGGTTACCGTTGTCCCCTTGCGGGGTACTGATTGTAGCGTTAGCCTGCCCCCGATGAGCTGGGCTCGTTCTTGCATCCCGGCTAAGCCAAGCTTGCCGGCGACAGTTAGGTCTTCCATCCTTTCCGGTAACTTAAAACCCTTGCCCTCATCTTTGACGGTTAAGACGGCTTTATCATCACCGAATTCTACAGTGACCCAAGCCCTTGATGCCCCAGAGTGCTTCCACACGTTTCTTAACGCCTCTTGGGCAATACGGAACAGCACTAACTCTGTCTCGGGAGGGAAGCGGCGCACCGAACCACGCACCTTCATCTCCACAGCTATGCCAAAGTGCTCGGTCAGGTCGGAGGTCAACCACTCCAGCGCCGGCAGGAGGCCGAGGTCGTCCAATACGGATGGTCGCAGGTCCTGGCTGAAACGGTGGACTCCATCCAGCGTCTTGCTCGTTTTCTGCCTTAGCTCCTTCAGAAGTTTGCTATTCTCAGGTGACAACTTATCGGCGGCAGACACGAGCTTATCCACCTGGCGCAGGAGAATTACCAAATCCTGGGCGGTCTCATCGTGAAGCTCCCGGGCAATGCGCTTACGTTCTTCCTCCTGAGCCCTGGTGACCTGCTGGAGGTAGAACCTCAATCTCTCTTGCAGCTGTTTTTGCTTGATTACATCTCTTCTGTGCCTCTCAAGCCAGAAGTTCACCAGACCACCAATAAGAATAACACCAGCGGTCTCAAAGAGGGCATCGGGCGGGCTTGAGGAGACCCAAAAGACCCGGGGCAGCATAATGACGAGGGCAACTGCCAGGCTCGCCAGCCCTGCCTTTATCCCAAAAATAAGGGCGGCGTAGGTTATTGGCAAGAGGAAGAAAACCCGCTCCACAGCGTGGCGGGTTAAGCCCATAAAGGCAAGGAGGGATGCTGACTCTGTGCCCAGTATCTGCTGCGGGTAGTGCAAAACTATACCGAGGGCAAACATTGCCAGCACGAGCCAGAAATGATAATTAGATATAACCTTTGACATCGTATTTAAGCCAGGCGAAGGTCAGGGCAGGTCTTCCAGGGTGAGCAAGCCTCTTCTCAGCCCGTATAGTATAGCCTCAGTGCGCGAGGCGACCCCCAATTTACTAAAGATGTTTCCCAGGTGTACCTGGACGGTGCGTGGGCTAAGGAAGAGCTGTCGGGCAATCTCCTTGTTGCTTACGCCGGTGGCGGCTAACTTCAATACCTCCATCTCACGTTCACTAAGAAGTTCGGTTGCCTCGGTCTCACTGCGACCGGGGGATACCAGGCGGTCTACAACCCGACGGGCGACCACAGGGTGAAGCACCGACTCGCCAGCATACACCGCTCGAATGGCATCAATCAGCTCGCGTACTTGCACACCTTTCAGTAAATAGCCGGCGGCTCCCGCCTCTAGAAGGGCAAAAATGTACTGGTCATAATCATAGGCAGTAAGTATCAGTATGGCTGTGGATGGGTGAAGCGCCTTTATCTTCTTGGTAGCTTCTATGCCATTAAGCTTGGGCATGGCGATATCCATCACAATTACGTCTGGCTTTAGCTTGGTGGTCAGCTTGACCGCCTCCTCGCCATCGCCAGCTTCACCGACGACTTCCATATCCGGCTCACGCTGCACAAACTCGCGAGTGCCCTGCCGTACCATCACATGGTCCTCAGCCAGCAAGACCTTAATCTTGTCCATGACAGCCCCGAAATTTCCTCCACCGCAATTATAAACTACCTTACTCCTCACTTCAATGTAGAACATGCTTAGAAAATAAGCTTCCAACTAAGCATTTCTGGCAGCTAAAAATAAGCCTTATATCAGATGGCAGTTGACGGGTAATATAGTAAGCTGAAAGTGGATGAGTGATGGGGTGGGTTAGCAGGAAAGGAGGTAAGAAGATGAAAGCGAGGACTATCAAGGGAAAGGTTGTAGCCAAAGCGACTAAGGGCGAAGAGGTCATAGCTGTAGCCCCGGAAGAAATCAAAGACCACCTGCAGTGGGGTAAGGCTCTCTTCGAAGCAAGACATTACGAGGAGGCTCTGGAGGAATTTGAGGCCGTTCTCAGGACGGCTCCGGGCAGTATTGAGACACGAGTCTGGATACGCAAGACGAAGGAGGCACTAGCCGAGCCAAAGGTTGAGGCAGTAGCTGAGGGGGAGGCCCCCGTTGCCGAAGAGGCTAAACCCAAGGAGTGTGTCTGGATGAAGCTTGGCATGGTCTCCTACCGCATCTGCACCAATAACTATGACTGTCTCACCTGCGAGTTTGACCAGACGATGCAGGAGCAGATGGCTAAGGGGGATACCCCAGAGCTTGAGGCAGCACTGGAGAGATTTAAGCAATTACCGGGTAACCAGAGAGTTTGCCGCTATGCCCTCAAGGGTGACGTTTCCTACCGGCTTTGCACCCGCCTCTTCCAGTGTACCACCTGCGAGTTTGGGCAGAGCATGGAGGATGCCCTCCAGCGGAAGCTGGATAAGCTAGTCGCCCGGCGGGCAGCCTTAAGCAAGAAGGTAGCTAAAGCGTAGCCAAAGCTGCAACTAGTGATTGTGAAAGGGTGGGCGCTGTAACAGGCGCCTGCCCTTTTTATATTACCCCCACCCGCCCATTAGGCTTTGCTCTTAATCGTTTTTCTTCCCACCCACCCGCCCTACAGGCGTTTCACCCCCTTTTATCAGTTCTCTATCTTCCCTCCCGCCCTCTGAGGCTGTTGCCCATTACCTTATTTCGTTACTCCTTCCCCCCCGAATTGAAAGAGTCAGAGAGAGGTGAAACCTTATAGGGTGGGTGGGTTGGGAAAAAGAAACTCAGTGGTGGTGTAGGGGGTGGTTGCTAAGTGAATATTTAGACCCTCCCCTTGAATTCATGCTATAATTTTGCCATGAAGGTCAAGGATTTGGGGGAGTTCGGGCTGATTGACCTCCTGGCTAAGATGGTGGGCGGTGGGAAGGATAGGCACCTCTTAATCGGCATTGGCGATGATGCCGCCGCCTGGCAGGGTGACGAGTCAGTACAGCTGGCTACCGTGGACTCCTTCATTCAGGATGTCCACTTTCCCTCAGGTTTAGCTTCCTGGAAGGAGCTGGGCTGGAAGGCGCTGGCGGTCAACCTCAGCGATATTGCCGCTATGGGCGGCTTGCCCCGATACGCCCTGGTGTCATTAGCCCTGCCCGATGATACCGAGGTTGGCGATGTTACCTCCCTCTATACTGGAATGCTTGAGCTGGCTAAGCAATTTGGTGTTACCATAATCGGCGGCGATATTAGCCGAGCTCCATTAGTAGCTATTACCATTGTTGTTTTCGGCAGCAGCCAGAAAAAACAGATATTAACCCGTTCCACCGCCAAGACAGGAGAATTAGTGGCGGTTACCGGCGAGCTGGGGGCAGCTGCCGCCGGGCTGGAGATGCTGACCAAGGGGCTTAAATTTGAACCCCAAGCCGCCGCCCTTTTTAAGAACGCCTTTCTTCATCCCCTTCCCCGAATCGCCGAGGGGCAGTTGCTGGTGGAGGAGGGAGTAAAGACGGCCATCGATTTAAGCGATGGACTGGTTTCAGACCTGAACAAGATACGCAAGGCGAGTCAGGTCGGTGCTAGGATAGAGGTTGAGCGGGTGCCAGTTGAGCCCAAGGTAAAAGCCGCCTTTGGTGAAAGAGCCCTTGAGATGGCACTGGGTGGGGGGGAGGACTATGAGCTTCTGTTCACGGCAAGGGCTGGGGTCATAGAGAGGGTGAAAAGAAAAGCCTCCTGCCCGATAACGGTAATCGGTGATATTATCGCTGGTGACAAGGGAGTAACCCTCGTTGATAGCCAGGGAAAGCCGGTTAACCTTGTCAGGAGAGGGTGGGAGCACTTTATTATGAGATGAGCTACCTTGAGATAATCACTCGTAGCCCCGAAGAGACCCAGAAAATCGGCGCCCAGCTCGGGGAGCTCGCCCTCCCCGGAGATATTGTTCTGCTGGTGGGGGGCTTGGGGGCAGGGAAGACCTGCCTCACCCAGGGTATTGCCTGGGGGCTGGGTATTAAGGAGTATGCCGCCAGCCCCTCCTTTGTGGTTATCAGGGAGCTTCACGGCCGCTTGCCGCTATATCATATAGATTTCTACCGCCTTGACCATCTGGAGGAGATTGCCGAGCTCGGCCTGGACGATTATCTCTACGGTAAGGGCGTCTGCGTCCTGGAGTGGGCGGAGAAGGGGTTAAGCCTGCTGCCGGAGGAGCACCTACTAATTGAAATGGGCTATCTCTCTGATAGTGAGCGCAGCCTTAAATTCAAGCCTGGCGGTAAGCGCTATAAAGAAATAGTAGCAAAGCTAAAACAATGATATTGGCTATAGATGCTTCAACCGATAACGCCAGCCTGGCTCTGGTCCAGGACGGCGAGGCGCTGGCTGAGGCAAACTGGCGCTGCGAGCAGAACCATACCGTTGAGCTGTTGCCCCATCTGGCTCGCCTGCTGGGTGAGGCTAAAGCAGATATTAAGTCTATCAGTGCTGTTATTGTGGCTAGAGGACCGGGGAGTTTCAACGGATTGCGCGTTGGCATCAGCACCGCCAAGGGGCTGGCCTTCAGCCTGGGGATTCCAATTATCGGTATCAGCAGCCTGGAGGTGGTAGCCTACGAGCATGCCGATAGCGGTTTGCCCGTCTGCCCCATATTCAATGCTGGGAGGGGGGAGATTGCCGCCGCCATCTACCAGAAAAAAGATAGTAAGTGGTCTCAGCTTGTCGCCGAGCATATAACCACCCTTGACGCCCTTTGTTCGGGGATAACCAGCAAGACCATATTCTGCGGCGAATTCGTATCACAAATTGCCGGCGAGCTGAAGAAGCGGCTCAAAGAAAAGGCGGTGATAGCCGCCACCGAACCCCACCGTGCTAGATTGCTGGCTGAGCTGGGGAAGCGGCGGCTTGATGCCGGTGATTATGATAATGCCGCCACCCTGCAGCCACTCTACCTCAGGCGACCGGCAATCACCCAAGCCAAGCACCGATAAAGGAGACGAAAATGGCAAACTGGCCTCAGCCATCAGTTAATATGAACAAGGAACTGGAGATGTGTTTTGCCTGCGGGCAGAAAAACCCCATCGGCTTGAAGTTGAAGTTTGGCTGGGACGGCAGGGTAGCCAGGGCAGAGTTTACCCCCAATAAGCTCCATCAGGGGTGGGTGGGGGTGGTTCACGGCGGGATTATAAGCTGCCTCCTTGATGAGGCGATGAGCTACGCCGCCCTCTTTAGCGGGGCGAGCAGTTTAACCGCCACCATGCAGACCAGGTTCAGGCGCCCGCTCCAGATAGATGAACCCCTCACTATCACCGCCTCCCTGACTAAGAAGACGAGAAAGCTGGTTGAGGCTAAAGCCGAGATGTCGCTCAGGGACGGCACGGTGGTCGCCGACAGCGCGGCAACTATGTTCGTCATTGGCCAGAGAAGGGGTGTTAAAGGAGAGTCAAAGAGAGGCGGAGCCTCTCTTATATAACTTATTTCCCCCTCCCTTAGATAAGGGAGGGGGATAAAGGGGGAGGGTTGATAATCAAATGGAAAGATCTTTAGTCCTAATCAAACCAGATGCTATGGATAGGAGCCTGGCGGGTACTATTATCTCCCGCCTTGAGAAACTGGGGCTCAGGGTGGTGGCAAGAAAGATGCTCCACCTCGATAAATCCCTCGCCCAACGCCACTACGCCATCCACAAGGACAAGCCCTTCTATGATAGCCTGGTAAGTTATATCAGCTCAGCCCCGATAATCGCCTGCGTCTTTGAAGGGGAAGGGGCGGTGGAGGTAATCAGGAAGGCGATGGGGGCAACTGACCCGGCTAAGGCGGATAAAGGAACGATAAGGGGTGATTTCGGCGTGGATATTGAGCGAAACACTGTCCACGGCTCTGATTCAGTAGCCACCGCCGAGGAGGAGATAAAGCTCTTCTTTGCCCCGGATGAGATATTTTCTATTGAATCCTGAGGACGGGGACAGCCTTACTCCACAGCTCGTCCATCTGGTAGTATTCCCGCTCGAACTGGGAAAAGATATGAATGATGATATTGCCAAAATCAAGCAGGAGCCAGCCTGAGTCTACAGTCCCTTCGTGGTGAGAAGGCAGGACGCCTTCATGTTTCAATCTGTGCCCGACTTCGTCGTAGATAGCCGAAATCTGCCGCTCCGATTCGCCGCTGCATATCACAAAATAGTCAGCGAAGCTGCACACCTTGCGGGCATCAAGTAGAACAATGTCGCTTGCCTGCTTATCGGCGGCCGCCTCCACCGCCTTGTGCGCTATATCTATTCCTTCCAGTAACCAGCCTCCGCACACTAGCCTATTAATATTATATCATAGATTAGTTATATCAACCTCACCCCCTGTATCCCCCTCTCCATTCTTGGAGAGGGGGAAGGTTTTTTAAAAAGAGGGGGCGAAGCCCCCTCTTGGACTCCCCAATAAAGTGGGAGATTGGGGGCAAAGCCCCCCGAGGGTGGGAGGGTGGGAAAGAAAAAGTTAGATTAGAAATGGGGAGAGGCTGTTTAAGCTTTATGTTATACTTAAATTATGAAGGAGCTTCTTTTCGGCACTGGCGGCAGCCCCCACAGCTCCAGGACGCAGTCCACCATAGACGGCATCAAGCGCATCGCCGAGCTGGGGCTGGGCTGTATGGAGCTGGAGTTCGTCTACGGGGTGAGGATGGGTGAGGCGGGGGCTCGGCTGGTGGCGGAAACGGCATCTCAGGAAGGGGTAAAGCTATCGGCTCATGGCCCTTACTACATTAACCTCAACGCCCGCGAGCCGGAGAAGATAATCGCCAGTCAGGAGAGGATACTCCAGACCGCCCGCATCGGCGCCATATGCGGGGCGGAAAGCATCATCTTCCATGCCGCCTTCTACCTCGGCGACCCGCCGGAGAAGACCTACAGTACGGTGAAGAAATACCTGGGGGAGGTGGTGGACCAGCTCAGGCGGGAAAATAATGGGATATGGGTCAGGCCTGAGGTCATGGGTAAGCCCACCCAGTTTGGAACCATAGACGAGATACTCAATCTGTGCGCTGAGCTTGAGGGGGTGGGTATCGGCATGGACTTCGCCCACTGGCATGCCCGCAGCGGGGGGTCTAATTCCTATCCCGAGTTTACCTCCATCCTCCAGCAGATAAAACAGCGACTGGGAGACCAAGCCCTGAACAACATGCATATTCATGTCTCCGGTATTGCCTATGGCAAGAAGGGGGAGATAAAACACCTTGACCTGAAGGAGTCGGACTTCAACTATGTTGAGCTGCTCAGAGCCTTGAAGGACTTTGACGCCAGGGGGCTGTTAATCTGCGAGAGCCCCAGTCTGGAAGGGGATGCCCTGCTCCTCCAGGAGACCTACCATAACCTGTAAATAAGGCGGCGTTTTTTTCATTGACAGCTGTTTCTGGTATAATATAAAGGTTAGATTAAAGTATGAAGGCAAGTTGGATGCGCAATAGCTTAATCTATATCATTATATTGGTTGCCGCTGTAGTTTTGATATTTCAGTTTATCCCATCGCCGGGAAAACCGACTGAAATCAGCCTGGATGAAGCTATAGCTATGTCGCAAGATGGCGAGATATCCGAGCTTACCATGGAGGGTGATGAGCTACTCATTACCGCTACCGACGGGGCAGAGCTAAAAGCGGTTGTAGGCAACCTTACCCTGGTTGACCTTAAGGAGCTGGGGCTTAATCTTGAGGGAATAGACTATGAGGTAAAACCGTCGGGGTTTGACTGGGGTAGTCTGCTGATAGGTTTCATTCCTCTGGTCCTCTTTGGCGCCCTGCTCTTCTTCCTTTTCCGCTCGGCGCGGGGGGCTAACAGCCAGGCGATGAGTTTCGGTCGCAGCCGTGCCCGCCTCTTCCCGGCAAGCACGCCAACGGTGACCTTTGATGATGTCGCCGGGGTGGAAGAAGCCAAACAGGAGCTGTATGAAGTTGTAGAATTCCTCAAGTCCCGGGAGAAGTTCCAGAAACTTGGGGCACGTATCCCCAAGGGAATGTTATTAATAGGCCCGCCGGGTACAGGAAAGACGCTGCTGGCTCGGGCAGTAGCCGGCGAAGCCGGCGTGCCCTTCTTTTCTATTAGCGGCAGCGAATTTGTGGAGATGTTTGTCGGTGTCGGTGCCTCCAGGGTGCGTGACCTCTTTGAACAGGCAAAGCGTAATACCCCCTGCATTATATTCATTGATGAGATTGACGCCGTAGGTCGCCATCGTGGTGCCGGGCTGGGTGGGGGTCATGATGAGCGGGAGCAGACCCTCAATCAGATTCTGGTGGAGATGGACGGCTTTGACACCAATACCAGCGTCATTATCCTGGCGGCTACCAACCGCCCCGACATACTCGACCCGGCGCTGCTTCGCCCCGGCCGCTTCGACCGGAGGGTAGTTCTTGACCGGCCTGATATTAATGGCCGAACCGCTATCCTCAAGGTTCACTCCAAGGGCAAGCCGCTGGCGGAGGAAGTCAATCTGGAGGTGCTGGCCAGGCAGACCGCCGGTTTCAGCGGTGCCGACCTGGCTAATCTGCTCAACGAAGCCGCCATCCTGGCGGCACGGCGGGGCAAGAAAGCCATCGAGATGCAGGAGCTTGAGGAATCCATAGACCGGGTGATTGCCGGTCCGGAAAGGAAGAGCCGGCGGATAAGCCCCAAGGAAAAGGAAATCACCGCCTACCACGAGTCAGGGCATGCCCTGGTGGCTAAAATGCTGCCCAATGCCGACCCGGTGCATAAAATATCAATCGTGGCTCGGGGGATGATGGGTGGTTACACCCGGCTTTTGCCTACTGAAGACCGCTACCTGATGACCCGCTCCCAGTTCAAGGATATGCTGGCTACCCTGATGGCGGGGCATACCGCTGAGGAGCTAATCTTCAATGAGATGACCACCGGCGCTCAGAATGACATTGAGGAAGCCACCAAGCTTGCCCACAAGATGGTAACCAGCTACGGAATGAGCGCAAAACTGGGCCCAAGAACCTTCGGTGACAAGCAAGAGATGGTCTTTCTCGGGCGTGAAATCTCCGAGCAGAAGGACTACGGTGATAGGATAGCTGACTCGATTGACGACGAAGTCGACAAGATTATCCGCAATGCTCATAGGGTGGCTAAGAGTATTCTAACCAAGAATAAGGGAAGATTAATCCATATTGCCGAAAGGCTCATTGTTCAAGAGACCATAGAGGGCGAAGAGCTAGAGGCAACCTTTACCGAACCCCTGAGCACTAAGATAAAAGCCCCCGCCTCAACTCCTCCCCAGGTGGAGAAGGCGCCACCGAAGGCGAAGGCAAAGCCGGCGACCAAGAAAGCCAGAATCTCACCCCAGATTATCCCCAAACAAGCTCCAGCCTCCCCCTAATGGTTATGAAGTGACAGCGGCGTGATTGAGATTACAAAAAAGCCAATCTCCCCTGAGCTTGTGATTAGTAAGGTCAAGACTAATTCCAGCGGCTGTGTTGCCACCTATGTTGGCTTGATTCGCGATTCCTCGCAGGGCAAAACGGTGGTCTCGGTAGAATATAAAGACCCCAAAGAAACGGCGGAGGAGGGACTTAAGCAGATAGCCAGCGAAATCAGGCAAAGGTGGCCGGTGAATAATATAGCCATCTGCCACAGGATAGGCAAGCTCAAGGTAGGCGACATCAACTTTCTCGTTGCCATCGCTGCTGCCCACCGCGAGGAGGGCTTTGCTGCCTGCCAGTATGCCGTTGGCCGCTTTAAAGAGATGCTGCCCACCCAGAAGACGGAAACCTATCTAGACGGCAGCACCTCGGTTGCGGTAGAATAGCTGAAGTTTGGCTGATTTAGAGGAGCAATTTTCCGGGCCAGCGGTAGAAGTAGACAAGTTATCATTCAACTATGGCCGTCAGAGGGTGCTTGACGAGCTATCATTCGGAGTGCCCCGGGGGATAAGCTTTGGTCTGCTTGGTCCCAACGGCGCCGGCAAAACGACCCTGATTCGGCTGCTGGTTGGTCTGCTCCGCCCCAAATTGGGCACCATCCGTGTCTTAGGGCGGAGACCCTCCCCTAAAATAGCCAACCGTATCGGCTACATGCCCCAGTTACCCTCCCTCTATGCTGAGCTATCGATTGCCCAGAATGTTGAGTTCTTCGCCCGTATCTATCACCTGACGGATAGAACCGAGCGTAAGCAGAGGGTGGAGGCGGTAATCAAGCTGGTTGATATGTGGGAGCATCGTAATAAAAGCATAATGAGCCTGAGTGGGGGGATGAAGCAGAGAGCCAGCATGGCCTGTGCCATAGTCCACAACCCACCGATGCTCTTCCTTGATGAGCCTACTGTTGGTCTTGACCCTGAGCTGAGGGTTACCTTCTGGGAATATTTTAGCTCCCTCACCCAGCAGGGCATTACCCTGATTATCTCCAGCCATACCATGGACGACGCCGCCCACTGTGACCGCCTTGCCTTTATGCGTGATGGCAAGTTTGTTGCTCAGGGCACCCCCGCTGAGTTAAGGCAGGCTACGGGACGCCCCGAGGCTAGTCTGGAGGACGCCTTTCTTTACTTCGTCCGCCGGGGGGAGGAGAAAAAGAATGTCTAGCCGGACGTTTACCATTGCCGGCAGGGTTATGCACCAGCTGGTAAGAGACCGCCGTACCATAGCCCTGCTTGTCATCGTGCCCCTGGTTATAGCCAGCATCGTGGGCGTCAGTGTCCCCGAGAAAAGTATGCTGGACTATATTGCTCCGGCGGTACTGGCGGTGCTGATACTCTTCTTCGGTTTCCTTTTAACTGGTATCAGCGTCCTCAGGGAGCGCACCCAGGGGACGCTGGAACGGCTGATGGCATCACCGGTCTCGCGGCTGGACGTCGTGGGCGGTTACCTGCTTGGTTTCCTGCCCTTCGCCCTGCTGCAGACGCTGATTATATTTTTCTATATGGTCTATGTACTTAATGTCAACTACTACTGTGAGCTGTGGCAAATCCTCGTCTTTCAGGTGATTATCGGCATCGGCGCCGTCTGTCTGGGGACTTTCTGTTCCGTATTCGCCAAAAACGAATTTCAGATGGTGCAGTTCATTCCTCTAATCATCCTGCCCCAGGTATTCCTCTGCGGGCTGCTCTGGCCGGTAGGTCAGATGCCGGATTATCTGCAGTGGGTAGCCAAGTTCCTGCCCCTGACCTACGGGGTGGACGGCATCAGGGCCATGATGCTTTACGGGCAAGACCTGCTGGATATCGGCAAGGAGGTCGGCGTGCTGCTTGCTTTTGCCGTCGGGCTGTTGATACTGGCGGCTGTTACCCTGAGGAGAGGTACTTCCAGCTAGAATTTCGCCAGTCCTATTTCTTGCGGCTTACCACCAAATCGGCTAAATCCTTTAGCGACTGGCGGCTGGGGTTATCCGGCAGGAGTTCAAGCCGTTGGCAAGCCTTAGTGCAGTACTCCGAGGCAAGCTCATGGCACTGCTTAGGGATTTCAGAACCGCGGACTAACTCTATCGCCTGCTTTATCCTTTTCTGCTTCTCCGCCTCCGGCATATCCTGGTTATTAAATAATTCCTCCACCGGGTTATTTTTGGGGTAGCGCTCAATAAGAAGCATTGCCGGCAGGGTAAAAGTCCCCTGGGCTAAATCCGAGCCTATGGGCTTGCCCATTTCCTCCTCGGTGCCAGTAAAGTCCAGTATGTCATCTATAATCTGGAAGGCGATACCAAGGTTATAGCCGTACTCCCTCAGGATTTCAACTGACTCCTCCGGCGCCTGGCTCAGAATACCCCCCGACTCCGTCGCCAGTGAAAAGAGGGAGGCGGTCTTGCTGGAAATCCTCTCCAGGTAGTGGTCGGGGGTCTGCTTCAGGTTAAAGGCGTCAAAGGTCTGCACCAGTTCCCCGCTGGAGATAATCTGGAGGGTCTTGGAAAAGAGCCTTATTACCCGCAGATTGTCGGTGGCGGCGGCAAACTCTCCCGCCTTGGCAAATATATAGTCGCCTAATAGCACTGCCCTGTCCTCGCCCCAGAGGCTGTTAATCGTCGATCGGCCCCGGCGGATGGGGGAGTCGTCAATGGCGTCATCATGGACTAGGGTGGCATTGTGCATAAGCTCAACGGCGGTAGCCATGGGCAGGAGCAGGTCGAGATTGTAGTGGTGGAGCTTGCCTGATAGTAAGGTAAGAGCGGGGCGGATTCCCTTGCCCCCGCTCAGGGTGTAACTCAGCAGCTCAGCCAGACGGGGGAAGTCAACCTTACTCACGGACTTTAGCTGGCTCTCCACCTTAGCTAAATCTTGCTGAACCGGCGCGTAGACCTGGCTAAGTTCCAAGACGCTTGGTCTCCTCCTCAATCAGCTTATCATCCAGTTTGGTGAACAGGGGCTTGGGCTCAAGCAGTTTTTGCCCCGCTGGCGGGGGATGCAGCTTCCAGCCGTCATCTTGAACATCACCCTCAAAGCCGAGATATTCGTGCAGCTTCTGGGAGCTGAAGGGCAGGAAGGGATATAGCGCTGTTCTCAGGCAGGAAATCGCGTAAAGAGTTGCATACAATGAGTCGGCGGCAGCCTGTTTATCTTCTTTAATTATCTTCCACGGCGACTTCTCGTCAAGGTAGCGGTTGGTGGTATGAGCTAGTTCCATAGCTAGCATTATTGCCTGTTTGAAATGGCAGGCGGCGAGAAGCCCGTCCATGCCCTTAAGGGTATCCTCAGTCTTATCAATGAGAGCTTGGCTCGGCTTATCAAGTTCCCCGGGTGTCGGCACACAGCCATCAAAGTTCCGGTAGACGAAGGTAAGCACGCGGTTGACCAGGTTGCCGTAGGTTGCCACCAGCTCATCGTTGTTGCGGCGGACAAACTCGCGCCAGGAAAAATCGGTATCTCCCGTCTCGGGCATGTTTATGGACAATAGATAACGCAGGGGGTCAGGCTCATAGCGGGATAGATAGTCAGGCAGCCAGACCGCCCAGTGGCGGCTGGTGGAAAGCTTTTTGCCTTCTATGGTTAGAAACTCGTTAGCCGGCACGTCGTAGGGCAGATTTAACCCCCCGTAGCCCATCAGCATCGCCGGCCAGATGAGGGTGTGAAAGGGGATGTTGTCCTTGCCGATGAAGTAATAGCTCTTTGCCCCCTCCTCCCAGAAGGGTCGCCATCCTTCCTCGTTCCCTTTGGACTTAGCCCATTCCTTGGTTGCTGACAGGTAGCCGATGACCGCCTCAAACCAGACGTATATGCGCTTATTCTCAAAGCCGCTGACCGGCACCGCCACCCCCCACTCTATATCGCGGGTGATAGCCCTATCTCTGAGTCCCTCCTTCAGATAGCGCTGAGTGAGGGCATAGACATTGGGTCGCCACTGACCTTGTTCGCCTGCCCATTCGGAAAGCTCTTTCTGGAAGGCGGAGAGCTTTAAAAAGAAATGCTCCGAGTCCTTAAACTGGGGGGTGGTACCGCACAGTCGGCAGTAAGGGTTGATTAACTCCGCCGGATTGAGCGGCTTGCCGCAGCCATCGCACTGATCGCCGCGGGTGCCGGAGAAATTACAGTGGGGGCAGGTGCCTTCAATATAGCGGTCGGGCAGAAACCGCTGGCAGTGGGGGCAGTAGGGCTGGGAGACGCTGGACTTGTAGATATAGCCCTTATCGAGCAGGGTGAGGAATATATCTTGGGCTACCTCGGCGTGGTTAGCCGTGCCGGTGGTGGTAAATAAGTCAAAGGAGATGCCAAACCTCCGCCATGATTCAAGAAAGCCCTGGTGATATTTGGCGGTAATTTCGGCGGGCGTCTTGCCTTCCTCATCAGCCTTGATGGTTATCGGCGTGCCGTGCTGGTCTGAGCCCGATACCATTAATACCTCGTTTCCCTTGATGCGATGGTAGCGGGCGAATATGTCCGCCGGCAGATATGCCCCGGCAATATGCCCCAGATGTAACGGGCCATCGGCATAAGGCCAGGCAACGGCGACAAGAATTCTCTCACTCATTTTTGGCTAAAACCTTATCACGAATAATCAGGCTTTTCCGGGAAGATGGTAAGTATTCGCTGGCCCTTTTCCTCTATGTAGCGGGCGTAACCCTTTTTCAGGCTACAATTAATACATAAATGCATTTTGCCTTCCGCCTCATCAATAATCAGATAACGCTCAGGAAACGGTATAAGGCGTTGGCACCCATCACAGTTGACATCACCTAAAGATATACAACCACAGCGCATCTACTCACTCCTAAGATAATTTAAGCCACGCCCGATATAGCTCTTTTTTGGATACCCCGCTTTCCCCAGCCACCCTGGCTATCGCCTCTTTAGCCGCTGTCCCTGAGCGGCGCATCTCCCCTAACTGCTTCTTTATCGCCGGGGTCAGCTTGGGTTTCTCCCGCCCTTTTTTGCCCTCAATAACCAGGGTAAACTCACCCCTCGGCTTGATAAAGTGGGCTATAGCCTGGCTTACGCTCCCCCGAAAAACCTCTTCGTGGAGCTTGGTTAGTTCCCGGCAGACTGATATTTTTCTATCACCAAGGACGGCCAGTATGTCTTTTAGTGCTGCCGGCAGGCGGTGGGGCGACTCAAAGACGACGATGGTGGCTGCCTCATCGGCAACGGACTTTAACAAGCGTTGCCGGGCGCCAGTCTTATTGGGCAAAAAGCCGAGATAGATAAACTTTCTGGTATCCAGTCCGGAGACGGCAAGGGCGGTGATAACCACCGAGGGTCCGGGAATGGGGACTACGGGAATACCCCGCTCGGTGCAAGCCACAACAAGCTCATAGCCGGGGTCGGATATGCCTGGCATTCCGGCATCAGAGACGAGAGCCACGTCCTCCTCGCTGAGGCGGTTTAAGATATAACCCAGTTTGGTTCGCTTGTTGCGCTCGTGATAACTTGTCATCGGGGTCTTAATTTCATAAGTGACCAGAAGCCGCCTCGTCCTGCGGGTATCCTCGGCGGCAATAAGCTTCACCTCACGCAGAATACCCAGGGCACGCAGGGTGACGTCCGCCAGATTGCCGATAGGGGTAGCCACAATATAAAGAGCCGGCATTTT
>Ga0307437_1001523_pt1 | contig 15374 bp, 14 predicted proteins | sample SalMarWE160390MG_FD_202146 | JGI IMG/M metagenome (GOLD analysis project Ga0307437, IMG submission 202146) | Salt marsh sediment microbial communities from the Plum Island Ecosystem LTER, Massachusetts, United States - WE1603-90 | ecosystem: Environmental > Aquatic > Marine > Intertidal zone >...
AGCGATCCGGCCCTACCTTTGGCTGAAAGTTGCGGCGATTGCCTTTGAAAAAGAGCTCCTTTCTCCCGAAAAGCCTTGACTGCCCGGGCGAGTATGATATATTTTAAGTTTGTGAAAAAAATAACCAACTTAAGTTGGCTTAGTTTAGGAGCTTATAGATGATTACTAGACAGCAGGCCCTCGACTACCATAGTCGGGGAAGAAAAGGAAAAATCGAGGTAAATTCCACCAAACCTTGCCGGACACAGCTTGATTTGTCTTTGGCCTACACTCCCGGAGTGGCTGAGCCGTGTCTGGAGATTCACAAGAATCCGGCTGATGTTTACAAATACACCGCCAAGGGGAATCTGGTAGCTGTGGTGACTAACGGCACGGCGGTATTAGGACTGGGCAATATCGGAGCGCTAGCCGGGAAACCTGTGATGGAAGGGAAAAGTGTTCTATTCAAACGGTTTGCCGACGTGGACGTTTTCGACATCGAACTGGACACTCAGGATCCCGAAGAGATTATCAGGACGTGCGAGCTTTTGGAGCCGACCTTCGGCGGTATCAATCTCGAAGACATCAAAGCCCCGGAGTGTTTCCATATCGAGAAGACTCTCAAAAGGACTATGAACATTCCGGTTTTCCATGACGATCAGCACGGCACTGCCATCATCTCGGCCGCCGCTCTACTGAACGCCCTGGAGATCGTAGAGAAGGACATTGCCAAGCTTAAAGTGGTGTTCTCTGGGGCCGGCGCCGCGGGAATCGCCTGTGCCAAGCTATACTGTACGCTGGGAGTCAAGCGCGAAAACCTGCTCATGGCTGACTCTAAAGGGGTCATGTACGAGGGCCGTGGGGACAAGTTCAACAAGTACAAGCAGGAATTTGTCCGCAAGACTGATCGCCACACGCTGGCTGAGGCCCTTGAGGGCGCTGATCTCTTTATGGGCGTATCTACCAAGGACCTGGTCACTCAGAAGATGGTCAAGACAATGGCTAAGGATCCTATTATCTTTGCCATGGCCAACCCTGACCCCGAGATAACGTACCCCGAGGCCATCGCCGCACGCAAGGACGTCATCATAGCCACCGGCCGCAGCGACTACCCTAACCAGGTCAACAACGTACTGGGTTTCCCCTTTATTTTCCGGGGGGCGCTTGATGTCGCCGCTACAGCCATAAACGAGGAAATGAAGATCGCCGCTGCTCACGCCCTGGCGGATCTGGCTAAGCAGAACGTACCCGAAGAAGTAACCAGAGCCTACGAAGCCGAGCATTTCACCTTTGGAAGAGAATACTTGATACCGAAGCCGTTCGATCCGCGAATCCTCGAATGGGAGGCCTCCGCGGTGGCCCAGGCCGCCATGGATACCGGCGTGGCTCAGAATCCGGTTGACATCGAGGAGTACAAACGGGAGCTGGCTGAACGTATCGGTCACGGCCACAAGGTCATGACCCTGGTTACCGAGAAGGCGAAGCAAAATCCAAAGCGGATTGTTTTCCCGGAGGGCGATTCCAGCCGTATTCTCCGCGCCGCTCGAATTATCAGCGACGACGGTATTGCCACTCCTATCCTTCTGGGACATCTTGAGGTTATCCGGGAGGCGGCTCGTAAGCACGAGGTGGACCTCGAGGGAATTCAGATTATCAACCCCGCTACATCCGAGACCCGCCACGAGTATGCTCGACAATACTACGAGAAGCGCCAGCGCAAAGGGATGACGTTGGACAGAGCCTCCTGGGTCATGCGCGATCGCACTTACTACGGCGTGATGATGTTGGAGACGGGGGACTGCGACGCCATCCTTACCGGGGTGACCTCAGACTATCCCACTACGATTCGCCCTGCCCTGGAAATCATTGATTTGCAGGACGGGGTAACCCGTGTATCGGGCATGTTCGCCATGATCCAAAAAGACAAGGTGTATATGTTTGCCGACTCCATGGTGAACATCAACCCCACGGCTGAAGAGTTGGCCGAGATAGCCATCTGTGCCGCCAGAGAGGCTCGCCGGTTCAGTATCGAGCCGAGAATCGCTATGCTGTCATTCTCTAATTTTGGATCTGCACGGGCGCCGGAATCAGAGAAGGTCGCCCGCGCGACCGAGATCGTCAAGCATCGAGCGCCTGATTTAGTTGTCGAGGGAGAGATACAGGCTGACACCGCCTTAATGCCGGAATACATGAATCGACGCTTTCCGTTCTCACGGCTGAAAGAGGCAGCCAATGTCTTTATTTTCCCCGACCTGAACTCAGGAAACATAGCTTACAAGCTGGCTCAGCGCATGGGTGGTCTGATTGCTGTGGGCCCCATTCTCATCGGACTATCCAAACCAGTGCACGTGTTGCACCCCACTCTCGGTGTCAACGAAATCGTCGACATGGCCGCTATTGCGGTGGTGGACGCGCAAAAGTAACATCCTCCTTTCTTTTGTGACAGGCCGGGGCGATTGCTCCGGCCTTTCTTATATAACGGCGTGACGCGGCAGACGAGGAGAGGTTGTCCCAAAAGGTACTATTTGTCATCTCAGCGCATCGGCGCCTGCAAAGACCAAGAGAATCGCATGTATTAAAGGGTGGCATCCTCAAACTTGTTTGGGGATGTTCTTAGTGACAATAGTTGTTGTAATTGCATAAGAAACAGTTACATGGCAGTGGGAAGAAGGACCTCCAAAACGAGTTTGGAGGTGGCACCAGTTTGCGTTACCAATCGTTGCTGGCTCTGACATCTAGCAACTCGACACGATTTATGAGACAGCCCAACAGGGCCGGACCTGGACGGCCTCAGGACGTACGCCAACTACAGAACAAGAGCCGGGTCTATTCCGGCTTCGCTTCATCCTCAGATGCAGTCTCAGGTGCGGGTGGGGTGTCGTCTTTCGGAGGTTCCTGGACGCCGTCTTCCGGAGTTGGTTCTGGAGGGGTGCCGGGCCCCGGTGGGGTTTCTGCAGGAGGTGCTTCGCCGGAAGCAGTGTCCGTCCCCAACGGCTCATCCGCGGGAGCTTCATCTACCGAAGCTTCCTCCGATGTGGCAGTATCGGCCTGATGTTTCAACTCTTCCGGCATCACGTCAGCTACAGACTGGGTGGCTTTCACCGGATGGCTCTGAAGGAACTGATCAAGTTCCGCCCGCTCCCGTTTCTTATAGTAAGCGGCCACCGACAGCACAATTTTGTGCTGGTTGCGGTCGAACTCTATCACCTGAAGCGGCAGTTGGTCCCCGTTGTGGAAGACGCCGGTGGGATCGGTCAGGTCTTTGTGGCCAAGCTGGGTAGCCGGTATAAACCCCTCAACGTCGCCGTCGAGAGCGACAACCACTCCGCGGTCCAACACCTTGCTAACAGCGCCGAGGCACTCGGTTGCAACGGCGTATTTCTTGGCGATCTGAGGCCAGGGATCTTCCTGAAGCTGCTTGAAGCCAAGAGAGATACGGCGGTTTTCATGGTCGATCTTAATGATCTTGACATCGACCCGGTCCCCCTTCTTCATCACCTCGGAGGGGTGCTGCACTCTCCTGGTCCAAGACATATCAGATATGTGGACCAAACCGTCAATCCCTTCCTCCAACTCCACAAAGGCACCAAAAGCGGTTAGGTTGCGTACCTTGCCGGCGAACACATGGCCGATCGGGTATTTCTCATCGATGGTGAGCCAGGGATCAGGCTCCATCTGCTTGATACCGAGCGATATTTTTTCGTTGTCTTTGTCAACCGACAGCACCACCGCCTCAACTCGGTCGTCGACGTTCATTATCTTTGAAGGGTGTTTGATATGCTGGGTCCAGGACATCTCGGAGATATGGATAAGCCCCTCAACGCCTTTTTCCAGCTCCACGAAGGCGCCATAATCGGTAATCGAAACCACGCGGCCATTCACCTTCTTGCCGAGAGGATACTTCTGCTCGACATTCTCCCACGGATAAGGCGTCATCTGCTTCAGTCCGAGTGAGATGCGGGAAGTCTTTTCGTCGAAATCGAGGATCTTAACATCAATCTTGTCACCCAGCGTTACTACCTCGGAAGGATGGCGGATTCGTCCCCACGACATGTCGGTGATGTGAAGAAGCCCGTCGACGCCGCCAAGATCAATAAAGACGCCAAAGTCGGTGATATTCTTGACTATCCCCTGGCGGATTTGCCCGACTGAGATCTCGTTCAGCAGAGTATCACGCATTTTTGAGCGCTCTTGTTCAAGCACCACCCGACGTGAAATGACAATGTTGCGGCGATTCTTGTTAAGCTTGATAATCCGGACCTCCATCCCCTGGCTGATGAGGGCATCGAAGTCTGGTACCTGACGGAGGGCCACCTGCGAACCGGGAAGGAAGGCATCGACACCCATGATGTCGACCACCAGACCACCCTTGATGCGTCGCACGACGCGGCCTTCAATCGTACCACCTGAATCATGAACTTCGCGAATCTTCTCCCACACCCTCATAAAGTCGGCTTTCTGCTTAGACAGAATCAACTGACCGTTGCTGTCTTCAATCTGCTCTAAGTAAACTTCGAGAGTATCCCCAACCTTTATGTTCAAAGGCAGGCCGAACTCTTCGATCGGGATAATCCCCTCCGATTTGAAACCGACATCCACAAGAACATCATTGCGGGTTACACCGACCACACGGCCGTTTACAACCTCTCCTTCTTTGATATCCTTGATAGTTGAGTCGTACATGTCAACCATCGCCTGATACTCTTCAGGCTCATAGACGACGCCCGAAACGTCGGTAATGCGTACCTTTCTCACCTCAGGCTCCACCGGTTCAGCCGGCCGGGCCGCCCGCACCATAGCCTTTTCCACTACTCGTCTATGACGGGTAGTAACAACTCTTTCACGTTGTTCCTTTTCCGGTCGGACAGCTCCGATGGCAACAGGGCTTGCTGTCTTACCCTTGGTGATTTTGGTTTTGACTTTTTTGGTTTTCTTGGCGGAAGTCGCCTTGCGTCTGGATGTTTTCGTGGTTGACCTTCTGGCCGTCGTTTTGGCCTCTACCATTTACTTTAGAGAACCTCCTTATCTATAAATCCAATGGTCTGGATTTTTCCGGAGAGGAAAACCATTAGATGTATTGCTTCATGACACTGGTGTGTTCATGCGGCAAACTTTGTATATAATATAATATCGGAGATTTTCAAGTGCTTTTTCGCCCGTTTTTCGTTATTTTTGAGTTGGTTTGCAGTCCGTTTTGACCGAAGGGCTGCCAGCGGACATACTATCTCTCAATTGCCCAATACGTGCCATCACCGCTTCTGCAATCTTCAGGTAACCCGCCCTATCGGCTGGGAACGAGGTAACCCATTCAGCCGAGAGCGATTCCCCATATGTCACACGCAACTTCCGGCGGCCCGTAAGACATTCGCTAAGTCTATCGGCGCCAGAAAGATAGGCCGGAACAATCGGGCATTTAGCCTGCCGGGCGATCACACCTACGCCAAGCTTCGGGGCCATAAACTCACCGGTTTTCGACCGCGTCCCCTCGGGGAAAACAGTTAACCCATGTCCCTGTTTGACGGTCTCTATCGCCATTTCAAGCGCCTTGCGGTCGATTGTCCCCCGCCTGACAGGAAGGGCGTTGACCCGGCGAAGGATGGCGCCAAACAGCTTATGGTCGAAAAGCTCTTTTTTTGCAAAGAAATAGATCGCGCGAGGTACCCAGCACCCCACCAGGGGCGGGTCGAAATAGGATATGTGATTGCTGGCCAGAATAAAGCCGCCTGATTTGGGGAGATTTTCCTGGCCCGATACCCGGACTCGAAAAACGAACCTCGACAGGATACGAAACAGCTCCCAACCGCTGAAATAGAGAATCTTCATGACCGCTTGACTGCAAAAAGAATCAGCGAAATAATGCGATCGACCTGCTGCTCGATAGTGAGATGAGTCGTATCGACAAGAAGAGCATCTCTGGCTTTCGTCAGTGGAGAATGAGCCCTTTTCGAATCGTACTCGTCGCGCCGCCTGATCTCCGCCTCTTGCTCTCTAAGGCTGGTGCTCACACCCATCTTGGCCAGATCCAGCAGACGCCGTCGGGCTCGTTCGGCAATCGATGCTTCCAGATATATCTTCATATCTGCACCGGGAAAGACGACCGTGGTGGTATCCCTCCCTTCGGCCACCAACGAGCCGCGTTTGCCCAACTCACGCTGTTTAGCCACAATCGCCTCACGGACCTTTTTGTGAGCCGACACCTCCGAAACGTAAGCGGTAACTTCCGGGGTTCTAATCTGAGTTGAGACATCAACGCCGTTGACGAGAAGCCGGTTAAGATCATCACGATTATCAAACCCGAGGTGAAGTTTGCAAGCTGCCGTTGCCAGCTTTTCACCGTCAGAGGGAGAGATGCCGTTTTTCAGGGCGAAGTATGTCAGCGCTCGGTACATGGCGCCTGTGTCCAGGTAGGAAAACCCCAACCGCTCAGCAAGAAGTTTAGCGGTCGTTGACTTTCCCGCCCCCGCCGGTCCGTCAATAGCGATTATCTTGCCCTGCAGACTGGTCAGTTTATACTTGATGTCGGCCATGCGACCCATTCTAAGCTACGCCGCTTCAAAAGGCAATGGGAAAATAGCGGCCAGCAAGCCTTATCGTGAAGGGTGAAAAAGAACGTGTTTCCGCAGGAAGTATGGTCTCCCCGGATACAGGACCACCTAACAGAAACGTGGACACTGTGGGTACGCAATCTCCAATCAGGGTTCAGAAAAGCTCGGACAGAGACAGCGGATAATTTACTTACTCATGGTCGAATCAACGATCATTACCTCCGATTGAGGAATACCGAACCATTTGACGTGTATCTCGCGAAACCGACCACTGTGTTTGATTTCTTTAAGGGCCTTGTTGATATTTTCCAGCAATTGTCGCTCACTTTTGCAAACGGCAATTCCATAATGTTCGGTGGAAAGAATCTCTCCGACTATCTTGGCCGTGCCGAGCTTTTTGATGTATGCCTTGGTTGTCGGGAAATCGTTCAGGACTACGTCCAGGTTACCGTTGGACATATCGATAAAGGCCGCGCCGATGTTGTCAAACGAGTAGACGTGAAGTCCTTCCATTTTTTTGGCCATCATCTCCCCGGTCGTGCCGAGCTGGACGCCGACTTTCTTACCTATCAGATCACCGACGCCGTTGATGGTGGTATTGTCAAGCGGCACGGCTATTGACTGCCCGGCCAGGTAATATGGGTCGCTGAAATCAACCACAGCCGCCCGCTGGGGGGTGATAGTCATGGCTGATATTGCAGCATCATACTTCCCGCTGGTCAGGCCGGGAATGATGCCGTCGAACGCCGTGGCAATAAACTGCGGTTTCCAACCGTTAAGCTTGCAGATTTCTTTCATCAGGTCGATATCAAAACCTGCCGGCTGGCCGGTGGCGGGATTGATGCTCTCGAATGGCGGATAGGTGGCGTCAGTGCCTATCCGCAAAACAGCCCCTTCTCCGCTACGCTCTGTTTCCTTTTTGCCGCCGCAACCAAATACCATAAGCAGCAAAAGCAAAAGTATAATTGTTTTTTTCATACTCTCCCTGTCATCTATTCAGAAACTGGAGGAAAAGAACAGACCTCACAGTAGTTTGTCAACATTTTTGTTGAAACAACGACGATGAAAATGAGCGGCTGTAAGTTACTATCCAAAAACAGACTGTCCGGGGGTTGGAGTTTAGTGTCCTTAAAGAAATGACTTAGCCCATGGCAGATCCGACTGAACAAGAGCAGCGCAAAGAAAAATATAGGGTCGACCTCGAAGCCAAGTATCAGTTTTCATAGGGCAGAGGCCTCAGTTCTTATGCCATTGCTTTGACTGGCCGAACCGACACAGGTTCTGCTCTACACTTGCTGCACGGCAGGCATAACTCACTACCATCAGAACCTCTGCGGCGCTTTATAATACCCTGATTATGCCGATAACAGATAAGAACGGTCTGACTCTGGCTCGACGAAACTCGTTGACACATCGGGAACAAGGCGTTTTATACCTATGGACATAGCCACTTTTATCGGTTTGATAGTTGCGTTCGGAGCTGTCGCAGGCTCGTTTCTACTGGAAGGGGGCAACCTCACTTCGTTGCTCTTGACCGCCCCCATGCTTGTCGTTATTGGAGGAACTTTAGGCGCCACTACCATCACCACCTCAATACAAACCGTGGTGCACATTCCTCACTACCTGAAGGTGGCCGCTTTTGGCAAGTCTTATCTCTTCAACGAATCCATTGATACCATTGTAAAGTTCGCTGAGAAGGCGCGACGGCAGGGTATTCTGGGTCTGGAAGAGGACCTCAAGAAGATCATCGATCCCTTCTTCAAGAAGGCCATCCAGCTTGTTATCGACGGTACGGAAGTTACCGCCCTGCGGGAAATTCTTGAGACGGAAATTGCCTACACCGAGGAGCGGCACAAGCGGGGGATTATCTTTTTTCAGAAGGCGGGGGGGTTTTCGCCGACGATGGGAATTTTGGGTACTGTTCTGGCCCTTATCCACGCCTTCGGCAACGTCTCGGACGCCTCCACAATGGCCGTTAGAATCGCCAGCGCTTTTATTGCCACCCTCTGGGGAGTTGGGCTTGCTAATCTTTTTTTCCTGCCGATATCCGACAAGTTGAGAATGCGTCACGAAGAAGAAATCGCCCATCTGGAACTGGTCATGGAAGGGATACTGGCTATGCAGTCCGGTGAGAATCCACGCTATGTCCGCACCAGGCTGCTGTCCTTTATTGATCCGCGCCACCGTCGTCATGAGGTGTAAACCGTGCGTCGCAACCGTAAAAGTGATGATCCCAAGGAAGATCTTGGACGTTGGCTTCTAACTTACGCTGATCTGATAACTTTGCTGTTAGCCTTCTTTGTTGTCATGTACTCCATGTCTCAGATCGATGCCAAAAAATTCGGCAAAGTGGCCCAGGCTCTGCACGGTGTGCTAAAAGGAGGAGAGAGTATTCTCTGGCATGACGATCAGCAAAGTACCAAAGGGCATGGCTTGCTCAAGTTGGGTAACCTGCGGATGCTCCAGGCAAAAATCGAGGAGAAATTCAAGCATCTTGGACGGCAGGGGGAAGTCCAGACGGAAATCACCGAACGGGGACTGGTGGTGCACATTCTGGAGTCGGCGCTTTTTAATGAAGGTTCCGCCGTTCTGCAGCCAAAAGCAGTGGAGGTGCTGGACCTCATATACGAAAAAGTCAAGGAGATGCCAAATCACATCCGCGTCGAGGGGCACACTGACGATCGTCCCATCAACACCTTGCAGTATCCCTCCAACTGGGAGCTATCTTCCGCCCGCGCCACGGAGGTGGTGCGCTACTTTATCAACAATCATTCTATGCTCCCGGACAGAATATCAGCCCTCGGCTACGGCGAATACCGGCCGGTTCGTCCCAACAATTCGATTGAAAACAGAGCTATCAACCGGCGTGTCGACGTGGTCATTTTGACTATGGAACTCACCATGAAAGAGCCTTCCTCCCAGATGTACTACCTGGCTGATAACGAGTAAACTTTGCTCGTCGCCTGGGAAATCCTTTCCTTGTATACTTTCAAAAAGCTTTCATACTCAACTCACCGGCAACGGTAAGAGTCTGTCATTCAATGAGATAAAACCGCGTTTGGCAATTGGCACTGCTGTTGCTTAAAACGAACGTGAGAAGATGTGGACGATCAAGTTTTCAATCCCGGTGGTATCGGCAGAAGCAAGCCCTGCCGCCACGCGGGATTGTGAGTCGACTCCACTGGGAAAAGTACTGTATGCCGAATAAACTAGCGGAATTCATGTTCGAGCGGATCGGGGTGCCGAATTTCGGCAAGTATCTCGATCTGGCGGCGTTTCGCCACAAACTGATCAGCGGTAACATTGCCAACGCCTCCACCCCCGGCTGTCGCCGGCGTGACATTGATTTTAAGGCTGAGTTTGAGAGAATGACGGGCAAGTCCGATCACCTTGTCGGAATGGCGACCCACCGCGATCACATTTCCATCGGCAATCATGAGGTAAAACCTCCTGAGATTCATAAAGCTAAAATTGCCGAGGGGGATATGAACTCCGTGGATATTGACCGGGAGGTTGCCACGCTGGCAAAAAACGAGCTGATGTTTTCTATCGGAGCACGGCTGCTCCAGAGAAAGCTTGACGGTTTGAAACATGTCATTACAAGCAAGTAGTGTTATGTCCCAGAAATATATGCACATAGTCCTGTGCCCGGCGGGTCTTCAGACCCGATGGGAGAGCCATTGTCACACGGGGCGATCTGAAGATCACCCCACCACAGAGTACGCAGGTTATTTGGCAAATTATTTCTGGGACGATACAGTGAGGGGTAACGTATGGCCGGTATTTTAGGCGCCATAGAGATTTCGTCGAGAGGGCTATCAGTGCAACGGGCTAAGATGAACACCGTCGCTCAGAACATCGCCAACGCCGAAACGACTGAGACGGAAGACGGCGGCCCCTACCGGCGCAAACGGATCGTTGTCAACGAAGACAAAATCAAGGGAACCTTTAATTCCATGGTAAAAGAGGCCGGTCTCCGTCTGTCGCGGACAAACCAGCGGCATCTTGGAGGAAAGGCCCGCCGCACAGGCGAGACTGTCGAGCTTTCGGGGGTGAGCGGCAAGGAGGTTACCGATCCGGACTCCGGCTTTCGACTGGTGTTCGATCCTTCCCATCCGAAGGCTGACGAGGAAGGCTACGTGAAAATGCCGGACATAGAGATAGTCAATGAGATGGTCGATATGATGGCTGCCTCACGGGCGTACGAGGCCAACACGGTGGCTATTTCGACCGCCAAGAAGATGGCAAAAGATGCTCTGGACATATAACAGGATTAGGACTGACATATGAAAATCAATCCCATAGGTATTCAGTCGTATCAACAAATTCAGCACCGTGATGGTCCGGCTGGAGCTACTCCCGACGGCGGGAAGTTGCCGAAAACCGACGGCTCGGTGACGATTTCGCCGCAGGCCGCCGGCGCCAGTTCACGGCTGGCCGTGAAATCCCCCAAAGGCGACTACACGGAGTTTCTGACTCCCGAGGAAAGAAGCGCCCTGGAGATTCTGTTTCGGCGGTTCAACGACCCGGCCCGCTTCGGACCGGCCTACCAAAGAGAAGCCGACGCCGCGGGTGAAAACGCCATAGTGGGGCACTTTATAGACGTGAAGGTGTAAGTATGACGGTACCGCTTTCAAGCGTAAACCGCCTTTTGCCCGGCGTCACGCAGCAAGCCGGGCAACAACTGGCGAACGAGGTTCAGCGCGACACCAAAACAGAGGGCAGTTTCACTGATCTGTTCTCGAAACTGATCGACTCGGTCAATGATCTGCACAAGGAGTCGGCTCAGATACAGGAGGCTTTCCTGTCCGGTGAGCCGGTGGAATTGCACCAGGTTATGATCAAGGCCGAGGAGGCCGGTTTGGCGACGGAGCTGCTGCTGGAGATCCGCAACCGTATTGTGAACGCCTACAACGAGTTGCTGCGTATGCCCGTGTAAGACAGCGCCACTTACTTAGGGACCATGGATGGTCGGCGCGGTAAATAGGAATTGGCATGGAAAGAATCAAGGTATTCTTCAAGAATCTGACTGACTATGTCGGGAGAATGACCCCCAGCCAGGTCATGATGCTGCTGGGGATTGTCGCCGGCGTTCTGGTGGGGATTATCTTTGTTATCGGCTGGGTCAATGACGTTACCTATTCCCATCTTTATTCCAACCTCGACGACAGCGAAGCCGGGGAGGTAATATCCTATCTGAACGAGAACGGCGTTCCGTATCAGCTTACAGACGGCGGCCGAACAATCTCGATACCTTCCGATGAGGTGTACAAGACCCGAATCTCCCTGGCATCAGAAGGGCTGCCGCGATCAGGCAATATCGGTTACTCCATATTCGACCAGAACAATTTGGGGATGACGGACTTTCTACTCAACCTCAATTTCCGCCGAGCTTTAGAAGGGGAACTGACCCAAACCATAATGCAGCTTAATGAGGTGCAGGCGGCGCGGGTGCACATCGTCATGCCCAAAGATCGGCTGTTCAAGCAGGACCAGAAAGATGCCACCGCTTCGGTGGTCCTGAAACTGAAAAGCGGCGGCGACCTTTCCAAGCGACAAATCTCCGGTATCACGCACCTGGTAGCCGCATCGGTGGAAGGACTGAAGCCCGACAACATCACAATCATTGACTACAACGGTAACCTTCTGTCATCAGCTCAGGGCCATGACCCTATTGCCGGACTAAGCGCCAACCAACTGGAAGTGCGCCAGAACGTGGAGAAGTATCTTGAACTCAAATCCCAAACGATGCTGGACGACGTTCTTGGCAATGGTAAATCGGTCATCCGCGTGACGGCGAATTTGAATTTCCAGCAGGTGGAGAAGACTTCCGAGATATACGACCCGAATGCGCCCTCAACACGAAGCGAAGAGCGGGTGAAGAGCTCAAATATGACCTCGGACAAGGTAGCGGAGTCCAATGAGAGCCAGCAGGAAGGCAGTTCTGAAACTGTCATTACCAACTATGAATTAAACAAAACAGTCGAGCATCTCATAAGTGCGGTGGGAACGATTGAACGCTTGTCGGTGGCGGTATTGGTGGATGGTGTTTACACCCCGGTCGAAAACGACCAAGGAGAGATCGAGCTGACGTATCAGCCACGACCTCAGGAGGAACTCGACCGCCTGGCGGCAATTGTCAAAAGCGCCATCGGCTTTGATCAACAAAGAAACGATCAGATTGAAATGGTCAATATCCCCTTTGACCGTCAGAACCTTCAGCAGGAAAGGGAACTTCTCGACTCCATGTACCTTCGTAATTTCTACCTGGAGATTGCCAAGAAGGTTGGTTATGTTCTGCTTTTAGCTTTCTTGCTTTTATATTTCAGAAAGAAGTCGAAGAAGCTGTTTGCTGCCCTCGGAAAGTTCATACCCTCTCCGCGCCCCGTGCCGCAAGCTCCGGTCCCTGAAGAAGAACCTATAGAGGAGCCGGTGGTAAAGAGGGTTATTCCCGAAAAGCGCAGGCCGCGCCTTGTAGACGAGATGCAGGAGACAGCCAAGAAAGAGCCGGAAGAAATCGCCCGCGTGATAAAGACGATGATGCTTGAGTAAGCTGCTATGGACTACGAACAGATGAACCCCATACAAAAGGCTGCCGTGGCGCTGGTGGCTTTTGGCCCGGAAGTCTCAGCGCATGTCCTCAAGGGGCTGCCTGACGATGATATCGAAAGACTCACGGTGGAGATTGCCAACATGCGTGATGTGCCGGCAGAGATCGAAGAAAAGGTCATCGAGGAATGCTATCAGGTTTTCATGGCTCGCCAGTATGTCTCTCAGGGCGGCATCGACTTTGCCCAGCAGATACTTGAAAAAGCGGTCGGTCACAATAAGGCAAGGGAAATTATGAAGCGCCTGGAGTCCGTTATCAAGTCCAGTGGCTTCTCCCTTCTTAAGGACATTGACCCCAAACAGCTAACCAGCTTCCTGCAAAATGAGCATCCCCAGACAATTTCGCTCATCCTTACGCAGTTAGCGCCGCAGCATGCAGCGTCGGTGCTGGCGGAATTGACGCCGGAGTTGCAGTCCGAAGTATCGCTTCGCATAGCCACCATGGAAAAAATCGCGCCCGAGATTCTCAGGGAGATCGAGCAGACGCTCCAGGGTCATTTTGAGCAGTCGATTGGCGGAGGCGTTACGGCTTCTGGTGGAGCCAAGGCGGTGGCGGAAATACTGAATCTCATAGAAGCCTCGGCGGAGAAGAACATCCTGCAATCTTTGGAAGCAGAAGACCCCGACCTGGCCGCTGAGGTTAAGAACATGATGTTCGTTTTTGAGGATATTACCCTGCTTGACGACCGTTCCATCCAGCGTCTCCTCAAGGAAGTAGAAACGAAAGACCTCGCTATTGCCCTGAAGGCCACCAGCGACGAAGTCAAGGGGAAGATATTCTCCAACGTCTCGGAGCGCGTGGCGGTAATGATCAAGGAGGAAATGGAATTTATGGGCCCGACTCGTCTTTCCGACGTCGAAGCGGCTCAGGGCCGCATCGTCGAGGCAGTGCGCCATCTGGAGGAGGAAGGTCAGATCATCATCTCCGGACGGGGCGGTAAAGAGGAAATCATTGTCTAAAATTATTCGACAGAGCACGCCAGCCCCCACCGTGTACATCGGGGAAAGGCACCTTGACTTTGAAAGAGAGGAATTAGCCGAAAGCAAGCTCGGCAGCATATTTCCTCCCGTTTCAGTCATCACCGACGCCGACGGCGCCAAGCTGATCCCGATTCAAGAGATTTTCAAGATGGAGCGGGTATATAAAGAGGAGAAGCTCAAAGCGCGCCAATCCGGACATGACGAGGGCTACCAGACGGGCTTGAACCATGGGCGGGCGGAAGGTCGAGCCCAGGCTGAAAAGGTCTTGCAGCAGCTTGACCAGGCCATAAAAGATGCCGTGCAGCAACGCGAGACACTTCTAAGCGAGGCTAAACAAAAAATCCTCGACTTAGTTATACAGATAAGTCGCAAGGTGACCTTCGATGCCGTCACCGTTGACCCTGAAACCACTCTGACGATGATCAGCGGCGTTATTGACGCCCTCATAGATCGTTCCAAGCTGAAAATCAAAGTCAATCCGGATCATTTACCGATTGTTGAACAGAACATCGAGCGTTTTATGGTAAGCTCGGCGACCATTAAGGAAATATCAGTTGAACCGGACCCTCGGGTCCGCTACGGCGGCTGCCTTATTGAAACGCCCACCGGTGATATCGACGCCCGTCTGGAGTCGCAGTTTGAGGTGATAGAGGAAACGATTCTCACAGACGAGGAACCGCCGTGAGCCTTGTCGCCTACGATGTTTATGCCGAGCGCATCAAAAACGCCAGGACAATCACGCACTTTGGCAAAGTAACTCAGGTGGTTGGGTTGATTATCGAATCGGCCGGGCCGGCTGTCTCGATTGGCCGGCTGTGCAGCATTGAGAACTATGAGACCGGGGCTAATGTCAAGGCGGAGGTTGTTGGTTTCCGCGACGACCGCATCCTGTTGATGCCGCTGGGGCCGATTTCCGGGATCACGCCGGGGGCTATTGTCACCTCGACGTCCGAGCAACTGCGCATTCCGGTAGGCGCGGAACTTATCGGCCGCGTACTGGGTGGCCTGGGACAGCCGATCGACGGCAAAGGACCGATAATGACAAATATCACCCGTCCGATAAATGCCGAGCCGATTCCTGCCCTCAAACGAAAACGGATCACTGAGCCGCTACGAACAGGAATCAAAGCGGTCGACCTTACGGCGGCGGTCGGCAAAGGACAGCGCCTGGGCATCTTTTCCGGGTCTGGCGTGGGCAAATCAGTTATGTTAGGTATGATGGCGCGCGGATCTTCGGCCGATGTTAATGTCGTGGCTCTG
>Ga0307437_1001530_pt1 | contig 15334 bp, 15 predicted proteins | sample SalMarWE160390MG_FD_202146 | JGI IMG/M metagenome (GOLD analysis project Ga0307437, IMG submission 202146) | Salt marsh sediment microbial communities from the Plum Island Ecosystem LTER, Massachusetts, United States - WE1603-90 | ecosystem: Environmental > Aquatic > Marine > Intertidal zone >...
TGAATGCTCATATCAAGAGACTATATGAATCCGCCAAGGCAATCCGCCTTTTGATTAAAATCAGCCAGAGCGAACTCGCCGATGCAATGCAGAAAACCGTTGAGGCCAACGGTATTATTAACGGCTATATCCGGCTGGTGGTAACCAGAGGGGACGGTACTCTTGGTTTGAATCCATTTGTCTGCAAAAATAGCTGTATATTCATCATAGCCGACAAAATTCAACTTTATCCTGAAGAGCTTTATGAAAAAGGGATGAAAATAATCAGTGCAACCACTGTTCGTAATCATCCTCTGGCGATTCCGCCACAGGCAAAAAGCCTCAACTATCTCAATAACATCCTGGCAAAAATTGAAGCCCTGGACAACAATGTTCCCGAAGCAATTATGTACAACCACGAAGGATTTGTCGCCGAGGCCACAGGGGATAATGTTTTTATCGTAAAAGATGGCGTGGTTTATGCACCGCCGGCTGAGGCAGGCGCCCTGGGAGGGATAACACGAGAAGTTGTTATCAGACTGGCCCAGGAGGAAAACATCAGGGTAGTTGAGAAAAATCTGACAAGATTTGATTTGTACGTTTGTGATGAATTTTTCCTCACGGGAACCGCCGCCGAGGTAATCGGCATTGTCGAGATTGACGGCAGAGTAATAGGAGACGGCAAACCCGGACCTGTCACAAAATTGCTCAGAGACAGGTTCTTCAAATACGCGCACGGAAAGGAGAAGTAGCAGACAGCAGTCATTGATCGCGAGTCCGCTGTCCGCCAAGTACTATGCAGTTACCGGTACATACCGATATCTCAGCATCTCTTCCAGACTACGAGATTCCCGCTTTCAGACTAATCAAGGACCAACTGAACCAGGTCAAGGAGCTGATGAATGAGCAGTTAACCTCTCGCGTTTCTGATTTGGAGCAACAGAGCTTGCCCGGGCAGAAGCATTCGGGAGAAAATATAAACCAATTGTTCGAATATATGCGCAGTCGCAGCGGTAAGATGATTCGTCCCGGCCTGGTTTTGCTCTCAGGTATCTGCTTCGGCCAAATCACAGATGAGCATATTCGCGTCGCCGCGATGGTTGAAATGATACACAATGCCACGCTCCTGCATGATGATGTTATAGACCAGGGGCAGAAGCGGCGAGGAAAACCTACAATCAACAGCATTTGGGGTAACGAGTCTGCTGTTTTAATGGGTGATTTTTTGTTAAGCAGGGTTTTCAAGTTATGTGCAGAGACGAAATCGGAGCTGATTAAACTCATTGCCGCTGCCGCAGTAAGACTTTGTGAAGGAGAGTTGAAGCAAATAAACCAAAGACAAAACTGGAATCTGAGCGAATCAGAGTACATTCATATAATCACCGAAAAAAGTGCCGTTCTTTTTAGTAGCTGTTGTTATCTCGGTGCCATACTGGCACAAGCCGACGAATTCCAGGCGAAGTCGTTATCTGAGTTCGGCCTGAATTCCGGCATCGCGTTTCAAATTACCGATGATTTACTCGATATAATCGGAGATGAAAGAAAAACAGGCAAGATGCCCGGCAGTGACGTTGAAAAACGCAAGCCGACTTTAGCTGTGATACATTTGTTACAAACAGTGGAACAGCGGAAAAGATTCGAGATTATCAGTTCATATTTAGACGGTAAAAAAGTACAAGACAATAAAAGTCAGTTTACCGAGTTACTAAACAATTCCGGCTCTCTGGAATACGCACACAACAAGGCGGAGGAGTTTGTCGAAAAAGCCATTCAGGCATTAAACGGATTTAACAATAACAGCGCTAAAGATGCTCTGATTGAAATAGCAGGATTTATGGCTAACAGGTCGGTTTGAATCGGTTTTTCGAGAATTCGGTCTTTTCTATATTAGCTCTTAATTCAAGAATTTATGTTCATCTCCCCGAATAACCTATTCCGTTTTCAACAAATCACAATATTTTACTTCAGCACTTTACCTGAATATATTTTCGACAGTTTCAGTCATCTTTCGTATAATGTGCTTGATGATTGAAAATAAGTCCAATGAAACTTTGTTTGGCCGGACCGAACAAGCAGAAATATCGTCTGCATCGCCGTTGGCGGCTCGGATGAGGCCGAGAAATCTTGATGAATTCATCGGGCAAATGCATTTTCTCGGCCCCGACAAGCTGCTGACAAGAATGCTCGAAGCCGACAGACTTAGCAGCCTGATATTTTACGGGCCACCCGGAGTCGGCAAAACATCGTTGGCAATGGTTATCGCCAATTATACTAAGGCCAAATTCCATTATCTCAGTGCACCGGCGGCGGGAGTTAAGGATATTCGTGATATCATCGGATTGGCCCGCAACAGACTTACGGCAAACCGCACCAGAACCGTGCTTTTTATCGACGAAATTCATCGCTTTAACCGCGCCCAGCAGGATGTTTTGCTGGATGATGTCGAGGCGGGAATCCTGATTTTGATTGGTGCGACAACTGAGAATCCCTTTTTTTCAGTTAATTCCCCGCTGATTTCTCGCAGCACGGTATTTCAATTCGAGCCTCTCGGCCGGGAAGATGTATTAAAACTGCTTAAAACTGCAATAAAAGATGTTGAGCGGGGACTTGGTAAGTTCGATATCGAGTCCGAGGAAAAGGCTTTGGGATTTTTGTCTGTTATTTGTGACGGCGATGCCCGGAAAGCTTTGACGGCCCTCGAGGTCGGTGTGCTGTCACAGGCTGCAAGAAATCCGAATAAAAAAATAAAATTTAATCTTGAAGTCGCAAAGGAGTCGATACAACAAAAGACGATTGATTACGATGGAACGGGTGATACACACTATGATTTGGCCAGCGCGTTACAGAAAAGTATGCGGGGTTCCGACCCTGATGCTACTGTTTACTGGCTCGCCCGAATGTTGGCCGGGGGCGAGGATATCCGTTTTATTGCCCGGCGAATTGCGATTTGTGCGACCGAAGACGTGGGCAATGCCGACCCGATGGCGACGGTCCTTGCCGCATCGGCCGTTCAGATATCTGAATTTGTCGGTTTGCCGGAAGCCCAATTGGCACTGGCGCAGGCTGCGTTGTATGTCGCCTGTGCACCAAAATCGAATGCTTCGGCATCTGCTGTCTGGCAGGCTATGACCGATGTAAAGAACCAGCCGACCAGGCCGGTTCCGAAACATCTCAAAGACAGCCACTATGCAGCAGCGAAAAAGGCCGGCTTCGGTGTTGATTATAAATATCCACATAATTTCAGAGATGGTTTTGTGCCGCAGGCGTATCTTCCGGACGGAATGAAGATGAAATATTACACGCCGAAAGACATTGGTTATGAAAAAAATATTCAACACTATTTACAAAAGCTCCAAAGCTTGATAGAAAATGGCCTGCCGCCTCGACTCGCGTCGAGAGACGCGGAGGCAGGCAAACCTGTCAAAAGTAATCCTGTAAATAAGGATAGGTAAATGGATAAAGCCCAGTTACGTCGTCAGCTACAAAATAGTCTGCTTTCCATATCCCAGGAGCAGAGGAACGAAAAAAGCCGACTGGCGTGTAAAAATCTGATTTCGACGTCACAGTTTCAAAACGCCTCAACGATTATGATGTACCTGTCTCTCCCGTATGAAGCCGATACTTCCGAGGCCATACTTCATGCCTGGCAGTTAGGCAAGACGGTCGCAGTGCCGAAGATTTCCTGGGAACAAAGGCACATGATTCCGGTGAAAATCAATTCTCTGGAAACGGGCATTTCGACGGCGGCTTCGGGTTTGAAAAATCCGATAGCAGGTGCACCTGTGCCGTTTGAAGATATCGACCTTGTCGTAACACCGGCTTTGGGATTCGACAGAAATGGCAATCGTCTCGGTCGGGGCGGTTCCTTCTACGACAGGTTTTTCTCCAATGCCGGGCTTAAAGCATCAAGATGCGGCTTTGCCTTTGCAGAGCAACTGCTCGACTCAATACCGGTAACAGAGCATGATCAGCCGGTAAATTCCCTGGTAACAGACGAAGGTATAATTTATTTTAACAACCAGAAAGGAGGCTGAGATGGCTCGTTATCCAACCGGCTCTCGTGCCGCCAGAAGAGCTCGAAACCGGATATACACTGTTCTTGCTCTGCTTATTATGGGCGCGGTTTTTGTTTATATTTACGGCTACTTCGGTAAAAATGAAACCGAACCCGTTAACAATAGCCCCCTGTTGAATGCCAATCCGGATTTTAATGTCCCCGTAGTGAATGAAACAACCTTAACTGAGCCACCGGCGAAGGTTGAGCCGGCTCCGGTACCGGCGAACGAGCCGAGTTTTGCCCAAATTCCATCGGGCCCGACCGTTGATCCCAATCCGGAGGCCGATGTGCTAATTAAAGAAGCCACAACGCTGCTCAGCGAATCGCCCGGCAAGATTATTGAGGCACGTGATAAACTGAACATGGCGCTGCGAATGCCGATGAGCATCGAGCAGCGAACATTTGTGAAGAACAAACTCTCCGAGCTTGCCGACAAATGGTTGTTCAACAGGACGGTTTATCCTGAGGACCCCCTCTGCGAGACTTATCCGGTCAAACCCGGTGAGATACTTTCAATTATAGGCGAACGACACAAAGTGCCCTTTGAAATTATAATGGAGGTTAACAACATTAATAATGCCCGTTCACTCCAGGCCGGGCAAAATATTAAAGTCGTTAACGGCCCGTTTCATGCAAAAGTTTATCGTTCGACCTTTACTATGGATGTGTATCTTCAGAACACTTTTGTGCGAAGCTTTCGTGTCGGCCTGGGCCTGCCGGGCAAGGAAACGCCCATAGGACTTTGGCGCGTCGATCCGAAAGGTAAAATGGAAAAACCTATCTGGTACGATGAATATGAGAATAGAACATACTATCCCGAGGACCCGGATTATCCTTTAGGCTCAAGGTGGATAGGACTGCAGGGTATCGAAGGAGAAGCCAAAGACAGGCAGGGTTTTGCCATTCACGGCACAAAAGACCCCGAACAGATCGGCACTCAGGGTTCGCGAGGATGCATTCGAATGTACAACGGCGACGTGATATTAGTCTATAACCTGTTGTTTCCCGGGGACTCATTGGTAGAAGTAACGGATTAACCGACCTTTACACACCTATAAAATTCGGCTTCAAAAACCGTTATAAACAAGCACAAAGATGCTTAAAGAGGAATAGTGTAGTCATAACATCCGTTCATACCTTATTTTAACCGGTTTTAAAAACAATCCTTGTAGTTTTTTAGCAAGAAAGGTTATAATCTGGACTCCATTTTGATGGAACAAAGAGTTTTTAATAATGATATATAACACTCGAGGACAATTTGAGAATAGGTAATTCTGAAAGGGATATGTAAATGGCGGTATTATTACTGGGTTATGATGTTGGAAGTTCGTCGATTAAAGCTACTTTGATGGATGCTGATACGGGCAAGGCACTGGCATCGGCAACTTCACCTGATAAAGAATTAGATATCACAGCAAAAGAAATAGGCTGGGCGGAGCAGCACCCTGATACATGGTGGGAACACGTCAAGGCAGCAACCCAGAAAATCAAAGCCAAAGTAAAATTCGACTCTGGTGACATAAAAGCAATCGGAATTTCCTACCAAATGCATGGGTTGGTCGTGGTGGATAAGAACAAGAAGGTATTGAGACCTTCGATTATCTGGTGTGACAGCAGAGCGGTACAGATCGGTGAAAAAGCCGCCGAGGCAATCGGACAGGAAAAGTGTCTTAAGAGATTATTTAACCTGCCGGGGAATTTCACAGCATCGAAATTAAAATGGGTCAAGGAAAATGAGCCGGATATTTACTCTAAAATTCACAAGATGATGCTGCCCGGCGATTATATTGCAATGAAGATGACCGGCGAGATAAAGACAACGCCATCAGGACTATCCGAGGGAATCTTATGGGACTTCGAAGCAGATGAGCCGGCGGACTTTGTGCTGGACAACTATGGTATCTCCAGCGAGCTTATTGCAGAAACAGTACCTACATTTTCCGTCCAGGGCCAGTTGACTAAAGAAGCTGCGGACGAGCTCGGCCTTGCCGGCGGGACGAAAGTCAGCTATCGAGGAGGTGACCAGCCCAATAATGCATTATCGCTTAGTGTCTTAAAGCCGGGGGAGATTGCCGTTACTGCAGGTACCTCCGGTGTGGTATATGGAGTCAGTGACAAGAAAAATTACGACCAGCGTTCACGGGTAAATGTATTTGTGAATGTTAATCATTCCACTAAGAGTCCCAGGTATGGTGTTCTGTTATGTGTTAACGGCACAGGGATTCTCAATAGCTGGCTCAAGCATAATTTCGTCGCTGAAAATCTGGATTACCCGCAAATGGATAAAATTGCGGCAGAGATACCTGTCGGTTCCGATGGATTATCGATACTTCCTTACGGCAACGGGGCCGAAAGAACCCTGGAAAACAGAAATATCGGCGCATCGGTCCACGGATGGAATTTCAATATCCATAAAAATGCACATTTCCTTAGGGCCGCCCAGGAAGGAATCGTTTTTGCCTTAAATTACGGCCTTGGAATAATGAAGAATATGGGAATTGAGCTTAAAACAGTCAAAGCCGGACATGCAAATATGTTCCTCAGCCCCCTGTTCGCCGAAGCTTTCGCAACTGTTACAGGAGCAAGTGTGGAACTTTATAACACCGACGGCTCACAGGGCGCCGCCAGAGGAGCAGGAATCGGGGCAGGTATCTACAAAGGCCCAGAAGATGCATTCGTGGGTTTGGAACCGGTTAAAACAATTGAACCTAACGAAAAATTGACATCGGCTTATGAAAAAGCCTATGAAAATTGGGAGCAAGTATTAAAACAGCAGTTAAAATTATAAATCGTATCTCGTAAAGTGATTCGCAGGATACAAGAAAGGAGTAAATCAGATGTCAGAAAAATCATTGCATAGTATATGTAGATGGACATTTAATCCAGGCAAGGGTGGCTTTGTTCCTGCCGACATGCGGCCGGAATGGGGCGGCGAGTTCGGGACGCCGGAGATGATCAAATTAGTAGGTGACAAAATCGCACCCCGGCTGCCGGATAACATCGAATTAGGAATCGAGATGCACTATGACGCGGAGGTCGATGACGATAACGCCGCTGCCGTTGCCGATGCGTTAGTGGACAATAAATTGTATCTGGCCATGATCACGCCGGGCGCGCATTGTCACTTCGCCTACGGCGGAATCGCATCGCTCGATCCCAACGAGAGAAAGGCCGCCGAAGGCCTGGGGACCAGGACGGTCGATCTGGCCTATGGCACGTTGAAAAAAGCATGGCATCCGGATATCGATAAGGCACCGGCCTTTGTTATCTGGAACGGCTCGTTCGGCTACGATATTGCGACGGTTGGCGTCAGGCAGATGTATCAGAACCTCAAGGAAAGCGTGGCCGGTCTATGCAAATATGAGCAGAAAAAAGGTGGTAATCTTCATATCGGATTTGAGCCCAAACCGAACGAGGGACATCCGGCTATGCTGATTCCTACGGTGGCCAGTGCCCTGCTTTTTTGGATGAGGATTGAGGACGAGTTCGGCGTTTCCAAAAAGAACAAGGGTGTAAACAAAGAGTTCGGACATTCGGAAATGATCGGCCTCGACCACGTGTATGATACCGTCGAAGAATTAGACAACGGCATGATGGTGCACATGCACTTAAATAGCCAGGGTTATAACGACGGCATAATCCTCGGTGGACCCGGTAAGTATGATATCGACCATGGTGCACGAATCAATGGCATGAATGTTGCTATTGCCGGGCTTATCCAGCAGGCGGGCTTATGACAACACCGAGCAGGGAATCGACCGTGTAGTACGAAGCGTGCTGAGCTGGGAAGCCTGTGAGAAGGCCGCAAAAGAGCTGGACACGAAGGCGCTGATGGGAGTTCTTGCCAAGCGAGAAACAGCCAGGGCCGAAGATATGATGCGAGCCGCAGTCGTCGCCGCCCAAAAGTATTTCGACGAAATGTACAAATAGACTGCTTAGTACTTTATAAGATTTGATTTGAGTGAAAAACATTGCGAGAAAACCTGTCCATCAGGTAACTCGCAATGTTTTTTTATACTTAAATAATCAGCATTGCATCGCCGTAAGAATAGAAACGGTATCGTTGTTTAACTGCATGATTGTATGCGGCGAGGATGTTTTCCAATCCCGCAAAGGCGGCTACCAGCGCAAGCAACGATGATTTGGGCAGGTGAAAATTCGTTATCATCGCATCGGTGATTTGAAAATTATACCCCGGTGTTATGAATAAATCCGTTGAGCCGCTTGTCGGTTCAATCCGACAGTTATTAGCAACAGTCTCAAGGACTCTCGTAGATGTCGTGCCCACGGGAATGATTCTTTTACCCCGGCTTTTCGCTTGGTTTATTATGCGGGCGTTTTCCTTATCGAGGCTGAATTTTTCCTGATGGATTTGGTGCTCTTCGAGATTCTCGGCGGTTATCGGCTTGAAAGTTCCGGCTCCTACGTGAAGCGTTACATTCGCGAAACTAATATCGAGCTGTTTTAGCCGCCCTATCAGTTGGTCCGTGAAATGCAATCCCGCTGTCGGAGCCGCAACGGCGCCGGTTTTCCGGGCGTAAACAGTCTGATAACGTAGCTTGTCTATTGCAGCAATCGCCGGGTCATCGTCTCGTTTAATATATGGAGGCAATGGCGGGAAACCTATTTCCTCCAGAATAGTCTGTGTATCCGCACCGGATATTATTTTCAATCGGCATTTACCTTCGTCGGTTTTTTCGAGCAGTTCCGCCTGGCAAAAATCCTGCCTTTTTTTGTCTCTCAAATATAGCTTTTCGCCTGATTTTACTTTTCGTAAGCCCTTGAGATAAACGGTCCAGATACCATCGGTTCTCTCCGAAAGAAAAAGACCCTCGATTTTGGCCCCGGTCGTTCGTCGTGCGAAAAAGCGGGCCGGAATAACTTTCGTATCGTTTAGCACAAGGCAGTCGCCGGAAAACAGAAAATCGCCGAGACTGCCGAATCTACTATCCAGTATATCACCGGTTACGCGATCGAGAACCAGCAGCCGGGAATCACTCCGAACAGACAGAGGCTCCTGAGCAATCAGCCCGGATGGTAGATCGTAATTTAATTCGTCGGTTTTCATAAGGAGAAGTTATCAGACTACCGTTCAAATAACAAAAAAAAATTATCCCGCTAACAAGCTAATTCACGGGGACTATTACTTCCAGGGGAATTGTAACAAAACCTCATCAGGATAAAAGACGATACTTACAATGCGAGTTGACCTTTTCAAGTATTATTTCAAGGGTTTGAATTATGCCCCCAACAACATATTTAGAAAGAGAAACGACTTCAATTGCCGCGTTGGGTCGAAACGAGCTTAAAAGGCGAATCAAAAACTTTCATGGTCGTTTTAAGCTGGATTTTACCGAAGATTACCTTAACAAACTAAGTGTCGACAGACTAAGACATATCCTTTTAGCTGCTATAATAAATGCAAAGCCAAACAATTAGGTTATTTACCTGATTTTGTATAAATGTTTCAGGGAAATCAAAACACAAATCCTGTGTGAGTTGAAGCTGTTTGATATACGATTAATTAATTTTTACTGTATTACCAAACGTCCGGCGTATAACCCAATCCACCCCAACATCCTTTTTGTATCCAATGCAGGTCTCTTTTACCATCATCGGTTGTTGGTTCGTAATCATTGCTCGGGTGTCCGCGTTCACGGTTCTTGCCCATCTTTATAGTATCGGCGCCGTCCCACTTATAATATTCGGCATGACCATCTGCAAAAGACAGGGTTGTGCCGTCCCCATGCCTGACCGGAGGGTCATCCCACCATAACTCTTTCTGGTAATGAACCGCAAAGCTGTCCGGCGTGACCCAGCCTTCGTCGATATAAACAATTCGCAATGCGGGGGCACCTTCAATATCTGTTGTTTTTTTAAGGAATTTACCAAGCTTGTCGGTTCCATCTCTTCTGTAACCATTGGCTCCATCCATAGCAGCGTAAGTCAACATCTCGCCGCGAGTGCCTGTCGGACATTTATAAAGTCTTTCTTGTTTAACGTAACTCCAAAGGGCCCCTGCCTTGATGGCTTGTATCTGAAGATATTCTTCAAGTTGTCCTCCACTGGTGTAATCATTTGACCAGCACCTGCCTACCCACGGTACTTCGTTTGCATGGTAGCCTGTACCTGCGGTTGCTTCACCCGGATAACCCAACGGCGCACCATTGACGATATTATTATCGTTTTCGTCGGAATACATAGTCCATGCAAGCGCCAGTTGTTTGAGATTGTTGATACAGACAACTCGCTTGCCCTGCTCTTTGACTCTGTTGAGTGCCGGCATTAATATTGCCATTAATAACGCTATAATGGCAATAACAACCAAAAGTTCTATTAGCGTAAAACCCCTATGCCTGTTTATCCGCTTAAGATTTGCAGATATTATTTTGCGTTTAGATAATCGGAGCATAATATAACTATCTCCAGTAAAAAGGAACCGTCAATATTACTTTGTCTGAGCTTATTCTTTCTCTCAATAAATGAGTTCGCAGGTTTTTATTAATAATCATTGAATCCTCTCATCCACACAGGCCAATCTTCGGGCATAATGCCTCCGGCCGAAGTATAGGGACCATCCAGTCGGTATGTTTTATGCCACCTCAACGTCCACAATTCTTTGAGTCCAACCTTTTTGACCGACCAATCCAGAAAAGCCATGTTTATAAATCCATCATGCCTGTCTATGCATATACGTTTCATATGCTCCTCACTCTCCCAGGCCATATCCTCCGTTTCCGGGGGTGAGTCACCTTCCAGTGGAAAGACATTGAACCGAAGAGCATCCATCATTAAAGGCACATACCCGGCCATGCTGACATCGGGAGATCTCCAGTTATTTGAGGTTGGAAAATTCTCAAAAACCGTTTTAGCTGATGCAGGCGGATTTTCAACCCAGCCATTTATCCCATAGCTGCCCCAATCACCAGCCGGATCATAGCCCGCGTCGTCCGCGGCATCGTAAACACCCCAGGCTGAAAATGTATTGAATCCCGCATCTGGTACATTGTCCGAATCAGCATCCAGAGGCTTCATAGCGGTTGGGCAGCACATAACTTTTTTATTGTTACCATAATAGGATCTTAGAGCATTAAACCAATGATTTCTGTGCCCGTCGCCGGTACCTGCCTGGAATTTGCCTTCGTAATCTTTTGTGTACATGGAAAAGTATAATGTCCATTGCTTTAGATGTGCTTGACAAGCAACCGCTTTTGCCCGTTGCTTAACACTTGACAATGCCGGCATTAATATTGACATCAACAAGGCAATTATCGCGATAACTACGAGCAGTTCAATTAAAGTGAAACCTTTGTGCTTGTGCATAACGCTACCCCTTTTCTTCTGCTCTTGCATAGAATCATTCACTACATCATATCTTCAGTTTATTTCGACAACTCATATGTGTAGAGAATAGACACTTTCTTTCGATTATCATTCTAACAGAAATTAAAACAGGTATCAAGGCCTTTTTTCAACTTTAATAGCGTTTTTTATAGGAATTTCACAATTTTTCTTCGACTGCAGACATGCATCTTTTTATGTTTTTTTTGCAATTTTTAGACCTCCCCTGAGAAAGGAGGTCAATTACCCGGTTCATTAAAATTTGACTTCAAAAGATATGAAAAAAAGAAGGCTGGAGTTGTTAGAAACTCCAGCCTTTGTGAGACAGTTTTGCATGTAAAAAATATACTGCGAACTTATAGAATTAATACTGTCCCACGAAAACCAAGATATATGAGAAGAAAAGAGCTAATATTACAAATATCATTATAAATGATTCTATATTTATTGCAAGCGCATTTTTTAAAAGTTCGGGTTAAAAACCTCATTTTTTTATTTTATAAGCGCTATTCCCTATCAATTTCGGGCGGTTAGACAATCATGGAATAAAACAGCTGATTTGCCTTAAAACTTTCTAAAAAAAGCCCATTTTTTGCTCTATTCTTCGGTTACCGGAGTTACGCAATAAATATATATAAGTGGTTCGATACCGGTATTTTTAACATCATGGATTGTGTTTGCCGGTATGTAGGATATTTTACCCGTGCCGACTTCAAAGCTGATATCATCGCCAATCAACAGCTCGCCCCGGCCGGCAAGAAAAACAAGCATTTCTTCATTAGCCTTTGTACTGTGTTGGCCACAGGCCTCGCCCGGTGCTAAATATACCCTGCCTGAACGCATTCCATAGGTTTGTGGGCTACCATCCAGAAGCTTTTGATATTCCGGATTACTATTTAATTTTTTGATGAGAACTTCTTTTATTGATGCCATATATCCTCCAAACTACTGATTTTTTCATAAGATCGGCTTATCTACGTTTTTTTTCGTTTTTTGTCAATTATTTTATTGACGCAGTAGCACGAATATTATATTTTTATGCGCAAATATGAACATTTTTTTGGAGGATGTAAAAATGAGAAGTCTGATAATTTTAACGGCACTATTCTGCTTAATTCTCAACGGCTATGCACAGGCTGATGCAACCGTCGCTGAGGTCACACACTGGGACCTTCAGGCAGTAAATTCCGACGGCGTAGGCACGTACGAAGCCTCGAACAAGGTCGCTATCACCGGGATCGTCCTGAATAACCCGGAAGAAATACTCAATCACGCTCCAGGCACAGTCGGTATGGGCGGCCAGTGGCAAATTTATATTCAGGGCGAAGGTGAAGACCACGCCGGCACCGCTGTCTTTATGGGACAAAATTATTCTATTGCAGGGGGCTCGGGAAATTATACCGACGAAGAATGGCTCTCCGAATTGTTCCGAATTAACTACGACCCTAACACCAACTACATGTTCACCGCCGGCGACAGGATTAGGGTAACCGGATGGTACAAATTCTACAAAGGTAAACTTAATATCAATGAGAAACATCAGATTGAACCGATGTTTGATTTCGATATCGAGCTTCTAAAGCCAGCGGTCGGATTGCCACAGCCGGAAATTATTACACTCGATATGGTCAAGGGAGAAAACGACGAATATATTTTCGACGAAACCAGGCTGACCGGCTGCGAGTATTATCAGGCCCGGCTGGTTCGCGTTGACAACGTCAATATCATTGATCCCGAAAACTGGGCCCCCGACGGAACCGTTACAATTATGGATGACACAGGCAGGATCTTCCCGGTAAAACTCGGTGTCGGTGACGGTTTTGAAAATTACCCCTGCCCGACGGAGCAAATCGACGTTATCGCAATTTTCGACCAGGAAGCTTCCGGATACTCAGTCTGCAAAGACGGATACCGGCTCTGGGTTCCCAATTATGACGGCAACGGCCTGGTCTTAACCGACCGAGACTGCAATAGAGAAAGTCTGCTCTACGACGTTGACACAGACAACTTAGTCGATTAACTTTATCCTTACTGAGGCAGGGGACAACTAATCTCAACGGACGCCTGACATGAACGATTGAGTCGTATAATAACATATGAAGCAAGGATTTACGCTAATAGAAATTCTGGTCGTTATCGCCGTCATAGCGATGCTGATGGGAATACTTCTGCCTGCGACTTCACGAGTAAGGGAGCAGGCTAAAGTTACAGCGGTTAATATGGAACTTCGACAAATCGGTTTAGCCCTTGATATGTACTTCGACGACAATAATAAGTTCCCGCCAACCCAGGCGGACTGCATGACCGGTATGTTGTCCGATCATTTGTATCAGCTTCCTAAGGTCCTCATTGCGGGCCATTACCTGCCGCCTATGCCCCACGAAGAAGCCATGTCTTCGAGCATAGAGGACAGGTTCAACAGCGGACATACATATAAATACCGGAGCGTCGGTGAAGTAATTATGGATAGAAATAAAATCGACGAGTATATATGGGCAAAGCTATGGATACCGGACAACTTTCCCACCATTAGCAGTGTTGCCGAGGACGAAGGCCGGTGGCGTCCCGATCCGGACGAAAGCAGCCGGTTTATGGAAAACCACAGCTCATTTGCCTTGACGTCCCCCGTAAGCTGGGTGGTTTTCAGCTTGGGACCAAGGTTCAGCAGCGATTGGCTCGAAGAAAAATTAGGCGCCGATAACAGGTACCCCGTGCCTAAGCAGTTATGGTACACACCGAAAGAACGCAGGGGATTTGTTGTAAGAATGCGACTGAAAAACGGCATCCAGATCGGCACATTCGAAAATTAATAAGAAAATGCAAAAAACAATCTTGCTGTATATATCGGCTTTATCGCTAGTAACCGGCTTTCTTTCGCCGGGTTGCAAAGATAAATCCAATGCCCAAAATCAGTCCGGGATTGCAGTCACTAATTCCTATTTGCAATGTGTCGTCAAAGACCTTTGCCCAGAAAGTACGGAGGTTCTTTCCCTGGCTCCGCCGGGCATGTGTCCGGGACATTTCGACATTTCACCTTCTCAGGTAAATCAGCTCGGTAACTGCAGGATACTGTTGCTTTTCGATTTCCAGGAAAAAATCGATAACTCTATGGCCGGTCTCAAAAGCAAAGGTTTGAAAACATCTCTTGTAAAAGCTCAACCGGGTATGTGCATCCCTGATGTTTACCTTGCAACGTCTCAGGAGGTTTGTGATATACTTTCTTTGGAGTTTCCCGATAAAGAAACCGGCTACAGACATAGACTCAATATTATTAACGAACGACTGAATAGGCTTAGCGTCGATATTAAAAATGCGATAAACAATTCCGAACTTGACTCTGTAAAAGTTGTTTCTTCCGGACACCAGTCGGAATTTGTTAACTGGCTGGGACTGGAAACGGTGGCGACGTTCGAAGGTAGTGACTCCGAAACTTTTTTCAATATTACCGAATGTCTCAAAAAGGCGGAAGGACAGGATGTAAGATTTGTTATAGCAAATAAACAGGAAGGGACTTCTCTGGCCGATTCTTTGGCCGAGAGACTGGGAATTCAAACTGTCGTTTTTGGAAATTTCCCTGAATCCGCCAAAGGTCATGCGGGCTTCGATGAGCTGTTACAGCAGAATGTGAAGTTTTTATTAGAGGCCGCTCGGAAATGATAACCGGCAACTTAACTCTTTCAAACGTTCTGGTCAAACGCTCTGGCCGTATCATTCTCGATATTGAAAGTATACAAATCAACGCGGGTGACTTTGTAGGTATCATCGGGACAAACGGAGCGGGCAAAACTACACTATTAAAAATCTGCTGTGGACTTATAAAAACGAACCGCGGTTCGATAAGATTCGACGACAGAGATTTTACGCACCTGAGCACATGGAAAAAAAGTAATCTACGAAAACACATAGGTTATATACCGCAGTCGGCCGAATATAACCCCGACCTCCCCTTTACCCTGC
>Ga0307437_1001533_pt1 | contig 15325 bp, 15 predicted proteins | sample SalMarWE160390MG_FD_202146 | JGI IMG/M metagenome (GOLD analysis project Ga0307437, IMG submission 202146) | Salt marsh sediment microbial communities from the Plum Island Ecosystem LTER, Massachusetts, United States - WE1603-90 | ecosystem: Environmental > Aquatic > Marine > Intertidal zone >...
CTAATACCTAATATCTCACGAAAACCTAATACCTAATATCTCACACAAAGCCACACCCACATTCCTCTTTTTTAATTGTGTTTCTTAAAAAACACCTCAACCACCGAGAATCTTAAACAGGATTGACATGATTTTTAAAAAAGATCTTTGTGCTCTTTGTGTACTTTGTGGTTCAATTTTCTTGAAAAAAGGTTTGCGTTCCGCGAGTACGGTCTTTCATACTTGCATTTAAAGAAAAAAGTATGGGGTCATCAGGAGACCTGACAACCCCATCAGTTAACTATTCAATAAATCCCACAAATCTATTTTATCAATACGAATTTATCCGCTGCGCTAAACCCTATCCCGTTTGCTTCCATTCTGACGAAATACACCCCCGTCGGTATACCTGTCATATTTATTGTTTCCGAATAAACACCCGCCTCTTTTTCTTTTGAAATTTCTCTTACCACCTTCCCCGTTATATCATACACTCCCATTTTAATTGAAGTATTCTCAGGTATACTATATCTGATCTCAAAACGATTATTTGCTGCCAATGTTTTCACACTCATCGAATAAGCCGTGAGTAAATCATCTGAAACTCCCGAAGTGTTAACGGCAACATTTACAGGTTTTGAATAAAGAGTTAATTCTGTTGCGACAGTATTGGTGATTTCACAGATATAACTGCCGGAATCGCCAGGCTCCGCAGAACTTATTGTGTATGAGCTGTCAGTCGCGCCCGGTATAATACTTCCGTCCCTCTTCCATTGATATTGATTACTATCACCACCGATCGAAATTGACATAGAAAAACTCGAATCCGCGTGTATGATCGTATCCTGAGGTTCACCGACGCTATCCTGAGGGGAATAAGTAAATTCCGAACTCGGAACCTCAACATTGGGCTCTATATCTTCGAATGTGAATTTGTTATTTTGGATTCTCAAAACTTCCAACGAGGACAGCTCCGATAGGGAAGGCAAGCTCACGAAACTGTTATCATTCAGAAACAAATTTACCAAACTCGTCAAATTCCCGATTTCGGTTGGAATCGAACCTGTTAGTTGATTTTCGTAAAGATACAAATATTCCAAACTCGTCAAACTCCCGATTTCGGTTGGAATCGAACCTGTTAGTTGATTGCAGCAAAGAAGCAACCATCTCAAACTTGTCAAATTTCCGATTTCAGTTGGAATCGAACCTGTTAGTTGATTTTCGTAAAGATACAACCATTCCAAACTCGTCAAGTTCCCGATTTCTTGAGGAATAGAACCTGTTAGTTGATTGTTATCAAGCAACAAAACTCTCAAACTCGTCAAATCCCAGATCTCCGCGGGAATCGGACCTGTGAGTTGATTGTATTTAAGATCCAAATATTCCAAACTCGTCAAATTCCCGATCGACGAGGGAATCGAACCTGTCAGTTGATTGCTGTTAAGATACAAATATTCCAAACCCGTCAAATTGCTGATCGACGTCGGAAAGGTACCCTCAAGATTATTATAACCCAGATTTAACTCCGTCACCCTATTACCGCTAACATGCACGCCGTACCAGGCTTCGACAGGTCCGCTGTTCCAGTTGTCGTTACTAATCCACTCATCACCATTAGTACTGTCGTACAATGCTACAAGTGCCAGAGAATCCGCCTCGGTTACGGCAAAGACCGTTTTACTACTTACGATAAACAAAGCCAATAACAAGATAATTTTTTTGTACATCGATCCTCCTTTATTATTATGGTTAAAAAAAATAACTTTTACAATTTCCGAATATTGTTGCTCTTTTTTATATAAATATTAGGTGATAATAATAATAAGCGTTAATTTGTCAACCTGATTGTTTTGATCCCTACCCCCGTCATTTTTTACCACAGAGGATACAGAGAGAATAGGATGCAGACGAACGCAGATTAACAGGATTTATTCTTGTTGTTTAACAAAACCCCATTCCACAGCTCCAATATCTAGACAGGATAAAAAAAGATTATCAGATTTTATTTTTTGTTTTATTCTAACTTCTAGCTTTTTTGTAAGGTAACTTCGGGATTATTTTCCCACACACTTTTCCCATTTTTTTGAGAATTTTTGAGAAAGACTTACTTTACCTGCTTTATTATAAGCATGCGCAAGAAGTTGATATGAATCACAATTGTTGGAATCAGCTTCAATGGCTTTATTTAATGCTTCAATCGCTTCGTCATAACTCTCTTTGTGAATATTAGAGATTCCAATAAGAATATAAGCCTCTGCTTTAGCACCCGTTTCTATCTCAGGTAAAACAAGAATCTTCTCTGCAATATCCGATGCACGCTTATAATCTTCTTTCTGTAAATAAGCGTAAGAAAGATTATACAGAACAAGCGGATCATCGTTGCTCATAGAAGAGGCCTTCTCAAGAATCTCTATAGCCATATCATAGCTCTCTGCTCCCAGATAATTCTGCCCCAAAAGTTTGTGACCCAAAAAATTTTCAGGGTCGATTGAAACAGCTTTTTTGAGGTAGGAAATAGCCTTATCAATTTCATTTTGATTGGTATATATCTCTCCTAAGTGAACATATCCTTCAACATTATCCGCATCAAGATCAAGCGCCTTATTAAGATAATCAATAGCTTTCTCGTCTTCCCCTTTCTTAATATAAATTCTACCATGAAGAACATAAGACATGGCTTTATAATTACTGTTCCCAACCTCTTCTGCTTCTTCTATTAGCCCACTCGCCATTTCTAACTGCTTCTCATCCAGAAATTCTTTTGCGCCGTTATAGAAAATATCCCAACTGTAATTTTCCACTTTCAAAAGGTTTTCGTAAAACAAGACAGCTTTTTCAGCCGAATCTTTATCTATTTCAAAAGCTTTTTTCAGATATTCCGCCGATTTTCTGTAATTATTTTCCTTATAATATGGAACAGAGAGGGAAACAAACGCTTGCGGATTGTCTCTTTCCATCTTAGCCCACCTTTGGTACTGAGCAACAGCTTTTTCGTATTCTCCGGTCTTAACAAAAAGATCTCCACTCAACTTATACTCTCTCGCGGTACAGCATGCTATACACAATAAAATTAAGGTATAAAAAACAAAAAGCTTTTTAATTGGATCTCCTTTTTCTAAAATTTTTCTAAATATATATAATAAACAAGCACTATGTCAAGATGAAGGGTTGAAAAAGAAAAAGATATTATTATAATTCCCATTATGAGACCTTCACGGGTTGAAATAAATCTAAAAAATTTGGAAGAAAATATAAAAAAAACGAAAGAGAAACTTTCAAACAAAAAGCTCCTCGCAGTAGTAAAAGCAGACGCTTACGGACACGGTGCTGTAGCCGTTTCTTCCAGGGCAACAGCAATGGGCGTAGATTTCCTGGGAGTCGGCATAGCCGAAGAAGGGATTGAGTTGAGAAATGCCGGCATACAAGCTCCAATTATAATCCTCGCTCAAGAATTGAAAGAAAGATCCGAAGAAATTGTACTCTTCAATCTTATCCCTACCGTCTGCTCCCGCGACTTCCTTGAAAGCCTGGAAAGAGAAGGTAAAAGACAGAATAAAAAAGTTTCCATATTTGTAATGGTAGATACCGGAATGGGAAGATACGGTGTCTCCGCAGATGAATTTATATACTTTATAAAACTTATAAAGAATAAAGATTTTATTGAACTAAAGGGAGTAATGTCACATTTTCCTGTTGCCGATTCGGACAAAGACTTCACGCAAAAACAGATCGACAAATTTAACGAACTAACAAAAGTTTCTTCCTCTCTGGGGATAGAAATACCTATAAAAAGCATGGCTAATTCAGCAGCTTTTCTTTTATATAAAGAGTCTCTGTTTGATATGGTAAGGCTCGGTCTTCTGTTATACGGAATATCGCCTGTTGATAATATTAACCCGTCTGAGTATAAGCCTGTAATGACTGTAAAGAGCAAAATCTCCTTTATTAAAACAATACCACCAGGACACTCTGTAAGCTACTCGAGAACTTTCACCGCTAAAGAACCAACAACAGTAGCCACCGTACCACTAGGTTACGCCGATGGCTATGACAGAGCACTATCGAATAAAGGCTGGATGATGGTACACGGTAAAAAAGCCCCTGTAATAGGTAATGTTACTATGGACACCACAATGATAGACGTAACTCAGATTCAGGAGGTTAAAATCGGCGATGAAGTAATTGTCATGAATAAAGAAATAAACGCATGGGAGATTGCCAAAACAATAGGAACAATCCCCTATGAGATCGTATCTAGAATGGGAAAAAGACTTCCGAGATTATACGTTTAACTGTAAAAACACAAATCAAATCTCAAGAATTTATTTAACCACAAAACTACAAAAAAACACTAAATATTTTATTGCGATTTTAACACCCCACACACCAAAACTAAGAGAAACGACAAATAACACGAATAGCACGAATAAAGTTTTTTGTTTTTCTAAATCCCAACCCCTAAATCCCAAATTCTAAGTTTGACGCAGGACTCATGACTCATTGCTATTTCAAACGCTGGCTTACTTTTTTTAAGCTGATTACTTCGCCCTGTTTTACATTCTTAAAAACCTCAGGGTCTACCTCAACTTTTCCTATGACATTTACATCACTGAAAGCACGGATCTCTGTTTCTGTACTTGCAGGTGTTTTTCCAAAAAAAATGCAAAAGGAGGGGCTTTCAACCCATAGGGCAATTTCACCTTTTTCTACCGCAACCCTGCCCTTTTCTTTTGGTACCGGAACGGGCACTCTAAAGTATATTTCTTCCCCCCATAGATTTGCTTTCCCCTCAATAGGCAAAGAGGAATAAAATACTTTAGCTGTTTTTGGATTCTCGTCTGTTAAATTAGCAAAAACTTCACCTATAGTTTCGCAGGATATTTTAATCCTTCTCATATTAAAAGATTATGTGTTTTGAATTAATAGTCAATCCCCTAATGATGCAGTATATACCGTGAGTCAAAGCGAAGTTAATTCAAATATTAAAAATTAAAAATCAAAATTACAAATTAAAATGTAAATATTCCCCTCCCCAAACAGCATTTTTCGTGTATTAGTGCGAATTGTTGTTTTTCTATTTTTCAATATTTTATATGTATTTTTCCATTTTTATATTTGATTTTTACATTTCAGCGGCTTTGCCGCGAAAACATCCCTTGCGTTAATGCGATTAATTGTATAGAATTCTTTTATATGTCTGAATTCAGAAAAGATCCGTTACACAACAAGTGGGTTTTGACTGTTCCCACAAGAGGTAAAAGACCTAACGCTTTCTACTATGAGGAAGCCGAAGAAGAAAAAAAGGATAAAAAAAATTGCCCTTTTTGCGAAGGGAACGAAAGCATGACTCCTGCTGAAGTTGATTCGTTCAGAAAAAAAGGGAAAGAGAATGAACCAGGCTGGCTTGTAAGGGTTTTCCCAAATAAATATCCGGCTCTTAATAAAGAGATCAAGATGAGCTTTTCAGTAGATAAATTTCCGGAGATTGTTGAAGGGTACGGTTTCCATGAAGTAATTGCGGAAACACCTTCACATACAAAAGACATATTCAGTATGAACCGAGAGGAAATAATTCTTATTTTAAAGATGTACAGAAAAAGGTATAAGATTTTAAAAGATAAGAAAAATATAAAATCCGTTTTTATATTTAAAAATCATGGCAGGGCAGCCGGAGCCTCTCTTTCTCACTCTCATTCCCAAATTCTGGCTCTTCCCATTGTTCCTCCTTTTATCGAGGAAGAAACTAAAACGATAAAAAAAACCAAAAGCTGCATTTACTGCCACCTTATAGAGGAAGCATTTGATGGCAATAGAGTATTGCTAGAGAACAGCGGTTTTATTGTTTTTGCGCCCTATGCATCGGAATATCCGTATCAACTTTTGGTTTTACCCAGAGATCATCAGCCTTTTTTTGAAGAATTAGGGGACGAACATTTAATGCTGCTTTCGGATGTTATAAAGGGAGTTTTTGATAGGTATAAAAAACTGCTTGGTAATATTCCTTTTAATTATTTCTTTAATACGCCTTACTTAAAAAAGGGACATTGGAATATTCAAATAATGCCTAAGCTAACTATTACCGCGGGGTTTGAGAAAGGAACGGGAATTTCTATTAATCCCATACCTCCTGAGGTTGCGGTTAGGGAACTTAAAAGAGTTTAAAAAACCGTCTGTGCTCGTCTATTCTTCCAGTACTTTTTTTGCTTCTTCTATTTTGTCTTTTGGTACATATACTTTAACTTCACCAAGACCGTCAACGGTTAATCCGTATATTTTCCCGATAGCTTCCTGATCTAATCTTACTTCTATTCCGGAGCTCTCAAGTCTACCCCGAATTATCTCTCCCTGATTTGGGTCGGTTTTTAGAAGTAGGTCCCATTCTTTATCTTGAATCATGTTTAAATATTAAGTCAGCCGTATTAGTATGTCAAGGGAATTCACAATAATTTAAATATTAAAAATTAAAAAGCAAAATGACAATTACTTAGGCTGTTAGCTATTGGCTTTTTGCCTTCGGCTTTGATATAATTTTATTAAAAAGCTAAAAGCCAACAGCCAAAAGTGAAGAGCTGGGCTTTGATATTTAATATTTAATTTTTGGCGATTTTATTGCACTGTGCGCTTCATGATAAATAAAAAATTGTAAAAATGTAAAAATCGGATTATCTTTCTCTTGTTACGGAAAGACCCTTGACATTATCGTTAATTTTGTTTATATAATTAGTATAAAATAATATAAGTAAATGTAATTAAACGTATTAGCAAAATAGTAAGGAGGTTATTTTATGACGAAAACTCGGTCAGATATTATTGCGAGCATTTCGAAAGGTACGGGTATTCCGGTAAAAGAAGTTAGGTCAGTCGTCGAAGCTTTTCTTGAAGAGGTCAAAGAAGTTTATTGTTCCAATAACAGGATCGAATTCAGAGGTTTTGGCGTTTTTGGAAACAAATTTCGTAAAGGTAGAATAGGCAGAAACCCGAGAACCAATGAAGAAGTAAAAATCCCAGGTAGATGGATGCCTACCTTTAAACCTTCTAAGGTCCTAAAAAGAGAAGTTGAAAACAAGGTTTTCCCTAAAGATTAACACCCGTAGCTCAATGGACAGAGCGTCCCGCTCCGGCCGGGAAGGTTGAAGGTTCGAATCCTTTCGGGTGTAAGTTAGGCAAAGAGAAAAATGAGCAATAAGATAGAAGAATACTTAGGCGAAGTTTTAAAACTTGAAGGGTCTGATCTTCATATTAAAGCAGATGAACCTCCTATAGTAAGGGTGCAAGGAGGCTTAAGAAGATTAAAGGGATATCAACCCTTTTCTTCCGAAGACATCCAGGATATGGTATTCGAAATTATAAACGAGGAACAAAAAGAACGCTTTAAGAAAGAATGGGAACTTGATATTTCTTATGAACTTAAAGGGTCCGCCAGATTCAGGTTGAATGTTTTTCTTCAAAGAGGGAAGATGGGGGTCGCAGTAAGAGTTATCCCTATAAAAGTTAAAACAATAGAAGAATGGAAGCTACCTGAGATATTGAAGAAAATTGCTCTCTCTTCTCACGGTTTTGTACTGATAACAGGACCAACTGGTTCCGGTAAGTCCACAACCCTCTCTGCAATAATAGAAGAAATAAATCTTACGGAAAAGAAACACATAATTACAATCGAAGATCCGATTGAATATGTTTTTGAAGACAAGAAGAGCATAATCGAACAAAGAGCTATCGGAGTGGATACGATTTCCTTTGAAGAAGCCTTAAAAAGAGTTATGAGGCAGACCCCGGACGTTATAATGGTAGGGGAAATGAGAGATAGAGAAACAATAGAGAGAGCTCTCAACGCAGCAGAAATGGGGTCTCTTGTTTTTGCTACCCTTCATACTCCTGATGCACCTCAGACCGTCGATAGAATAGTGGACGTTTTTGAACCTGAACATCAACATCAAATTCGCGTCCAATTTGCTTCGACAATCCGAGCCGTAGTTTCTCAGACTTTACTCAGGAGATCTGATCAAGAAGGAAGAATTGCTGCTTTTGAGATACTTATTGGGACCAAGGGCGTATCTAATGCCATTAGAGAAGGAAAGGTCGAACAAATTTACAACATAATAAAATCAGGCGGACAATTTGGAATGAAATTGCTGGACGATTTTTTAAAAGAGCTTTACCTAAGGGGACAGGTTGAATATGAAGAAGCTCTTTCCAAGGCTTCCAATCCAAAAATGTTTGAGTCTTCTTTAGCGAGAGGCTAAAATGTCTTTGAATATTGGAAATCTTCTAAGTAAAATGAAAAAAGATGGCGTTTCTGACCTTATTCTTAAGGTTGATGCAGTCCCCATCATAAGGAAAGATCGGGAATTGGTCAGACTGGAAAACCATGATACACTTACCGAAGAAGACATTAGGGGTGTAGCCAGTAGCGTTATGTCTCGCAAACAATTGGAACAATTCGAAAATAATAAGGAGATGGATCTTGCGGTCAATGTTCCCGGACTTTCTCGATTCAGAGTAAATGTATTCATGCAAAGACGAACATCGGGGATAGTTTTTCGTTTGATCCCGGCTGAAATCCCGGATCTGACCAGTCTAAAACTGCCAAAAGTTTTAGAAGAGTTCGCAGTGAAGCCAAGAGGTTTACTGCTTATTACGGGCCCTTCCGGATGCGGAAAATCAACCACAATGGCTTCCATTGTTGAATATATAAACACAAGAAAAACATCCCACATAATAACTGTGGAAGATCCTATCGAATTCATATACGAAGACAAGAAAGCAGTTATAGACCAGAGAGCGGTAGGTTATGATACTCATTCCTTCGCTGCTGCGGTAAAGTTCGCCCTTCGTCAAGACCCAGACGTTATTGTGGTAGGAGAAATGAGAGACAGAGAGTCCATACAGATAACTATAACAGCAGCAGAAACAGGACACTTAGTACTTTCAAGCTTACATACAAGAAGCGCTATTCAGACAATTGACAGAATCATAAACATTTTTCCCCCACACCAGAGAAGGCAGGTTAGACTCCAATTATCAGCTAACTTGCTTGGAATCATTTCGCAAGACTTGATTAAAAACAGAAAAAAAGGTGGACTGATCGCAGTTACCGAAACTCTTGTTTCGATTGCGGCAGTTAGGAAATTGGTCAGAGAAGGAAAAACCCACCAGTTATATTCAATTATGCAGACAAGAACAAAAGAAGGGATGAAAACACTAAATAAGTCGCTCGTTGAACTAATTGGAGAAGAGGTTATTACTCATAAAGACGCCTCTCGTATTTCTCCTAATCCTGAAGAGTTAAATGAGTTGCTTGTAAGCGAGAAAAAGTAAACTGTATTTAAGTTCTTTAGATTTTATCTTTTAATTAATTCAAATGAAACATTTCTAATAGTGAGGGTTTTTTAATGCGTTTAATTGAGAATTTCACAATCGAATACTCAGCTTCTTTGCGCAGAAAGTCATGTGTTATACAATCCGCTGTTTTTACGCTGCTCCTTATTTCTTTCCTTTATGGTTGCGCGAGCCAGGTCCTGCAAAACGGAGAAAGTAGAGTATTGAAAATAAATTTTGAAGGGAACCATTTCGCCAGCGATAAGAGATTGAGGGAGGTACTTCCGATAAAAGAGGGAGATCAGTATATAGAACAATTCTTAAGGGAATCTCCGAACAGAATAGTTAGTTATTACAGGAGTAGAGGTTTTTTCGATATGAGAGTTATAAAGAGAGAAGGAGATTTCCTTGAAGATAAAAACGGCTTTGTGATCACCTATCATATTTTTGAAGGTGTTCGGAGTAAAGTAGACAGTGTTGAAATTACAGGGAATGAAATTTTTCCACATGATTATATAAAAGCTAAATTATCAGTAGAGGAGGGGAGCTATTACGACGAAGCTACTATAGACGCAGGCAAGTATATTCTATCCAACAATTACGCTGAAAAAGGCTTTGCCGACGCGTCTATAACAATAGAAAGAAGTTTTTTGAACGGAGGAGGAGACAAAAATAGCATTTACCTTAAAATAACAATCGTTGAAGGGAGAAAAATATATGTCAGGAAAGTTGAGATTAAAGGATTGAAAGAAGTACGAAGTAAGGTTGTAAGCCGTGAACTAAAGGTACAAACAGGTGATGTTTACCAACCTTCAAAAGTTTATCTTTCGCAAAGCAATCTTTACAGAACCGAGATGTTTTCTGATGTGAATGTACATGAAGAAAAAGTTCGTAGCGATTCCGTAGATATTACTTTTATTTTAAGAGAAGAAAAATCTCGTTTTTTCCAAGTTGGTCTTGGATATGAGTCTCCCGGTAAAGCTATATTTAATTTCAGGTGGGGTGATTTAGATCTCTTCGGAAACCTTCAAAGATTAATTGTTGATTTATCATTCAAAGGGACTCCGGAATTTTATGAAGAAGCCGGAGGTTTGATTTTTAAGGAATGGGAGCAAAATTATAGATTAACATACAGAGAACCTTATCTATTAGGAACAGGTTTTAATTTAATAACATCACCGGCTCTGAAAAGGAGAGAATTTGAATCTGATTTTTCTTTCGAGTTTGTGCTTGAGAGAGAAATTGGTCCTTTTTCCGTTATTTCTTTCCCCTATGAATACAGAAGAGCCAAAATACAGGCTGACACAATTAGTATTACAAATAAGGTTTCGGGGAGATTTTTATTTGATAAAAGAAATAATCTTCTTAATCCGAGTAAAGGGTTACGCTTGCTTATGCAATACGATTACGCCGGAGGAATTTTAGGAGGCGATAACCACTTCGACAGATTGAATCTGGATTTTGCCTCTTACTATCCGTTGCCTCTTCGCTTAATAATTGCCCAGAGATCAAGAGCTATGGTTACTTTTCCAAGAGGAAACCCGGAAGACATCAGTCCGGATGTTCGTCTGGAAATGGGGGGGTATGGTTCACTTAGGGGATATAAGGAAGCTTCTATTGGATTTCCCGATGCAAGACCGGATCGCAGGAGCGGGCTAGATGAATTGTTATTTAATCTTGAACTCCGAATGCCTGTCTATGGTAGGTTATATGCAATAATTTTTGCGGACTTCGGATCCCTCTGGATGGATCCGTCTGATATCGAATTAAATGATTTCAATACAGGTGTGGGTTTCGGTATAGGATACAACTCTCCCATAGGCGTAATCCGTCTTGATTATGCAAGAGCAATGGAAGAAACTTATCCAGAAAACAGAGGAAAAATATATCTTAACTTCGGACACCCATTTTAAAAATTTTCAGAATTATAGGTTTTAACTCTCAATCAAAAATTTCAACTTCTACTCTAATTTAGCAAAGCCGCTAAAATGTAAAATTTAAATATCAAAAAGCAAAATTACAAATCAAAATTCAAAGAAATGAATCAAAAAAACACCACAGAGAACACAGAAATCTTCTTCTTTATTATTACATTTCAAAATTTTACTTAACCTGACAAGAATAGTAATTTGATTTTAATTAAGCAGAGATTGTTTGTTCTTCTACAAATTTTCTGACTTCAGAGATACAATACCATAGAGAATAAAGGCTTATGCCTAAAAGAATAAGACCAATAATTAGTTTGGGGACACTATCAAACATCCAGAGGTGGAAACCTCCTTTAACCAGCATTTTTGCTTGAGGAATTATTTCTGTTTTTAGAAAGGGCGTACCTATTACGCCTTTTAAATCCCCATAATATTTGCTTATCGCTTCCCCTTGAAGAGGTTGCAGAACCATTATAAGTTGTATAAAAAAACCGGTTGCCAATGCTGAATAAGTTAGCATTCTCCTCCATTTGACCTCGTCAACAAAAAAACAAACGGGGAGCAATAAAAAAGGTGTTATCGGAACCAGATATCTGGGTCCCCAAGCGGTTCCTGTAATACTAATACCGAATCCGAACAAACTATAGAAGATAAGAAAAAAGGAGGAAATACCAGCAATAATTAAGAATTCCAATTTTTGTTCTTTAAAAAATTTTTTTAACCCGAATATTCCTAATATCAAAGGAGGAGAGAAAACCAATATACTTCTGCTTAGACTGAAAAGGAAACTAGTTAAATATGGAATTAAAAATTTGCTTGATAAGAACAGTCTGTTAAATCCTGAATCGAAGGACGACCCAAAACGATAGAAATTCCAGTACATTTGTATAAAAAGAATAATGAAGAGAGGGATTGAGAAGAAAACAAGGTTTTTGACGACGGTTTTTTTCTCTTTCCATCGTAAGCTAATTAAATAAAAAATAAAGAAAGGTAAGGATAAAAGACTCGCAAATCTACTTATATAAGAATATCCGGCAAAAAAACCCGCTAATAACAAATATTTTATATCATTTTCACTGTTGAATTTAAAAAGAAAATAAAACGCCGTAAATATACAAAAAGTAACAATTGGTTGAGTCCAAAAACTGCTTGAGTAAACCCATAGAATTGTCGCATTACCCAGAAGGAGAGATGAAATAAAAGACTTTTTTAGAGAGTTTGTCAGCAAATAACAGAAATTAAAGAAAATAAGTACCGTTAGTGCCATAAATAAAGAGTTCATAACGACCGAAAAAAAAGCAGACGGCAATATATTTAAATAGTAAATCATTCTTGTAGGTTCACCGCTAGCCCAGGCTTTATTCCTTTTATCTTCATACATAGCATAATTCCCAGTTTTTTCTATTAAGTTTCCGAAAAAAGTGAACGGAAGAGAGGCTATAGAGAGACCATCCGGAAGGATAAGGTAAATCCTACCATCTTTGCCCTCTTTCATCCAGCATCGCAGCCACGGTTGCTTGTTAAAATCATATTTTCCTTCAGGCATTGAAAACGAGCGGTTTTTTAGGATATTTTGAGCCCTCTCATAATGAAAAACGTTGTCTCCTGATTGGATTCCCTGGATTGTTATTATGTATAAAGTTAAAAAATATAGAAATAGAAATAAGCGAAATTTATTGGTTTGATTCATTTTTCTATGTTATCAACATTTAATTCCCATAATCACCGCGTCTTCGCCTTTTTTGTAGTAATCTTTTTTTATTCCCTTGAAAGTAAATCCTAAAGACTTATAAAGTTCAAAAGCACTTTCGTTCTTTACACGATGCTCAAGGTAACATGAATGAATTCCTGGGTTTTCTTTAATTCTTTCCAACAGATAAGACAAAAGTTTTGTGCCAAAGCCTTTTCTCCAGTGCATGCGCGAAACAGCAATGTTTCTCAAGTGAAACTTACTGTCTTCCTGGCAGCCAATTAGATATCCTACAACAGCACCCGAAAGCACCGCTACTACTGTTATGCAGGAATCTGAAAGAAAATGAGTATAAAATACCTCATAGGTCCATGGGTCAGGAAAAACATCTTGTTCAATTTCTAAAATGTTCTTCACGTCTTCTTCTGTCATTTCCCTGATTTCGATTTCAGCTTCGGTTCTTTTTCTTATTGCGGCTGATCTTGCCAGATATAAAGGACCCTTAGGGTTAATTATGCAATCAGCTTTATTTTTATATAGGGTGAACAAGTTACAAGCCAGAGTAGTATTAGGATAAGATGAAACTGAATGACCTTTTTTATTCAAAAAATCTCTGTTCGTTTCTGCGCCTTCTCCGAATATAATAGGATTTGAATTTTTTAGATTGTTTTTGAGATAATCTGTTACATCTTCCATTCGAAAAATCTTGTCTTTAAAAATTTCTTCTACACTATTTTTTGTTTTCTTGTAATGAGCTGCGTATACAACGTTGCTTCTTGCAGGGATCAAAGGAAGTAAATTACCAGAAGGAGCTCCCTCTACCATAGCGAGAAAAGTCGAGTATGCTAAAATTGGTATGTGGTAAGGCAAAGCCAAACCCTGAGCTGTTACAAGTCCAACCCGCAAAGAAGTAAAGGATCCTGGTCCGTTAGTGATTAATATTTTTTCAATATCTTTGCTATTTATGCCCAGTTCATCTATTTTAGCCGTAATATCTTCCACCCATTCAAGAGGATAAAAAGTCTTCTCATCCGTGGCGAGACCACCTTCTTTGCTGCTACAATCAATCCCTATAATCATTTATTATGATTTTTCTCTTGTCGCTTGAAAGTATTTTAAAACAAACTTCAACTCTCTTGTCGGGGAGAAAATCTGCTGCTCTATCAGCCCATTCTATGGCGGTAATACCGTCATTCATTAAAGTTTCCTCAAAGGGTAGAAATTCTTCACATTTTTTTATGCGGTAAAGATCGATATGGTATAATTTCATTCGTCCGGAATACGAACGCATGAGAACAAAAGTGGGGCTTTTTATAATGTCTTTTATCCCAAGACCTTTTGCAAGACCTTTAACGAAAACCGTTTTTCCCGCTCCGAGTTCGCCGAAAAGTGCTATACATACGGGAGACTTTATTTCTCTTACTAGATTTTCAGCCAGTTGCATTGTCTCTTCAGGAGATTTCGTTGTAGGCAATTAATCCTCCCTTTAAAGTAAGGTTTGAATCATATTTGCTTTTGAAATATTCAGAGAAGAATTTACCATCTCCGCCTGTGAATATTAAATTTTTATTTTTGTAATCTAATATTTGCAAAATTTCTTTTATTCCTCCGACGAGACTTCCATATGCGCCTAATTTAATACATTCTTCTGTGTTTTTTCCCAATTTATCCTGAATTTCAGGGCTGATGCTTGGTAGAAGTTTTCCTGCGTTTGAAACAGAGGAAAAATACGGAATCAAACCAGGTAGTATTGCCCCTCCTTCGAATTTCACCAAAAAGTTTGGTCCGGACGGTTCGCTGTACGAGTCAATTGTAATAGTGCTTCCGCAGTCTACAACAATAGCAGACAGTCCTATATGTGCCTTTGCCCCGAGTCCATTAGCTAACCGGTCTTCGCCAGGCTTTGATTCATAATTTAATTGAACAAGATTTGATGGAAACGGAATCATATTAGAGTCGAGAATTTCTTCTATTAACTTTTTCTTTACGGGAACAACCGATATGCAGAGAATTTGTTCAACCTTGGAGAAGAATTTCTTTACCTCAGAGGTTTTGTCAGTACTTTTTTTTCTTTTCAGGAAATTGTTTTCAAATATTCCGCAGTGATAATTTGTGTTTCCGATATCGATTATTCCAATCATGCTTCCTCTCTTATAAATCTTTTTCCCGAAACTTCCCTTGAAAGACCTTTTAATTCAAGCAATGCCATTGCGGTCATAATGATCTGAGGTTTCAGTCCGGTTTCACCCGCCAAAACATCCGTGCTTTTTGGTTTTATCTCAAGAGCCTTATATACTGTCTCTTCCTGTTCGCTCAAGTCGGGAATTTCTTTGATATCCTTTTCTTTTTCTTCTTTTATTTTAAGCTCGGTGTTTTCCAAAATATCTTTGTAGCTTGTCAAAGGGATTGC
>Ga0307437_1001556_pt1 | contig 15201 bp, 11 predicted proteins | sample SalMarWE160390MG_FD_202146 | JGI IMG/M metagenome (GOLD analysis project Ga0307437, IMG submission 202146) | Salt marsh sediment microbial communities from the Plum Island Ecosystem LTER, Massachusetts, United States - WE1603-90 | ecosystem: Environmental > Aquatic > Marine > Intertidal zone >...
TGTGTCTCATCCATAACGAACTTTACGGTATTATCGGTGCTGCCAATCTCTCTTGAGGGACCGCCAGTGGTAACCAGCTTTTTGACCGGCCAAGTCTTGCCCTCGTCAAACGAAACTGCTGCATACAGCCCATAAACCAGGCGCTCCTTTCCGGCAGCATCGCGTATGAGCATACCTTTTTTTTGATTTTTCTTGTCTGTGAAGCTCGCCAACAGAATCGGCCCTTCCAGCAGCCGCCTTAGAACCAACCGTTGCCCCCCACCGATTGCTGGAAACTCACTGGCTGAATACGTCCAGGTTTGTCCCATATCCTTTGAAATACTCATCGGCATCCGGCCATTGATACTATCACCACGCCCGAGGGCCATAAGGGAACCGTCTTTTAGCTGAACCACTCCTGCGTGAATACCGGCAATCCAGGCGCCGGTTTCGCCGGATGCGAACCGGGGTCCTGGCTGGCCGGCACCGGGGTCAATCCAGATCTTACATCCATCTCGGCTGATTTGCACTGCTGTGCCGCCATTTCCCCCGCTAACGGCATCGCAGGGTAAGATAATAAAGCCCTGCTGCGTTCTAAAAACGGATTCGACCGGCTGGTGACGCAAGCCGTGCTCCGGTGCAATAAGCTTTGCCTTTGACCAGGTGGCTCCATTATCAGTCGAGGTCCGCATTATCAAGGCGAGATTGCTCCAAGTAGCCGCTGCTGAAAGGCCGTTAAAATGATAAATAGTATCTTTTCCATCGAACCAGAGGGCCGGGGCGTGGTCGTTTCGGTCCGGCGCATTCCAGAAAACAGAAGCCGGCTCCCACTGTTGTGAGCCGTAACGAAGACGGCTTGCCAAAATGGCCAACTCTCGACCAGACTCTGTTAGACACGAATACCAAATAGCCAACAAATCACCATTAGGACAATCAACCAATGCCGGGTCGTGGTTGTGTTTAGAATACATTGGGCCATCAGAATCAGAAGCAATTTTGATATACTCTATTGGACCATTGAAATACGGTTTTTCAGGGTCGGGACCTTTGTTTAAATCGGCCGGTTTCTCCCTGCTTACGTTTTGCCTGTTTAATGGCGGAGCCGGTAGAGCAAGAGCTTTCGTTTTGGGCATCTCACCGAGGACCAGGCGAAATCCTATCAGCCAGCTTTTATCTTCCGGTAGTGTGCCGAGGCGGTTTGCGGAACGCAGGTATGAGACCTCTGTGCTGTAACTGCCTCCGCGTGTAACTTTGAAATCACCGTCAGAACGACCCACAGGGTCCGTCTGCTCACCCTCTTCATACGGCCCATACCAGTCGCAACACCATTCTTCCACGTTGCCGTGCATATCATAAAGACCCCATTGGTTTGCCGGCGTGGTGCCGACCTTCAGCGACACCGGCTCCGGCTGCCAGGTCTGCTTCTGGTTCTTATGATAGACCTCCGGCAGACTATCGCCTGTATAGTAAGCCGTGGATGTGCCCGCTCTGCAGGCATATTCCCATTCTGCTTCGGTTGGCAGTCGATACGGCCTGTTTTCTTTTTCCGAGAGCCATTCGCAGAATTTGACGGCGTCATTCCAACTGATAAAAACGACTGGCTCATCATCCTGACTGGAAAAACCGAGCTTGCGATGTTCCGGGTCAAATTGCTCATACTGGATATTGGTAACCTCAGTTACCGCCATCCAAAATGGTCTGCTAAAAGTAACCGTGTGTTCAGGTCGCTCATCCCAGTCACCTCCTTGTTCCAGACCCATTAGAAAAAAGCCGGCCTCTATACGAACAAACTTCATACCAATGGAATTGACAAATGTTTCCGCAACTCCTTCAGAAGCCAATGTCTTTACGGGCATCGGCCAGAAAAACCCTGCCAGGCAAATCAGGCACATTGTCAGCCATTTGACTTCTATTAGACTGCTCCTTCTAAGTAATTTGACCGCTGTGATTTTCTATAAACTGGCGAACTTGTGGTTTAATAAAGACCTTCTCAATATTAACGACTTTTATGACAGCTTCGGCACAAAGTGCGGCGATATCAGCAGAAGCGCCCTGCGTATCCAAAAAGAATATCTGCTCACCCTTTATGGCGCAAAGTCCCCCGCCGCTTCCGCCGAGCGGCTCGTTGCGGATTTTAACATTATTTGCCTCAAGCAGAGCCAGAAGCTCCTCTAAGATTGCCTGCTCATTCACCCCGTTAGAAACCTTTCTTTTTTGTATTGTTTTGCCTTATTTGTATTACCCCGTTTTTCATTAAATTTCTAACGGGGTTCATTGTTCAAGAAAAACTGCTTTAGTAGTCGATATAGATACCTGTAAGTCAAAAACTTCAGGCAAAAAAATTATCGATAACAGCTAAATTCTATACCGGAAGCAGATAATTGGCAAGCATTATAGGAAAACGACTTTCTTTACATCGGCAACTGGCCAATCGGCAACAGCAGCAGGATGATTTACAATCCCAGATAGCGCACCTTCAAACCCTCGCCAACATAGGTAATGTCAGCTATATGATAGCGCACGAAATCAATAATCTGCTTACCCCGCTCAAAAGTTATGCAGGCCTTGCCCTGAAAAATCCTGATGATAAGATGCTGGCGAAGAAAACGCTCGAAAAAACAATACAGAATTGTGAGCGGGCATCGAAGATTATGGAGAGTATGCTTGCTTTGGCGAACGGCGAGAAACAACAAAAGAAAAATGTTCAGCTGACTACTCTAATTGATGATATTTTCGGCAGTTTGTGTCGGGACTTCGGCAAGGACGGGATAACGGTTGAGATTCAGATTCCGAAAGGTATGTCCGTGTGGGCGGTGCCGGTCCAGATTCAGCAGGTCCTGATGAACTTGATTCTCAATGCCCGCGATGCGATGCTGCCGGGCGGCGGCATCCTGGCTATTCGGGCCATAGAAGAAAGCGATGTTGTTCAAATCGAAGTCAGTGACACCGGCTGTGGAATTGAACCTGATAATTTGGCAAATATTTTCGATTCGTTTTTTACCACCAAAACAGGTGAAAAATCACAGCCCCACCATTCCGGCTCCGGACTCGGGCTTGCCTTTTGCAAAAAAGTCATAGATGCCCATAATGGCCTGATATCAGTGGAGTCCGAACCAGCCAGGGGCAGCACATTCAAAATAATCCTGCCAAAAACGGAAAGCTAAGTCTCGTGCGTCTGTTATGTTTTCCCTGCTTTAAAATTTTGATTTTACTTTTAAGCTTCGGTTTTGTATTCTCATTTTATTCTTTTGTTTTTTTACATCGTAAGGCGGCATAAGAGGTGGCACAGATTTACCAGAATATCGGCCATATTATCCTGATGTTACTGCTGCTCTGCGGCTCAGCTTTTTTTTCAGGAGCGGAAACCGCATTTTTTAACCTGACACGCAGGCAAATAACGCTGCTGCGAAAATCAAAACATAAACTGCACAACCTTGTTTCGAAGCTGCTGGACAAACCAAAACAGCTCCTTAGCTGCCTGTTGTTTGGAAATATTACGGTGAACGTTTTGTTCTTCGCTGCGGGTAGCATCCTGACAGTCAGAATTTCGGAGCAAGTCGGCTCAGGAGCGGCAGCAGTAACCGCCCTGGTGACGTTTAGTATTCTGGTGCTGTTTGGCGAGATAGTGCCGAAATCCGTTGCCTTTACGAACTCAAGGTTTTTCAGCGAGTTATCCGCCCTGCCGGCTTTTCTGTTACTGCAGGTCCTTGCACCTGTCATATTTGTCATCCGAATTCTAACCGTTGAGCCGGCCCTTCGGCTGCTCCTTGGCCGGCCGCAAGGCCGACAGCCAATCAGTACGGCCGAATTCAAATTTCTCATCGACCAGCTGCGCAAGCGAGGCCTAATCACCGCTGATGAAAATAGACTCTTGGGTGAAATTATCCAGCTCGGCTTTCTGAAAGTTCGCCACGTTATGCGGCCTCGCGTGGATATGATTGCATGCTCCGTTAAAGACCCCGCAGGGGCAGCACTTGAAAGGATGCGAAAAAATCGTTTGACGAAACTGCCTGTTTATGTTGACAGGATAGATAATATCGTCGGCCTGGTTCACCTGAGGCAGCTTTTACTTCAGCCGACAACATCACTGGACAAGCTCGTCCAGCCGGTCCATTTTGTGCCGGAGCAAAAGACCGTCGAATCGCTGCTTGAATTTTTCCGTAAGTCCGGCACCGACATTGCCATAGTTGTAGATGAATATGGCGGGATTGCAGGTTCGGTGCGGTTGGAGGATATTGCCGAAGAGTTGCTTGGTCCCATTGAGATTACGCCGGGAATCGAACCTATCGAGCAGATTGGGCCTTTTGAATATCGTCTTGCAGGCAGTCTGGCTATTCACGACTGGGCAGACGCGTTTGGTGTTGATTTTGAAGAGACGAGGATATCCACAGTCGGCGGTCTTGTAACTGCTACTCTCGGCAAGTTACCAAAAGCAGGCGATGTGGCTTATTTGGAAAATCTGAAGTTCACCGTGGAAGCCGTGAAAAAACGCAGAATCGAAACCCTAATATTAACCCTTGAGGCAGATGCGGCTAATGAGCAATAGAATAATCTTAATATTGGTCGCTGTGTTTACTGTTATTGTCTCCGGTCTGTTTGCCGGCGCTGAGACAGGGATGTATCAGCTCAGCCGGCTTCGCTTACGACTCGGTATTGAAAAAAAGCGATTATCGTTTGTCGTCCTTGGTAAAGCTATGCACGACAGCACGGGACTGCTTCTTTCAATGTTAGTCGGTAATAATCTCACTCACTATATTGTTACGAGTATTGTAACTTTCTTATTGTTGAGCAAGGTTGAGGTTACACACACTGCTGAACTATTTGCGACGTTGATAACGGTTCCGATATTATTTGTATTCTCCGAGGTGATACCGAAAAATGTTTTCTTTTACCGGGCAGACTATCTAATGCCTTTCTTTGCGCCCGTTTTATTCGTGTTCCACAAGGTTTTTAGCTGGTGCGGGGCAGTGCCTCTGCTTAAATTTGTGTCCGGTATTTTTGGTCGATTCGCAGGGTCCGCTGTTGCCCCCAGGGCAGTATTAACCGCCACACAAAGACATCATATCAGGGCAGTTTTTGCAGACACTCAGGAAGAAGCTATTTTCAGTTCCGTTCAAAACGACATCATAAACCGCCTCATTAGTATCCCAAACGTTCGTATGAGGTCGGTTATGATACCTGTTAATAAAGTTGAGATGGTCGATGTCAATTCCGACAATGCAATGTTGCTGGACAAATTGAGAAAATGTTCTTTCACCCGCCTGCCGGTAACCGAAGGCCGGGCGGAAAACATTATCGGCTTTATAGACATTTATGAGGCGCTGACTTCCTCGGGGAATTTTACGGATTTACGCAAGTTCATAAAGCCCATAAGAAAATTCCAAGCACATACCACCGTTATCGAGGCAATAAACATTATGCAGAGAGAAAATGAAAAAATAGTTCTGGTTACAAGAATAAGCCGTGCCGTAAGAGAAAAACCTGTCGGCATTGTAACAATGAAGGATTTGGTCGAGGAGCTTCTCGGCGAGCTGGGTGAATGGTAATGCGATTCACAATTTATTATTTACTATTTATTATTTTTAAGAGTCTGCTTTTTCTATGCGAAGAATAATAAACAAATGTCATCTAAAGTCATTTATATCCTTGTTGTCTTATTAGTGCTTATCTTTTCATTAGCAATCCTGGCAAACAGCATGACCAAGCCCATCGGACGCGATGAGCATATGTACTGCACGGCAGGAGTATTATTGGCCCAGGGAAAAATGATTTACAGGGACTTTTCATACGTCGCCCAGATGCCCTGCCACCCGCTGCTTTTAGCAGCCTTGTATAAAATATCGAATACAACCAGCTATCTGCTCGCAGGCCGTTTACTTTCGAGTGTATGTGACATCATCACGATGTTATGCATAATCGGTATATACCGATATATATTCAAGCCGTTCGAAACATTGGGGATGTTCTTCGGTCTGGCTGGTGCCGTTCTGTACATATTTAATCCGAGCGTCGATTATGCCAACGGTTACGCCTGGAACAACGATGTCGTAATCTTGTGCGTTGTGATTTGCTTCTGGCTATTCATATCCACCGACTTTGAGCAAAAATCGAAATTCCGGCGAATTGCATTCATCGGCGTCCTATTGACGCTGGCAACCTGTATGCGAATAACAACACTACTCGTGCAGATTCTGTTTTTTATTGCCCTGCTGGCCAAAGGCCCGCCTTCAGCGAGGTCTCGCCAAAAAGCGGACGGCGAGTCGATAAAGCAAAGGTTCAAGACCATTTTGCCTTTTTTATTCGCTTCTGCAATAATTCTGATTTGGCCTGTTTGGTTAGTATTTCAAGCACCGCGAGCATTTCTTTTAGACGTTTTCGTGATACAAATACTGAATAGCGAATGGCTGCACAAGATAGGTCTGGTTCATAACAAGTTTGCTCTTGCATATAACACTTTAACAACTCCCGCCTACCTTGCGCTTATCATAACAGCAGTTTATCTTTGCACGACAGCTGTCCGGCAGCGTAACAAATTAGCCAAACCGGACAAGGTAAACACATTATTTGCCGCCCTGCTGCCGTTAGCTTTCTTTGCAATTGCCCTGAGTTTACCGACATTATGGCGACAGCACCTTGCGGTGCCGGTGCCTTTTCTCATAATTGCTGTTGCATATCCTTTGCTGTATTTAAGAAAGCTTGTCGGCAAAAGTAGGGGCGGTTCGCGAACCGCCCCTACAAGATATTTCAACATAGCTGCTGTTTTAGTAGCTCTGTCAGCATTGGTGACAGTCATATCATATCCTGCTGTCCTTTACAGGATTCCGAAGCTTTTCAACACACAACAATGGACGGCGGTTAACCTGCATAGAATTTCGGAAGATATCGCGTACCACGGCCAGGATGGCCGTGGTATCACGGGCTGGAAGCCCGTGATACCCAAAGACCCGAAGCTGATTCTTACTTTGGCTCCCCTTTATGCTTTAGAAGGCGGATGCAATATTTATACCGAGCTTTCGGCCGGCTCATTTGTTTACAGGGTCGCCGATTATATGCCCCCTGCCGACCGTGCCATTACACGCAGTGTCGGCCCGCAAACACTCGGAGAGCTGCTCGAAAAAACGCCGCCTTCAGCAGTTGTTCTTGGCGTGGAAATGGATTTCCTCGAAGAGGAGGTCTTTCAGACTGCTGTCGAGCCGGAGCGTCAGAAATGGGAAAAGAAGGAATACGAAAATGGCCTTATAGTTTATTTCAGACGTTAGTCACTTCTATAAATGTCAGCTATTCATCAGCCTCATCTATAATTGCTTCTGCAATGTCGTTGATTGCGGTTCGAGTCTGGGCGTTGGCATTGTTGGCGATGATAGAAAAAAGATAATCGCCTTTTTCTGCTTCACAAACGCCGGAGAATGATTTGACTTTATTGATATAGCCGGTTTTGCCGAGGATTTTACCTTTATACTTCAGCTCGGTGAAATATTTACTGATTGTCCCATCTATCCCCCCTATCGCAAGTGAATCTTTATAAAGCGACCAGTTTCCGCTCTTGTAGATATTAAACAAGATCTTCGTTATGGCATTCGCGCTTAATTTATTCTCTTTGCTCAGGCCGCTCGCATCATCGATGTGAAACTGCTCTTTATCGATACCAAGTTTCGACAGGTATTGTAAAATGAGCTCTTGCCCCCCTGCCCAGCTTCCGTTTTTCTTGTTCGGACTATTTTGGGCTGCGATGGTTTTTAAAAGTGCTTCGGCTGCCAGGCCGAGACTATCTTTATTACATCGAGCCAGACAATCAGATAGCGGTGTGTCATATTGTGCGAGTATCTTCAGACTGGGATTTTCATCAAGTTTTTTCTCTACGAGCTGACCCTGCACTTTGATACCTGATTTCGGCAAATGCTCTGCTAACAGATATCCAAAAAAAGCGGCTGGTCTCTCGATGGCAACATCGAAGGGCCCTGCCTGATTGTTACATTTGCCCTGGATGACAATTTTGTTGACCTCTGAAGTCCGATAAGAACCAACCCCACTTGTTCCTTTCGAGATGGGTTTTACCTTGTTGATGATTTTTACGAAATTCGTCCTCGGCTCGACTAAAACAGCCACCTTTCCACCAACATTTTTAGTAGTAACTTCTATGCAATTATCATTATAATTCAGGCCGCATACTTCGCAGGCATACCAGCGATTCAGGTCTTTTTTCGGCCAGTTTGAATGGGCACGCTGGTCGTCGAATATGCTGGTATCGATGACAATATCTTTGATTGTTTGTACACCGTTTTGTTTTAGAGCTGCTGCAATATCCTCAAATATCCAGCCGACCTCCCGCCCATATTTTGCATCCGTTTCTTGGTCACCCAATAGCGGGTCTCCGCTGCCGATTATCACGAGAGGTAGCACGGCCATCCCCTCGACTTGGCTCGGGACAGGCCTGGCCGTGTCTTCACGGGCTGGAAGCCCGTGCAACAGGCCAACTTTTGTCTCATACTTAAAATCAGGGCCCAAGTATTTAAGGGCCGCAGCGGTAGTAACTATTTTCATATTCGAGGCAGGTGTCAATGGCTTTGTTGCATTATGGCTGTAAACAGTTCCACCGTTACGAGCATTTATAATATGAACGGAAAACTGAACCTTCTTTTGCGAAGAACGGTTGACAATGCCGTCAATTTGGTTTGCTAAGTCTGCCTGTGCGATTTTGCCAAGGCAGATACTAACAAAAGCGGCAATTAATAGTTTTTTAATCTGCGTTTTCATATAACGGTTCATTATTTCACATTAGAGACACTATATCAACGAAAGACTGATAAGAAAGATACTCCGGTTATTTTGGCAGAGCCGATTTTATATCGTCAATGGAGACTGTAAGTATAGCTATGGCACCACCGTCACGATCACACGCTGGTAACGCGTCAGTCGGGGTGTGCCGGTATCCGTTACCTCGCAGATAATATGGACGGTTTCCCCTTTGCCGGCATCGCCGGGCACCGTGAACGAGGCATCCTGTTTCTCGGCATCCTGGATTTCAATGGTTCCGTCGTAGGATCCCGCCTCCCGGTATTGCCACCAACGATACTCCAGCTCATCCCCGTCCGGATCGCTCGTCCCCCGCGCACTCAGTTTCACCGTCGCCCCCGACCGCATCTCCAGGTCCGCCGCATGCCCCAGCACAACCACCGGCGGATGATTGGCTTGTGCATAAGATTTTACGCACCAGTCGGCCCGCGACGCAAAATCGTTTTGAAGCGCATCCGTCCAGCGCCAGATGGGTTTGTAATATTCCCGGCGCTGCTCCTCGGTTGTCGTCGACCCCTTCCGCAAGCTATTTCGCCCCCAGGCCGATATCGTATACCATCGCCCCTCCGGATACGCATACCCCGCCACCGGCACCGGATCGAGCCAGGTGTTTTCGCGGACTCTGGTATAGCGGCCACCCCAACCACCCCAGCCGGGTGACTCCAGGTTTCGCAATCCGGTCACGATGGTATGCAAGAACGCAGGTGAGTCGCCCTCGGACCTGAAATCCCCATTCTCCTTCGCTTTGTAGAGTGCACACAGCGGCCCATGATTTTCCAATAAGTTTTCTTTCATCCATGCCCCAGTGAAATACTTCTGCTTTTCCTCGGGCTGAACCCTAGCCCACCGATACGCGATCGCCTCAAACTGATCCGAGATGATCGTCGGAATGTTATATTTTCCCCAGTGGGGCCGGATGTAGGCCTGATAGGTCGAATCCTGCTCCCAGATAAAGAAGAAGCGTATCTTGTTCGCCACGTAAGCCATCTTCTTCGGGTGCTTTTCTTCGATGGTTTTCAGGGCCCGGGCGATGGTGTTAGTACCGCCCCAGGCCTGGAGCCAGACGGGATGGTCGTCCGATTCGTCCAGGAGGACCCGGACAATGTGTTGTGAGCCGGCGGTGATCGCATCCATCTCACCCTCCGTTTCCACGTTTCCGAGGAACGTACGCGCCTGCAGGTACTCCGGTGTGGGATACCGACTGTCATGCTTGACCAGATTGGGATAGACCTTTGCGTAGGCATCTATGTAAGGCTGGATCCAGTCATCACCGGCCCATTTGTGTCCATGCCAGTGGTATTGTGAACTCGACGTCACGATCCCTTCGACGTCCCACTCATTCGTATACAGCAGAAACCGAATCATCGAACACTGGTCATCAATCTCTCCGTCGGTCGTAACGATAACACGCGGCTTGGTAGCCGCTGCAAGATTGGAGCAGACGCCAAGCGCGACGGCAGCCAGTAAAATAAGTACCAAATTCTTTTTCATAGGTTCACATCGCATTTTCATAACATAATTCTCCTTATGTCTTGATTGTGGACTTGGTCTACCTGACTCTTGCCGGATTTATCCGAAAGGACAAAAACATCGGTATATTTCTTGAGAAATTCCAGGTCGCCGCCAAACGTTCCGTCCTTCATTTATGCCTGCTCCTGTTCACATCCTGTCCTGCATACTCCCCTGCCCCTCCCGGTTATCGACATAACATAAGCAGGATAGTCAATCGATACTGCCTTGTCAACGTTGGCTTTTTTTTAGACCTGCTCCAAGCTAAAAAATGAATTGATTATTGACTACCCAAATCATAATTGGTAGTCTTAACGCCATTACCCCCCGTTCGTCCGGGGGATAAGTATTGTTAAAACTATGACAGGTATCGTTATGGCAGAAAAAATAGTAAAAGTTGGTGTCGTTGGTTTTGGAACTATTGGCAGTGGTGTTGCCAGGCTGATACTCGATGAAGCTGATTCGATAGCAGCCAAGACCGGCCTGCGGCTGGAGCTTGCCTGCGTTGTTGATATCGATATCGAATCACCCCGGCCGGTAAAGCTGCCTGATGGTGTCCTTACCGACGACCTGAATAGATTGCTGGGCGACGACACAATTGAGATAGGCGTTGAAATGGTCGGCGGAACCGACGTGGCAAAACAAATTCAGCTCAAAATGCTCGATGCCGGCAAAAACGTGGTTACCGCTAATAAGGCCCTGCTGGCTGAGTTCGGCAACGAACTCTACAGGACAGCACACAAAAATAACCGCTGCATAGCTTTTGAGGCCAGTTGTGCGGGCGGTGTCCCAATAATCTCAGCCATTCGGACGGGACTGACGGCAAACAATATTACTTCTATGTACGGTATCGTCAATGGAACCTGTAACTATATCCTCTCAAATATGACTGCCGGTGATGCCGATTTTCACGAGGTCCTCGCCCAGGCGCAGAAAAAAGGTTACGCCGAAGCCGACCCGACTCTGGATATAAGCGGCGGCGATAGCGCCCACAAGCTCGCTATCCTGGCTTCCATTGCTTTCGGGTATGAGATTAACCTCGACGACATTTTTATTGAGGGCATCGAGGAGATTTCTAAAGACGATATCCGCTATGGTGGTGAGATGGGATATGTTTTGAAATTACTGGCAATCGGACAAAAAGATGAGCAAGGCAGGGTATCACTTCGGGTGCATCCGTCTTTCATCGCCAAAGATAACGCACTTGCACGCGTCCAGGGCCCATTTAATGCCATAAGCATATTCGGCAGCGCTGTCGGCCAGGTGATGTTCTACGGCCGGGGTGCAGGAATGATGCCCACCGCAAGCGCTGTTGTTGCGGATATTATCGATGTCGCACTGGGCAATTCCGCCACTACTTTTCGGCACCTGCATCTTAAACCAAGAAACGAAGTGGAACCACTGATACAAACAATCGACAATCTTGTAAGCCGGTTTTATATCAGGATGATGTGCAAGGACCAGCCGGGCGTGATAGCTCAGTGGAGCAAAGTCCTTGCCGAAAATCAGATAAGCATATCCGGTGCGTTACAACATGAAGGCACAGGGCCTGAAAACACTGTGCCGGTAGTAATCGCCACCCATCCTACTCTTCAGAAAAACGTCACGGCTGCATTAGCAGATATGGAACGGCTTGATGTTATAGGTGGTAAGCCGGTTTGCATAAGAATCGTAGATATTCCTGAGGACAAGGATTGATGACTAAGTATGTCATAATAGTTCCCGATGGTGCGGCAGACGAACCGCTGGAGCAATTAGGCAATAAGACCGTCCTCGAAGCCGCTGAAACACCGAATATGGATAAAATCAGCAGACAGGGCAGACAGGGGCTTGTCCGAACAGTGCCTGCGGGTATGGAGCCGGGCAGCGACGTTGCTCAAATGAGCCTGCTGGGTTATGACCCTCGCCGCTATTATACCGGACGGGCGCCAATCGAGGCAGTGGCACGTGATATCAAGTTGTCTATGGATGACTGGATATTCAGATGCAATCTGATTACTATTGCGGACGGCAAAATGGCGGACCACAGCGCGGGGCATATCTCCACCGAGGAAAGTAGTAAGCTGATAAAGGAATTAGATAAGCAGTTGGGTAATGAACAAATCCGTTTTTACGCGGGTGTGAGCTACAGGCACCTGCTGGTTTTCAAAGGGCTCGATTTCGATGTTCAAACATATCCTCCACACGACCACATAGGTAAGGCGATTGAAAAAATCCTGCCTCGCGGCAAAGGGGCTGATTTGCTTATCGATTTGATGGCTCGTTCACAGCAGCTTTTCGCAAGCCATGACATCAACAAGGTCAGAAATGACCTTGGTGAAAATCAGGTAAGCTCAATCTGGCTTTGGGGACAGGGCAAAAAAGCCCAGATGGAGCATTTTCAGAAGCGGTTCGGACTCAAAGGCGCCGCTATAACGGCTGTTGATTTGGTAAGGGGCCTTGCAAAGCTCATCGGTTTTGACCTGATAGACGTGCCGGGCGCGACCGGCTTTATCGACACCAACTATCAGGGTAAGGCATCTGCTGCCATAGAAGCACTCGGCAAATACGACATTGTTTTTGTGCACATAGAAGCGCCCGATGAAGCATCTCACAATGGCAGTATCGAGCTGAAGAAAAAAGCCATCGAGCAAATCGATAAATATATCGTCGGGCCCGTGCTTGATGCGCTGAAGAAGTATGAAAGCTGGCGAATACTGGTGATGCCGGACCATCCAACCCCTGTTTCCAGCATGGCTCACTCGGCTGAGCCGGTCCCATTCGCCATAGCAGGTGATAACATAGGCGGCGTTTTGAATGCAGGTTTTAGTGAGGCCAATGCGGAAAGGGCGGGATTTCGGATAGAGAATGGTTTTGAGTTGATGGAATATTTTCTGAAAAGATAAACAGATAACCATAAATAATTTGTGTTTAATAGGCCCCTTTATGGCGATAATCGTTCAAAAATTTGGTGGTACATCAGTTGCCGACGCGGAAAAAATACGCAGGGCTGCTGAGAGGGTAATTAAGGCGGTAAAAAGCGGTTATCAGGTCGTGGTAGTGGCTTCAGCGCGGGGCAAACAAACCGATGAGCTTATAGCTGATGCTCGAGAGCTTAATCCAAATCCACCCAGCCGTGAGCTTGACCAGCTGCTGAGCACCGGTGAGATTCAAACCGTGTCGCTTTTTGCAATGGTCCTTGAGGCAATGGGTTACGCAGCTATCAGCTTTACCGGCGGCCAGATACGAATGATGACCAACAGTGATTTTACAAAGGCGCGAATAAAAAGTATCGACGCCAAGCGAATCCACCAGGAGCTGGACAGCGGCAAAATTGTTACCGTCGCGGGCTTTCAGGGCATCGACGAGAACGAAAACATCACAACACTCGGCAGAGGCGGCTCAGATACAACCGCAGTTGCCCTTGCTGCTGCGTTAAAAGCAGAGATATGTGAGATTTACACTGACGTCGATGGTATCTGCACTACCGACCCGCGAATATTCAAAGACGCAGCTAAAATAGACCAGATTAGCTACGATGAAATGCTCGAGATGGCAAGTCTTGGAGCCGGTGTCATATACACCCGAGCTGTCGAGTGTGGTAAAAACTACGGTGTTAAAATTCACGTAAGAAGCAGTTTTGCGGAAGAAAAAGGTACGATAATTACTCATGAGGTGCCGCAAATGGAAGGTGTTATAGTTTCAGGGGCTACAATACAAAAAGATTTGGCAAAGATCGCTCTTATCGGTGTTGATAACGTCCCCGGCAACGCCGCAAAGGTTTTCGCCCGGCTGGCGGATGCTAAAGTTGTCGTCAATGACATTATGCAGACGGAAATCAGCCCGGAAAGGGCAAACCTGTCCTTTATAATCGGGACATCCGACCTGAATGCCGCCAAAAAAGCAGTAGAGAATATCAAAAACGAAGTCAACTGCGAAAACATCTTTATTAGGGATGATATCGCCGAAGTTTCAGTAGTCGGCGTTGGTATGCGAACTCATTATGGTGTGGCCGGCAGGATGTTTGGTGCATTGGCGGAAGCCAGGGTTAATATCGATTCGATTACAACCAGCGAGATTCGCATCAGCTGTGTTGTGGACGAGGACCAGGCCGAGCAGGCCCTTCAGGCCATAAGTATCGCCTTTGAACTGGATAAGCCGGCAGAGCAACGAAGTAAAAATTAGCCGCGAAGAGAAAAAAAGTGGCTAAAGTGGCTAAAGTGGCTAAAGTGAGCTAAAGTAGAAAAATAATCCGCAACTTTAGGCACTTTACACTTTTTGGTGCCTTAGTGGCTGGAAAAAACAAAATAAATTATGCAATGAGCAGACGCCGGCTGACCGCCTTAATTATTCTGTCGTTGCTTTTGGCAGGTGTTTTTGTCGGCCTCGACAACAGTCCCTTTGGATGTAGTTGGCAGCGGCCTGCGAAATCCGAAGAGCAGCCAAAGGCCGGCGACTTCGAAAAGTATCACGCCAGGACCTTCACCGTTATAAAAGTTGTTGATGGTGATACTATCGATATTGATATACCTGACGGCCAATACGAACATACGAGAATTCGGCTTTGGGGGATTGACACGCCGGAGACCAAACATCCCCAAACAGGCGTAATGTATTTCGGCCCGGAAGCTGCTGAATTCACGAAAGAGCTGGTTCTCGGAAAAAAGGTCACCGTCTATCTCGAGGAACATCGAACCAGGGGATACTATGGAAGACTGTTGGCTTATGTGCAACTACCCGATGATAGATTTTTGAATGAGGTTTTGTTAACCGAAGGTTTTGCGTATGCGGATACACGTTTCCGGCACAGTTTCTATAACAAGTACAAACAGTTGGAAGCTGCCGCCCGCAGCGGTAAGAAAGGATTGTGGGAAAAGGTAACACCCGAACAAATGCCGCAATGGCATCGTAGGGGCGGTTCGTGAACCGCCCTTCCTTTCT
>Ga0307437_1001561_pt1 | contig 15172 bp, 10 predicted proteins | sample SalMarWE160390MG_FD_202146 | JGI IMG/M metagenome (GOLD analysis project Ga0307437, IMG submission 202146) | Salt marsh sediment microbial communities from the Plum Island Ecosystem LTER, Massachusetts, United States - WE1603-90 | ecosystem: Environmental > Aquatic > Marine > Intertidal zone >...
GAATTGTAAAAACAATTTGTGATGAACATTTTCCGGGAGTTCCGATTGTTTATGTCGAAGCTGATATCTGTCGCGATGATTTATTAACAGAGATTGAAGCAGAGTATTTTTTGAGAAGCTGATATTTTTTATTCCTGATTTTAAAGGTTAGCTGCCAGGCAAGCTAAGTGCCAGTAATATTAAATCTCTGAATATGAATAAATTACTTATATTATCGGTCCTGGGTTTCTTAGTTACCGGATGTTCATCACAGGGATGGGAAGAAATACCTTCTGGAGTTGTCATCAATCTTAAAGGGAAAACGGGTCAGGATACCAGGAAACTAAAACTGGAGGTCATAAACGATCAGATAATTCATATTGTCGCCTCTCCGGTTGCAGGATTCTCCGGAGATAAGAGTCTGATTGTTGATGGCAGCCGGATTGAATCTCCCTCGTTTGAGGTTGAAACTGCCGGGGATACTCTTGTTATTTCAACTTCAAAAATAAAAGCCAGAGTATCGCTGATAACAGGTCAGATTGTATTTTATGATGACGGGTATAACACCCTCCTCAGAGAACCTGTTGGAAGCGGAAAATCGTTCAAACCGTTCTCCATTGAAGGTACTGATGGTTATTCAATCCGCCAGGTTTTCCAATCACCGGACGATGAGGCGTTTTACGGTCTTGGTCAGCATCAGTCTGATGAATTTAATTATAAAGGATTGAATGAAAGCCTGTACCAGTACAATACAAAAGTATCAGTTCCCTTTATTGTTTCTGATAAGAATTACGGTATTCTCTGGGATAACTATTCGCTTACAAAATTCGGTGATCCCCGCGATTATTCACAAATAGATCTTTTCAGATTGTTTGATAAAAATGGTGAAGAAGGAGCGCTTACAGCTACATATTTCAATTCATCAGATACAGACAATATTTTCCTGGAGCGTAAAGAATCAGCTATTGATTACGAAAACCTTGAGACGGTTAAGAATTTTCCTGAAGATGTTCGTCTGGGCAGGTCAAATGTTATATGGTCGGGTAAAATTGAACCTCAGGAGACCGGACTCTATCATTTCAGGCTTTATTATGCCGGTTATGCCAGCCTCTATATCGACAACGATCTGGTAGTGCCCGAGCGCTGGCGTACAGCCTGGAACCCTAACACTTATAAGTTCACCAGGAGTATGGAAAAGGGAAGACAATACTCTGTACGGCTGGTATGGAGACCCGACGGTGGTGTTTCATATGTCGGCCTGAAAGCATTGAGCCCCCGGAGCCCAGAAGAACAGGGTGCTTTATCCCTGACATCGGAGATGGGTAATCAGATCGATTACTATTTTATTCATGGTGATAACATTGACAAAGTTATTAGCGGATACAGACAGATCACCGGCAAAGCTCCGATCATGCCAAAATGGGCTATGGGATACTGGCAAAGCAGGGAGCGTTACAGATCACAGGATGAACTTTTAGATGTCGTAAAAGAGTATCGTAAAAGGAGTATACCTCTGGATAATATTGTTCTCGACTGGTCATACTGGCCGGTTGATTCATGGGGATCGCATGAATTTGATCCGGAATTTTTCCCCGATTCCGACGGAATGGTTGATGAGGTTCACAGACTTAATGCCAGAATTATGATTTCCGTATGGCCAAAATTCTACTACACAACCGAACATTTCAAGGAATTCGACAGTAAGGGCTGGATGTACCGGCAGGCAGTCAACGACAGTATAAGAGACTGGATTGGAAAGGGTTATATTGGTTCATTTTATGATGCATACAGTCCCGGAGCCAGAGAACTCTTCTGGGAACAGATAAGAGAACATCTTTATACAAAAGGATTTGATGCATGGTGGATGGACGCTTCCGAACCTGATATACTCTCCAACGCCAGTATACAATACAGGAAACTTCTTTCAACACCTACTGCACTGGGTCCGTCAACCAAATTCTTTAATACCTACGCACTGGTTAATGCCATGGCTATCTATAACGGACAACGCAGCGTCGATCCGGATAAACGTGTCTTTCTCCTTACACGGTCCGGATTTGCCGGTTTGCAGCGCTATTCAACAGCAACATGGAGCGGAGATATTGGAACACGCTGGGAGGATATGAAGGCCCAGATAGCGGCAGGACTTAACTATTCGCTTTCCGGGATACCTTACTGGACATCTGATATTGGTGGTTTCTGTGTTGAAAACAGATATATGAGGGCAGAAGAGGGATCAGAAGATCTTAATGAATGGAGAGAGCTGAATACCCGCTGGTACCAGTTCGGATCATTCTGTCCGCTTTTCCGCAGCCATGGACAATTCCCTTACAGGGAAGTATATAACATCTCACCCGAAGGACATCCGGCTTATGAAAGCATGGTATATTATGACCGTCTGAGATACTATCTGATGCCTTACATATACTCCATTGCCGGTCTGACATATTTCAACGACTATACAATTATGCGGGCAATGATAATGGATTTCAGTAGCGATAAAAATGTCAGGAGTATTGGAGACCAGTATATGTTCGGGCCATCGCTGCTGGTTGCACCGGTGTATAAATACCAGGCACGGGAACGCGAGGTCTATTTTCCTGAATTATGCGGATGGTATGATTTTTATAACGGAAAATTCATTGCAGGAGGTCAGATGCTCCGGGTCGAAGCACCGTACGAAAGGATGCCATTGTTTGTTAAAGAAGGATCAATCATTCCGTTCGGGCCTGAGATCCGGTTTACTGGTGAGAAACCTGCCGATCCGGTGACTCTCTATGTTTACACCGGCAGGAACTGTGCTTTCACTCTGTATGAGGATGAAGGAACAAACTATGATTACGAGAATGGAGAATGCAGTACTATCAAATTCAGTTTTAACAACGAGACCGGGGAACTTACAGTAGGTGAAAGGAATGGCAGTTTTGACGGGATGCTGAAAGAGAGGACTTTTCATGTTATCTGGGTAAGCAAAGAAAAACCTGTGGGATTTGAAACGGGTAATAAACAACAAATTACAGTACAATATACTGGTAACGAGATTGTTGTAAAAGGGAGTAAGTAATACTTTAATCGGCTAATTATGGTTGTTATGGGAAAAAAATTTGTTTTGTAGAATTTCTGATAATAGTGATGCTTGGTCTGCCGGCCGGAGTGTTACAGGGGCCGGATCAGGTAAACTCACCGACCTTATAACCGGTGAACAGATCAGTAGCGACGGCAAAACATCAAGCATGATCTGGGGCTGGGAAAGAGAAGAAAAGATATACTTTGATATTGTACTGAAACCACATAGCTACCGGGTTTTTGAAACAGAATAGTTATTATAAATTATTCCACTGGTTCAATAATTATTTTAAAAATTAACCAACAACATGGGTAAATTGTTAATTTAGCAAAAACTAATCAGAAATAAAAATGAAAAGAGTTCTTCTATTATCACTAACCCTGGTTGCAGTTGGTATTTTATTTTCTGCCTGCAATCAATCAGCAAAAAAAAAGGAAATGGTTAAACAAGAGATTTACGGAACACATCAGGGAAAAGAAGTTCATCTTCTGACTCTTACAAACAAGGCAGGTAATGTCATCAGGCTCACAAACTGGGGAGCCAGGATCACATGGATAGAGGTTCCCGACAGAGACGGGAAAAAGGATAACATTACTTTCGGTTATGATACTTTTGAAGGTACCATAAAAGGTGATATGTCTTTTGGATCAGTTGTGGGAAGATATGCCAACCGGATCGCAAACGGAAAATTCACTCTTGACGGAGTAGAATATACTCTCCCTCAGAACAATGGACCAAACACTCTTCATGGTGGCCCTGGCGGATGGCATAGTGTTGTCTGGGATACTGAAGTATTGGAGGACAGTGAATTCCCTGCCGTTAAGTTTACATATGTAAGTCCGGATATGGAGGAGGGCTTCCCCGGAACGATGAATGTTGAGGTTATATACACATGGACCGACAATAATGAAATAATAATGGACTACACATGCACCACTGATAAAAAAACGGTTCTGAATGTTACAAATCATGCATATTTTAATCTTCATGGTGCTGGCAACGGGGATATTCTTGACCATGAACTTACACTCAGGGCTTCAGCCTTCACACCTGTTGATTCAGTGATGATCCCAACAGGTGAGATCCGTCCGGTAGTCGGAACTCCTTTTGATTTTACCACACCCCACCTGATTGGAGAAAGGATTAACGATGATTATGAACAACTGATACTTGGCCGCGGATACGATCATAACTTCGTACTTGACAATAAAGAAGAGGTTGATGCAACAGTCTATGAACCAGCCAGTGGCCGTGTACTTGAAGTTCTTACAGACCAGCCGGGAATGCAGTTTTATACAGGCAATTTCCTTGATGGCTCACATATAGGTCACGGGGGAAAACCATATAATTTCAGATGCGGCTTCTGCCTTGAGTCAGATCACTACCCCGATAGCCCTAATCATCCTGAGTTCCCTTCAACAGTTCTCAATCCGGGTGAAACATTCAAATCACGTACTGTTTATAGATTTTCAGTTAAATAAACTGAGATGCTTGTTATAGTTGCAGGGTGTTTGGTTGGGCAGTAGCAGCACCCAGCACCTTGAGTTGAATAGATAAAACAAAATTTATAAGTATAATTATGGCAACACGACGAGTTTTTTTGAAGAATACTGCTATTGCAGCTGCAGGGATAGGTCTGGCTCCCACTGTATCGGGCAAAATACTCGGCTCCTCACCCGCCGACAGGATTAATATTGGTGTTATAGGTTGCAACGGGCAGGGCTACAGTGACCTTAGAGCTTTTCTTGAACATCCTCAGGTAGAGTGCATTGCATTATGTGATATAGATGAGAATGTCCTTAACAGCAGAGCAACCGGTGTTGAAAAGATACGTGGGAAAAAGCCTGCAAATCTTTATAAGGACTGGCGCAGGATAATAGACAACAAGGATATTAACCTCGTTATCGTAGGAACACCTGATCACTGGCATTGTTTGCAGATGATTTCGGCATGCGAGGCAGGTAAAGATGTCTTTTGTGAGAAACCAATGGGTAATACTATTGAGGAATGTAACCTGATGGTGGAAGCTGCCCGGAGGTACAACAGCATTGTACAGGTGGGACAATGGCAAAGAAGCGATCCTCACTGGCTTGACGCGGTCGATTATATACAATCCGGCAAGCTGGGAAAAATAAGGCTTGTCAGAGTGTTTTCTTATCAGGGCTGGTGCCCGACTATTCCGGTACTCCCCGACGAGCCCGTTCCGGCCGGTGTTGATTATGATATGTGGCTTGGTCCGGCAACCAAACGCCCCTTCAACCGGAACCGTTTTCACTTTACCTTCCGCTGGTTCTGGGATTATGCAGGTGGATTGATGACCGACTGGGGAGTTCATTTACTGGATTTTGCCCTGTTCGGAATGAATGTCACGGCACCTAAATCCGTAATGGCTATGGGAGGTAAATATGGCTATCCCGATGATGCATGTGAAACGCCCGACACTTTACAGGCAATATACGAGTTCGACGGATTCAATATCTTCTGGGATCATGCCATAGGTATTGATGACGGCGCTTATGGACGTAATCACGGTCTGGGTTTTGTTGGTGAAAACGGAACCCTGGTAGTGGATCGCAGCGGATGGGAAGTAATACCTGAGGTTGTTAACAGGAAAGCCCGCATGGAAGCTGTTCCCCTTTCAAAAGGAACCGGACAGGGTTTAAGAAACCATGTCAAGAACCATATCGATTGTATTAACAGCCGGAATAAGAATACAAATGCCAATGTTGAGATCGCTGCCCATATTGCTAAATTCTCACATCTTGGAAATATTGCATACCGGACTGGCAAAAAGCTGGTATGGGACGGCACGAAGTTTACGAATGACAACGATGCCAACAAATATCTGGTACCGAGTTACAGGTCACCATGGAAGCTGCCTTCAGTATAAAATGTGTTAATTAATCTAAGTTCCTTGTTGCTGGTTATTTGGAAATAAGAAAAATATACATAATATAGTGTATCCAGCAACCGGGAACCAGCAACTTGAGTTAATTAGCCGTTAAAACAACCACCTGAATCAATTTAATAAATCAGAAAATGGATTATCCGGTTTTCTCAGTTTCATCGCTGGTATTTTTGGGAACACTTGCCGGTTGTAATCCCGGAGGCAGCCCGGCTGAAGCCGATAAAGAAGAGTCCGGTAAACCCAACGTTTTATTTATTTTCGCAGATGACCAGAGAGCCGATGCAATGGGATGTTCAGGTAATCCGTATATTAAAACCCCGAACATTGATAGCCTGGCACAAACAGGTATACGTTTTACAAATGCCTATATTATGGGCGGGCATCATGGTGCAATCAGTGCACCAAGCAGAGCAATGCTTCTTAGCGGGAAGTATTTATTCAATGTCTATGACAAGCTGGATGGGGTAAATACCATGCCTGTGCATTTCGCTGAACAAGGGTACGAAACATTCGGAACCGGTAAATGGCATAACGAAAAGAGCGCCTTTGAAAAATCATTTAAGAAAGGAAAGAATGTTTTTCTGAGTGGAATGAGTGATCATTTTCAAGTTCCGTGCCGTGATCTGAGATCTGATGGTAAATTGTCGGACCCTGAAAAAAAAGGCTTCTCAACTGATCTCTTTTCCGGTGTTGCCATAGAATTTATAAATGATTATGCCAGCGGTGACCGTAAAAATCCATTCTTTTGCTACGTTGCTTTTACTGCTCCGCATGATCCGTATTCCCCAAAACCTGATTATATAGATACCTATCCCGATCAGTCACTCCCTTTACCTGGTAATTTCATGCCGTTGCATCCTTTTCAATTCGATGACCTGACAATAAGAGATGAAAATCTCTCACCATGGCCTCGGACGCCTGAGATTATCAGATCAGCCCTGTCCGATTACTATGGTCTGATTACTCACCTCGACGATAAAGTTGGTGATATCATCGGGACCCTGAAGAAGCATGGTTTGTATGATAATACAATTATTGTATATGCAGCTGACAATGGTCTGGCAATTGGCAGTCACGGATTGCTTGGTAAGCAAAACCTCTATGAGCACAGTACAAAGGTTCCTTTGATTATCACAGGCCCGGGAATTCCTGAAGGTAGTACCTCCGACGCACTGGTATACCTTTTTGATCTGTATCCCACGTTTGCAGAATTATGTAAACTGCCGGCACCAGCTGATATAGACGGTAAGAGTCTTGTACCGGTTATTTCCGGTAATTCAGAAGGAGTACGGACTTCACTTTTTACAGCTTACAGGCATACTGTCAGAGCTGTAAGAACCAATGAATGGAAGTTAATAAGGTATCCGGAAAGAGATTATAATCAGTTGTTTAATCTTAAGGATGATCCGATGGAGCTTAATAACCTCGCTTATAAGGATGTTTATAAACCAATAATGAACGAGCTGTCCAATCTGATGAAAGACTGGCAGGTAATAGCGAATGATACGGTCCCGTTAAAAGTAAACAAAACATTGCCGCTCAATTATGACCATACCCAACTGGTCAGGAAACCTGATGCTCACCAGCCGGAATACACGCTTAACAAGTATTTCAGGAAGGAGCAATAATCAAACTAAAAAAGTATTGCACCCGCAACATTAGGTTTCTACCTGACTATGCTTTACATTAATCGGAAAAATAATTTTTACCATACGTAAGGTATAGTTCCGGTTTCATCCACTACATACCCCCATTTATCTATGTACGACTGTCCTGGTAAAAATTCATCGTTGAGATCTTCCAGTTTTTGTATCAGGGCTTTCTCCAACTTCGCCTCCAATCTCGAGAACTCAGGATTCCCCGCCAGATTAGTTTGTTGGTAGGGATCAGCTATATTATCAAAAAGCAACCATGGTCCATCTAATTTTCTTACATAAGTATATTGACTTGTCCGGATACCTCTGTATTCAACTCCACCCCTGCCTCTGTTCCATTCTCCAAATGGAGTGACCGAAAGAATCAGCTTGTTGATGTCCTTCGGTTTCTTATTACCTTTTACGTACCTGGAAAAATCATCACCTTCGATGGATTCAGGAATATCTATATTACAAAGACCCAGCAGGGTTGGTAAAATATCAGGAGTACCTATCGGTGCGTCAATCGTTTTTGCGTTATCCCCATGAATCGCGGGATAATGTAAAAGAAAAGGTACAAGAATTGACTCATCAAATGGCTTTTGTTTCCTTTCCATCCCGTGAGAATAAAGCATGTCCCCATGATCTGAGGTAAAAATAAAAATTGTATTATTTGCAATCCCTGTATCTTCGATCGTCTTCAATAACATAGCGAGGCAATCATCCAGGGCATTGATGTGTGCATAGTACCCTTTAAGGTCATTTTTTGCTTTACCCCTGTCCTGATCGGGAACATTGGGACGCAATTGTATATTAATAGTTTCATACTTCTTTTGATATTTTTCCGGAGCTGTATTATATGGATTGTGCGGGGGTCCCCAGGATAAAACTAATAAGAATGGATTTTCTCCATTCGCATGTTTCTTAATAAAGTCCTGTGCATCAAGCGTTTGATAATATGCATCATATCCCTGCCATTTGGATGGAATGGTATCTTCATTTGCGTAATAAACAGAGTTGTTGTAATTATGGGTACACTCAAGCGCTTTCCAGTATTCAAATCCCTGTCTTCTTTCCGGTGGAATATAGCTGGACCGTTCATGACCGTCAAGGTGCCATTTGCCAATGTAAGCTGTTTTGTATCCGGCATTTTTATAGATTTTCCCCATACTGTTGATTTCAGGGTTCAGAGATGCATCGTTCATAAATATTCCATGTGATAAAGGATACTGACCTGTGAGGAGGCTTCCCCGGTATGGAGAACTGACAGGAGCATTAGATACTGCTGTTGTGAACACAATTGATTCGGAAGCTAATTTATCAATGGCAGGAGTAAATGCGTTGGGATCACCTGCAAAGCCTGTTGCCTGTGCCCGCCACTGGTCAGCAAATACAAAGACCACGTTGGGTTTTTGCAAAACATTTTTTGAATCCTTATTGATACTGCATCCGGTTGTAAGAATGCTTAATGCTACACCTGAAAAGATTACTTGTCTGACTTCATCGGTTCTCATTGTACAAATTTTTCATTAGTGTCTGGAGTTCATGTAGTATTTAAGCTTTCGTCCATTAATGTAAATATCGTAAGTAAATCAGTTGCTTCCAGCAAAACCGAAACATTAAACCCGTATGAAAAAGGACAGGCATTAGAGTCAGTTTTATATTTAATTTTATGAATTAATCATGATAAAGTAAAGAATAAATTATTTATGTATTATTTTCAAATAGTCAAATTTAAGTCGAAAACCCAAAAGAGAAGGATTCTTTTAATCAGTTGATGATTATTAGGTCAGTATTTGAAGAGAAAATAATGTTGATCAGGAGCCTAAGGTGCGAGAGATAATAATTTTATTCTACAATGAAAATTAAATTTCAGGTTCCGTTAATAGCTGCGGGAGTCTCAGCCATAGCTGTAGTATGTTGTAAGAAAGAGACCCCGATGCCTAATATTGTTTTTATTCTGGCTGATGATCTGGGCTATTCTCAATCTGGCTGTTACGGAAGCAATTATTACCGGACACCCGGTATCGACAGACTTGCCAGAGAGGGTATCCGTTTTACAAATGCTTATGCAGCCTGTTCAGTTTCTTCACCAACGAGAGCCAGTATAATGACAGGTAAATATCCTGCCCGGTTGCATATAACTGATTTTATAGCAGGCAACATCAGAGACGATTATCCTCTTTCACAGCCTGACTGGCAGAAATTTCTTCCCCTTGAAGAAATTACGCTGGCTGAATTGTTCAGAGAGCAGGGGTATAAAACAGCAATCTTTGGTAAATGGCACCTTAGTGTGACAAAATTTGGACCTGAAAGCCTTCCCTTCAATCCTGACAAACAAGGCTTCGAGCAACATTTTGTTAGTGATAAACCGGACAGAAATACTGATCCTGAACATGATCCTCATAAATCAGATTCTATTGGTAACACATCTATACAATTCATCAGGGAAAATGCCGGAGATCCATTCTTTCTTTTTGTGAGTTTCAGTGCTATCCATAATCCCCTGATGGAAAAGGCAGATTCAATTAAAAAGTGGGAGGATGTTAAAGGAAATGATAAACCGGAGAATAATCCGGTTATAGCTGCTATGTTATCAAGGATGGATAGAAATATCGGGAAAATACTGGATGTAATTGATGAACTGAACCTTGCCTCAAATACTATTGTTATATTTTTCTCTGATAACGGAGGACTGGAGAGCGATGCGATGCAAACACCTTTGCGAAAAGGTAAAGGCTGGCTCTATGAAGGAGGAATTCGTGTACCCTTGATTATCAGGTGGCCCGGTGTTATCAGAGAAGGTCTTGTAAGTAATGAATTAGTTTCTTCAATAGATTTTATGCCTACCTTTTGTGATTTATTCAATACAGACATAAACCCCAATATCGATGGGATAAGCATACTTTCTCATTTGAAAGCGGGAGCAGATTTGCCCGAGAGGAATATTTACTGGCACTATCCACATTATCACCAGGGGCCTCCTTCCGGAGCTGTCAGAAATGGGAAATGGAAGCTTATTGAATGGTATGAAAAGAGTCTTACAGGTGATGGGAAATCAGCTTTCGAACTATATGACCTGGAAAGTGATATCAGCGAATCAGTAAATCTGACAGACAGCCTGAATGAAATAACCATAAAACTGGCAGACGAATTAAGGAGGTGGAGAAAAGATGTAAATGCTCAAATGCCCGTTATGAATAAAAGATATTCCAGCAAACAGAATAATAATTAATAATGTAGTCTCAAATACACAAGATTATGAAAAATCAGATTTCAAGGAAGAAATTTCTGCAGACTGCTGCTGTTGCAGGCACAGTAGTTATGGCGCCAGGTTTTTCAATGCCTTCTGTAAATGAACAGAAACAGGAAACCGCAATAATTCTGAATAAGAATCCTTTTAAAATCGGGTTAATGACTTACCTGTTAGGCAGGGACTGGGATATTGAGACAATAATAAAAAATTGTACTGCAACGGGTTTCCAGTCTGTTGAGCTCAGGACGACACATGGCCATGGTGTTGAGGTCACGCTTACTTCAGCACAGAGGGCTGAAGTTAATAAACGGTTTAAAGATTCACCTCTGGACACTATTAGCCTTGCCAGCGCGTTTCAGTATCATTCTCCCGACCCCGCAGAGCTTAAGAAGAATATCGAAGGAACGAAGGAATATGTTCTCCTTGCAAGGGATGTGGGCGCTACAGGGATCAGGGTTTTTCCCAATGCATTTCCTGAAGAGGTATCAAGGGAGAAAACAATGGAACAGATAGGGAAAGCTCTGGCAGAGGTTGGTAATTATGCAAATGATTACGGTGTCGAAATAAGGGTATGTGTCCATGGACAGGGAACAAGCTTTGTGCCTGTTATTAAGAAAATTATTGACTATTCACAAAGTCCCTTTGTGTTTGTGAACTGGAATTGCAACCTTTCCGACTCGGAAGGCGAAGGATTTGTATATAACTTCAATTCTGTAAAGGACCGCATCAGAGGAGTGCATATGCATGATCTGCATGACCCGGACTATCCTTACCGTCTGTTTTTCAAATTATTGGCAGAATCAGGATATAAAGGTTATTGTAACGCCGAGATCGGCAGAGTAAGCTGTGAACCTGTCGAGTATATGAAATGTTATAAGGGACTCTTTCTGGCACTTCAGAATGCCATCTAATTTTATGAAAGCAAATCAGATAATTGGAATTCATCCCTAATAGTAGATTAATGAAGCAGAAAGCATATATTATAGTTTTTTTATTTATCTCTTTTTTTGTTTTAACGGATTGTAAAACTAAAAGTGAAAAGAGCAAAGACCTGGTTTCCCCGGTTTCCGGGGAGGTTAACAATACTAAACCGGAGCAAAATATTTCGATTCATGAGGCAGCATTAAATGGTCAGTTAAGTCAGGTAATGAGACTGCTCGAAGAAGGATTGGATGTAAATATAAAAGATCAGGAAGGACGTACAGCTTTGATGTATGCCTCATTTAACGGGCATACGGAAATAATGAAAAAGCTCATCGAAAAGGGGGCGCTTGTGAATGAACGTGACAGTTACGGACGTACAGCTTTGATGATGGCTTCATCAGGTCCTTTCCCGGCATCTGTTAAATTGCTTTTGGATCATCAGGCAGATCCAAATATTACAGACACGGATGAGCATTTTACTGCCCTTATGTATGCTGCTGCCGAAGGGCATCTGGATGTAGTGAAGATTTTGCTTTCATACAGAGCTGATCCTGCTTTAAAAGATGTTGATGGTGACGATGCAATAACCTTCGCTAATAATAATGGCCATAAAGAAGTAGCAGCGCTTCTGCAGTCTCTTAAAAAATAAAGTGAGTCAAATGATTGAGGTGCAGGAATCAATCTTCAGACTTCCAACTTCGGGCTTCCGACTGATTAGATACAAATATTTCTTCTTTTATGAAAGCTTTGTCAACCACAGTTATTTGTTCCCTGAGCGGAGGACTTATCCTCATGGTCTCCTGTTTTATTGAACATTTTCTAAAATGAAATAATAACTCTGAACATGAAATAGCCATGATACAAATAACACCAACCGGAATGAATATTTCTCTTTATGGCTATTCCATCTGGCCATTAAAAATTAAAAAATATACAGATGAAAAACCAGATTAAATTTATTTCTAAATTTCTCAATACAGAGAACCCAAAAAAAGTAACCGTCTGGTTTCTTACCATCCTGAGAATAGTTGTCGGATGGCATTTTCTTTATGAAGGTATTGTAAAATTGTTCAATCCTGGCTGGTCGTCAATGCCTTATCTATTGGAGTCGAAATGGCTGTTTTCCGGGTTTTTTCACTGGCTGATCAGCAATAACACTACATTGCAGATTGTTGATTTTCTGAATATATGGGGATTGATAATTATTGGTACTTGTCTGTTTATCGGTTATTTCACCCGTGCTGCAAGTATATCGGGAGCCCTCCTGCTCCTTCTGTATTATATTGCCAGTCCGCCGTTTGTTTATTCATCTATACCAGTTACAACCCACTTTTACATAATCAATTATAACCTTATTGAAGCACTTGTCCTGGTAGTTATAGCCTCATTACCTAAGGATTTTCTTTGGAGTTTCCAACGGTTTATTGTTAAATATCACCAAAAACGTAAAGATCAGAAATTTCCAGCCAGTGATAACCACCGGATTCTCGAAACAACGGACATGTCAAGGCGTGAGTTGATAAAAAACCTTGCAGTACTTCCGCTCTTCGGAGCAGTTTTTTTCGGTATGGCTAAAAAAAGAGGATGGATAAGTTTTGAGGAAGAAAACCTGGCTGCCCGGACGGACGCAATAAGCAGCGCTTCATTGATGCTTGGAAATGTATTATCCGTCAGTGAGTTAAAAGGCAAGGTGCCTGCAGGTAAAATAAAGGATGTTACCTTAAGCCGGCTTATGATAGGTGGTAACCTGATCAGCGGATTTTCTCATGCCCGTGACCTGATTTATGTATCTACATGGCTTAAGAAATATTTTACCGATGAAAAAGTAATAGAAACTTTATGGCTTTGCGAAGCCTGTGGAATCAATACAGCAATCTTTCGTTGTGATGAAATTACTATCAGAATATTGGAAAAATACTGGAAAAGAGGAGGGAAAGTACAATGGCTGGCTCAGACATACCCCGAGGGGGATGACCTTACAAATATCAAATTAGCCATTGATCATGGCGCCATGGGTGCATTTGTGATGGGAGGAATAGCAGACCAGATTGTTTATGAAAATAAGATTGATGATTTGCGTAAACCCATTGAGTTTATCCAGAAAAAGGGACTTATAGCCGGAACAGCCTCTCATACAATAATGGTTCCAAAAGCTTGTGTTGAAAATGAAATTAAACCCGATTTCTACATGAAAACTTTTCATCATAACAATTACTGGTCAGCTACACCTGTTGATCCGAATAATCCTTACCTGCCGAAAGATGGAGACGATCATAACATGGCACACGACAATATCTGGTGTATGTCTGATAAAACGACTGCAGATTTCTTTAAAGAAAATCCCACGCCGTGGATCGCTTATAAAATACTTGCTGCCGGTGCAATCAAGCCGGAAGACGGTTTGCGTTATGCATTTGGAAACGGAGCTGATTTTGCATGCGTGGGGATGTTTGACTTTCAGATTGTTGAAGATGTAAATATCGCTTATGATATTCTTAATTCGGAATTGAAACGAGAAAGAAAATGGTATGCATGATATTGACTGATTATTAAAAATCATTCTTAAAGTGCATGAAGTGGATATGAGAATGAGGTTTATGAAGTTACCGTTATGCTGTTTAATTTGCTACAGGCCGATGAGAACAATTATTTTAATAGTTCTTATTGTTGTAACCTTCGTACAATGTTCCCCTCCCGGGGTGGAAGATATAAAATGGGCTGATAATATCCGGGTTGTACTGGATAATACAACTCCACTGGAATATGATCGTGACGGCCGGCTTCCTCTGTACCTCTGGCCGGCAATAGATGCCGGCGATTTAGATAGTAAAGCTGCAGAAATACTTGTGAGGGAACTTGATAAGCGTGGTATTGGTCTTGTGTGCTCCTGGGACATAAAAGATACAGAAAAAGTATTGAAGAATTGTCTTACTGTTGCACATGCACAGAAAAAGCTTGGGAAGCGTGTTAATATTGAAGCCACGGCACTTCTCAATTCTTTCTTTAATGGAGATGAACGTACTGCACATATTGATGATGAAGGTAAACCATTTTTCGATGACAGTTTCGGCGCTCATAAGATGGGTTGTCCCTTTGCTGTTGATTTCAGGAAGAAGGAAATACGGGCACGGATTGAATTTTTTGTCAGGAAGTATAAACAGGAATCGCTACCTGTGGATTTCATTTTTACTGATTGGGAGATCGATGGACCCCTTGAAGTTAACAGGGCTTATGAAGCATCAAAAAAATGCATAAGATGCCGGGAGTATATGGGAGATGATTTCAGCTATCGGGAATTTCAGAAGACCATGCGCGAGATGCGCTCATACCTGCAGAATTACAGCTATGCTGAACCTGTCCTTTTTTCCTTCCCCGATGCTCTGACAGGAAATTATGCGGTTTAT
>Ga0307437_1001563_pt1 | contig 15170 bp, 17 predicted proteins | sample SalMarWE160390MG_FD_202146 | JGI IMG/M metagenome (GOLD analysis project Ga0307437, IMG submission 202146) | Salt marsh sediment microbial communities from the Plum Island Ecosystem LTER, Massachusetts, United States - WE1603-90 | ecosystem: Environmental > Aquatic > Marine > Intertidal zone >...
CTGCAAATCGACCGTTTTCAAAACGGGGCTTTTATGAGACCATGGATGATACAATCTTTATCCGTGAGGGCACAGCCCAAGCTTTTCTTGCAGCGGAGGCGCTAAGGCGCGCCGCTGATCTCCAGTGTTGGGCTGGGAAAGGAGAGTGCGATGCCGATCTCGTATGATGTGCATGGCGACGGTCACTTCATCAGTGCTGTTGCGAGCGCTCCTCTCACGATTGAGGAGTTCGTTGAGTACGAAGTGGCCCATGCGATGGATGAGCGCATCACTCCGCCGGTTTCTGAGCTGTTCAAGATCCAACAAGGCGCCTTCAGCCAAATCACCATGGATGACATGTTGAAATTGCTTGAGCGTCGGAAAACAGGGGAAAGCCCTCCCACACCACACCGCTGTGCCATTGTCGTTGCGCTTGGTGATGCCCATGCCTGGGAACTGGCAAAGTTCTATGAAGGAATGGCGAAATTGCACTACCCGGAAAGTGTCATCGTCTTCGGAGATGAACACACAGCAAGGATCTACCTGGGTGTTGGGGCCGCAGGGCCTGCAAAGGCCTGAGGAGAAAGCTAGAGCCACTGCTAGACCATAAAAGGGGGGAGGGGAATGCCGCAGCATACTTTCAGGGAGGAGGAGTCATTATGAAAAGGATCTTTTTCTCGGGATTAATGTTGGTTTTTTGTTTTTGCAGCTTTTTTGTTTTAGGAGTACAGCCTGCACGGGCAGGTGATGTTGATAAGGCCCAATACAAAGTAACGAAACAATGGGAAACGCGAAAAGAGTTTCGGATCCCCGAATCGATCGTTTATGATGAAAGCAGAAACATCCTGTATGTCTCCAACATCAACGGAAAGTCGGCGGAGAAGAATGGTCAGGGGTTCATCTCAAAGGTCTCGCTTGATGGGAAGATAGCGGTCTTGAAATGGGTGACGGGACTCAATGCACCGAAAGGATCGGCTATTTATGAGAACAAGTTCTATGTATCTGATATTGACCACGTGGTCGAGATAGACCTGGAGACCGGAAAGATACTGACGAAACATCCCGCACCCGGAGCACAGTTCTTAAATGATGTGGCTGCTGATGCCTCGGGAAATATCTACGTTACCGATATGTCCGCTGCGAACAGCGTGATCTACCGATTGAGCAACGGCACAATGACCGTTTGGATGAAAGGACCGGAACTTAGCAGGCCCAACGGTCTGTACATGGAAGCAAAACGATTGTTAGTGGGCAACTCCGGTGATGTGTCTTTAAAGGCCATTACTATAGCTGATAAGAGCATACGTACTATAGCCAAGGTGGGTTCAGGCATCGATGGGCTGCGAGGAGATGGGAAGGGAAATTATTTTATATCGGACTGGCAGGGCAAGACATCCCTGGTAACTGCGTCCGGGCACATAATCGTACTCATTGATACGACAGCCTCTCGCATTAATTCCGCTGATCTTGAATATATCAAGGGCAAAAAGCTCTTGCTCATCCCTACCTTTTTTGACAACAGGGTAACGGCCTATACGGTGGGAGCGACGCCTTGACCCGAAAGCGGCGTGGTCTCAAGCCAACTCAAGGAAGCACGATTGGGTCAATCCGCTGCTCTTAGATGAAAGAGGGTAGATGAAAGAGAATCGATTATTTAATCTCGGCAAAGGGGGGATAAAAAAAGCATCCACTATTGCAGCGGACGCGCTAAGGCGCACCGCCGTGTTCAGTCGTTAGACAGCGCGATACAACGCTTGACACAAGCCCTCAATTGATATTACCGTACCATACTGTTTGTGTTATCTTGCCACTCCTCATTGTACGGAGCCACGATCAATAGCAGGGGAGGAGTATGATACGTATCGCCGTCATCGGTGCTGGCGCCATTGGGTGTACCCTCGGGGCCTTGCTCAGCCGCGCAGGTCAGGATGTGGTCCTGATCGGCCGTCCCGCACAAGTCGCTGCCATCCGTGCTGGCGGCCTTCACTTCGATGGGGCGTTGGGCAAGTTCACCGTCCAGGTGCCTGTTGCCGAGGCGCTGGATGCCCGCCCGGATCTTGTGCTGCTCGCCGTCAAGACTCAGGATGTAGTACCGGCCGTGCAGGCCAGCCGCCGCTGGCTGATGGATGTCCCGCTCGTCACCCTCCAAAACGGCGTGCGCAGCGACGATCTCATCGCCAGCGTATTGCCGCCCCAGCAGATCGTGAGCGCGGTGGTCTCCCTCATCGCCACCTATCTCACCCCGGGGAGCGTCACTATTGTATCGCCGGGTTCATTGCTGATCGGTCATCCGTTTGCCACGACTGAGCCGATCGCGCCGATGGTCGTTCAGATCCTCAACCAAGCCATCCCCACCCATATCTCGGCCAATATTCTCGGTGCCCATTGGCTCAAACTCCTCGTTAATGTGAACAACGCCCTGCCAGCCATCACGAACCTCACCATCCAGGCGGTATATAAGGATCCCTACCTGCGCCAATTGACGATCCGCTTGCTCCGTGAGGGTCTGGCGGTCGTCTCGCGGGCCGGTATCCGACTTGAATCGCTCCCCGACGTCTCGGTCGCGTTGATCCGGGTGCTGGGAAGCCTGCCCGTGCGGCTCGCTGCCCTCCTCGCGGCCGCGAAGGTCCGCCGCACCGTCTTAGATGTTCCGGTACTCGGTTCGACCCTCCAGAGCCTCCGCCGGCACCGTCCGACAGAGATTGATTATCTGAACGGTGAGATCGTTCGTTTGGGCACTGAGACGGGGGTGGTGACACCGCTGAATGCGGCCGTGGTGGCGATGATCCATCAGGTAGAGCATCACGGCCGGTTTTTTGGGGTGAGAGCGATTCGCGAGGCCATCTCGACTGGCGGACGCCGGGCCGAGAGGCGGGAGCGCCCGCGACGCACGAAAGAGGGGGGATAAGACAGGCAAGGAGACATACATGGAAAAGCAGGAGGCTTACCAACACGCCAGGAAACGAGTAGAGGCTAAGCTCGGATTTTACAAACACCTCGCAGTCTATGTGGGGGTGAATATGCTGCTCATCATCATCAACCTCCTCACCGCACCCCAAAACCTCTGGTTCCAGTGGCCCCTTATTGGATGGGGCATTGGCCTCTTCTTTCATGCCTTAAGCGTTTTTGCTTTCACCGGGGGGTCAGCAATCAAAGAGCGGATGATCGAGAAAGAGATGGCGAAAGAGGCCCGTAAGAAACAGAGGCCATAGGCGAACGAGTCTATGCTTTTATAAAAAAGCGAAGCCGCTGAGATCGGCGGCCAGGCGGCGTGGGCTGTATCTGAAGGTTCGACTTGTGAAACCTATAACGTAAGAGGTCTCGCATGGCACGGTTGACTCCCTTTCGAAGGTTGATGAAGCTCTTCCATCCAGAGGGCATTCCGAGATTCGGGACGCCACTCTACAACCTGGTAACCAAGACCGGCATCTTTCAACGTAACTACGATCTCTTGGTTCAAGATATTCTGGGCTATGGTAACAAGGGAAATCTCCTCGACGTGGGCACAGGCCCCGGCCGGTTGCTTATCAAGCTCTATGAACAGGCACCAGCGCTGCATTGCCATGGCATCGACATTTCACCTACGATGGTGGCACGGGCCGCAGCCAATGTGGGCAAGGCCGGTCTTTCAGGCGTTGTTGAGGTCAAGGAAGGTGACGTGTGTACTATACCGTATGAAGACGGCTTTTTTGATGTAGTCGTGAGCACCGGTTCCATCCATCATTGGAAGGAGCCGGTGAGAGCGCTCAATGAGATCTATCGTGTCCTGAAGGGGGGCGGCTATGCCCTCGTGTATGATGTGGTGAGCGACACCCCACGGTCGGTACTGCAAGAGGCAGCCCGTGAGTTCGGCAGATTACGGATAGTGCTGCTGTGGATACATGCGTTTGAGGAACCGTTCTACAGCCGGCAGGCCCTTGAACTGCTGCCTCAATCGTCTCTGTTCAAGCAGGGTAACACGAGGTTTGCGGGCATTCTCTGCTGCCTTGCAATGAAAAAAGAAGCTTGATTTGAAATATTAACGGGTTGGATCTTTGGAGGTTTCTGCAAAACCGATTCTGTTCGTGCTTGACAATTATGAGTAATAAAGCCTAAGTATTATAGAAGCGGGCGCGGCAACCCGTGCCGCTGATGTTGGCTATGATGAAACAGGGTATACACAACCAGGAGGAATAATAACCAATGAATATCACCTATCGGCCACCAAAGGCCGCCCAGATTTTGATAACCATCGCCGCCTTCGTTGTCGTTGTGGCGGGGATGAGTGCCGCCAAGACCATCATCGTCCCCTTCTTATTGGCGGCGTTTATCTCAATCAGCGCTTCACCAATCCTCTTTTGGCTGAAAAAGAGAAAGATCCCGACATGGCTTGCCTTGTTAATCGTCATGTGCGGAATTCTCATCTTTTTATTGCTCATAGCTGGTCTGGTGGGGACCTCGGTGAACGATTTCTCCAGCAAAGTGCCCTTTTATGAGGCCAGGCTCAAAGGGCAGACTAACGCTGTGCTGGATTGGCTGGAGGAGATCGGTTTAGATGCCGCCCGTCTTGAGTTAAACAAGATATTTAATTCCGCAGCCGTCATGAAGCTCGTCACCACCCTGCTCAACGAATTGGGCGGGGTGTTAAAGAACGGCTTTCTGATCCTGCTTACGGTCATCTTTATGCTCCTGGAGGCCTCGAGTGTCCCTACCAAGTTGCGTTCCATATTTCATGACCCTGAGGCCTCGTTGGGACGCCTGAAAAATTTTGCCGACACTGTCATTCGATATATTGCTATCAAGACATGGATCAGTCTTGCTACCGGTGCTTTTGTGGCCGTTTTTCTCACTATTATGGGGGTGGATTATCCCCTCTTGTGGGGGCTGTTGGCCTTTATCCTGAACTACATCCCGAACATCGGTTCCATCATAGCCGCAGTGCCCCCCGTCCTCTTAACGATCATACAACTGGGACCGGGCAGGGCCCTCGGGGTCGCCATCGGCTATGTCGCGATCAATATGGTCATGGGTACCATCATCGAGCCGCGCCTTATGGGCCGGAGGTTGGGGTTATCAACATTGGTAGTATTTTTCTCCTTAATATTCTGGGGGTGGATATTGGGGCCTGTCGGCATGTTGCTGTCGGTTCCCTTGACCATGACGCTCAAGATCGCCCTGGAGAACTCGGAAGATACGCACTGGATCGCCGTTTTGCTGGGGTCGGAGAAAACCACTCTGCCAAAACCCGCTGCTGTTAAAAAGCCCCGTCGTAAGTGACACGGGGAAGGAAGGATTGTCCATGAATCCACTCACATCCCAGTTTTGGATGGGGATCGGTGTCGCCGTGCTGTGTGGCGGCATCGTCGGCTTTGAGCGCCAGATTCGCGGCAAGCCGGCCGGAATCCGCACCAGTATCTTGATTTGTCTTGGAACCAGTATCTTCGTTCAGCTCGGTGCCACCGTTGGTGGTCCGAACGCGGATCCGACGCGCGTACTCGGCCAGGTCGCGACCGGCATTGGATTTCTCGGGGCCGGTGTCATTATCGCCCAAGAAGGGCTCGTGAGGGGAGTAACCTCTGCCGCCGTCATCTGGGTGCTCGCGGGTATCGGGGCGATGATCGGATTCGGAAAATTCGCGTCGGCCATCGCCCTCGCAATCGTCACCGTGAGCGTCCTCACTGGTATCGAACTCCTCGAAAAGGGCGTTCGCCGGCTCCGAAGCGGGGAACATGCGCAGGGACGCGAAGAATAGTAAGGCTCTCATGGGAGATACGTGCCATAGATTGGCAGTTTGAACCTTTTTTGCTCCCTGCCCTGTTACTACATTACTGTAGCAGGGAGGTGATAACCACGATGGAAACGGGACTGAAGATGCCTCAACAATGAAGGCAAGCAGTTGACATCGATGAGGAAGAGGTTCCCCAAAAAAGAGGGGGGATCCGATAGCCCTTATGAGGTATCAACTGAAGACGAGAGAGGAATTGGCTGACCCGAGAAAAAATGAAAGGGAGGTAATGATGAGGAAGAAAATAGCAATACTCATGTTGGTGTTTTTTTCATGTAGTTTGATGTCCCTTGTCGTATGGAGCAATCCTGTCCATGCACAAACAATCGAAATAGTGAGCGGAAAAGTACAAGCCATTTACCCAGTATTCGGCTACAAAGGATCGCTGACAATCGAATCCGAGGATAAAATCTATACGATATATACGGGAGTCAGAACGGCATTCCATCCCCCTCACTGGCCAGTTCCTGGTGATTGGGTCAGGGTTCGATACATAATCGACAGGAGGGGGTACTATAGGGCCTACGATGTGTATATAGATTAAATCCCCGTATGTGAACATATTACACAGTAAAGAAGATCCTCGTAACAATTGATAGGCACGTGGCAGAGACATAGTTGCCACCTCGATGATGAGTAAGAAAATGATTAATACTTGCCCCTCCTGCCTTATGTGCTTATGTGTGCCAACTAAAAAAGTACCTTTTGAACCCTGTGCATTGTCTACTTTCCATCTCCCCCAACCCTCTTCCTTCATCCTCTGCACCCCCTTGTCGAAGATCCCGCCGTCTTAGTGGCGGGGGTAGCCTGGCCTTGGTAAGGCTGGTTACCTTCTCTTAATCCTCATCAACCCCTGACCCTGTCCACCCCCATGGGACAGGCTGTGTCCTCTTTAGCACGCCATCGCAGAAAAATAAATCCTGAGAAGGCACAGAGGCCAATCCTTCATCTGTTGCAAAGCTAAGATTCTACCCCTTTTTATATTCCTCCTTGATCTGCTTCATATCCTCCCACACTGCCCGCTTGGAGTGGGGGTTTCGCAGGAGAAAGGCAGGGTGGTAGGTGGGCATGAGCTTGGCGCCCTGGTATGCGTGGAAGTGCCCCCTGAGGGCGGATATTTTTTCTTCGGTCTCCAGGAGGGTCTGGGCGGCGAAGGTCCCGAGGGCGCAGATGATCCGCGGCCTGATGGCCTCCAGTTGCTTGAGGAGAAAGGGGAGGCAGGTCTGGATTTCATCGGGCCGGGGATTGCGGTTCTGCGGAGGGCGGCATTTAACGATGTTGGCGATGTATACCTCCTCCCTCGTCAGGTCTATGGCCTCGATGATACGGGTGAGGAGCTCCCCTGCCCTGCCGACAAAGGGCTTGCCCTGCAGGTCTTCGTCTCTGCCGGGCCCCTCTCCTACGAAGACGAGGCGGGCGTGAGGGTCGCCTTCGCCGAAGACCAGGTGGTTTCTCCCCTCATGGAGCCGGCACCTGGTACATGCTCCCAACTCTTGCTTGATGCCATCGAGGGTCAGGCGTTCCCTCCTTACCCCTTGAGAGAGGAGAGTAGTAATTCCCAATGCCTTTTGATATTTCAGATGTCCCTTCAGTTGGGCGACAATCTGATTCAGTTCCCGATGGGTGTCTTCTTTCATCGTCCCAGAGCCCCCTTTGCGGGGAGGTATTGCCGATCCATAGATATCCCTCACTCAGGCTTTCAGAATGAGACCATACGCCCTCTTCCTCCTCTCTGTCAAATTTTTTCTGGGAAGGGGTGGTCTGTAAAGATTTTTGAGGAAAGAAAATTCCTTATTGACAAGAGAGGGATGAAATGCTTATATAGCAACGCAATTGGAATTAGGCGAATGATGGTTCGGCAAGCGAGCAATTTCCTGGCCTTTCTTAACAGAGAAGATTCTATTCGCGGGATACATTGTGACTATCAACGAAGGACAAGATTTACAAGTCTTACGCTCTTCCGACTTACCCGACTCTGAGATCTTTCTGCACCTTTCAAACGGCACCACTTTTTTCCACAATAAGGAGTATGAGAAGGCCATCAGTGAGTGGCAGGAGGCCGCCAAGCTGCGCCCTGATTTTGAAGGGATAATGATGTTATCGAACGTTACCTCCTTTCGGAGCAGTCTCGATGATGTCCCCTTGTTGGGACTCCTGTATATCCTTTTCTCCAAAGCCCACACGGGGGTGGCCGCCGTTCATAGCGGAGACGTCCAAAAAGAGGTCTTTTTCAAGGAAGGTTGGATTGTCTTCGCCCGCACCACCAAGTCCGAAGAGCGGCTCGGCAACTTCTTGCATCAGAGGGATCTTCGTGCCTCATTCAATCTGGAGGAAGTTGTTATACAGGCCAAGGAGAGCAAGGAAAAACTCGGTGCGTTCTTGGTGAAGGGTGGTTTGCTCAGAGAGAAAGAGTTGTTTGAGTTGTTGGATTTCCAGGTCAAGGAGATCCTTGCCGACCTCTTTTCATGGCAAAATGGGGAGTTTTACTTCGAGAAACAGGAGGTAAAAGAAGAGGATGTAGTGGTCAGTTACACGCCCCTGGACATAGCCCTCTTTGCCGCCAGGAGGATTCTCGATTTCGCCGCCTCCAGGAAGATGATTCCCAATAATAAGATCATCTTCCACATTCCCCCCTACATCGAGGGGGATCGAAAGAGCGTTTTGGAGGAATTGGATGCCAATGAGCGGTTCATCTTTTTATTGATCGATGGCAACAGGAACGTTGACCACCTGATTAAGTTTAGTGGGGACGACGAGGTTTCCGTTATCAACATCCTCTATCGTCTGGAAACAAAGGGGCTGATCAAAAAGACGAGGGGTATCGGTACCTACGAGGATACCGAGCATAGAGAGATTACTATATTTGCGAAGACCTTTCTGGAGGTCTTCAGATTGTTGTTGGCTGAACTGCGAAAAGAGTTGGGGACGAGGGCCAAGGGATTGGTGGACAAGGCCATTGAGCAATTGGCAGGGGACTATGGCAAGCTATTCAGTGGTGTAACGATGTATAATAATCTATCCTCAGACGAAAAAAAGATCCTCAAGAATATATCCCATTATTATCCCGATCCCTCCGATAATTCGATCTTTATCGATGGGTTCTATACCTTGATAAGGAATATATTACAAGAGATGGTCGCTATTCTGGGGATGCCCCTAGCGAACAGGGTGATCGCAGAGATCGGCAGGATCAGATGGGACATCTATCGGTTCTACACCGATTCACCCATGAAGAGAAAGGTACTGGAGGCCTTTGATAAGATCGTAGCCCAGTATCCCACGTGATGAGATCAAAAACGGAAAGGGGATTGGCTTATGAAGCTTCCCATGGAAATGATGGAGTTGTTTCTTTCGCTTTGTTTGATGTTGGCTATTTATTTAATCATCATCATTGTTTTTCTTTTTGCACGGAGGAAATATACGGGTGGATTGATTGCGACGGTGATCAACCTGGTGATTTGCACCGTTGGTTTTCTCTTCGTGGCCGACCTCTCGCTGTTTTTAAGCTATCAGTATGGCCTTAAATTGTCCTTCACCATCCATGTGGTTTTCAAGATCGTTGCCATGCTCTTTCTCTCGGTGGGGGGTATGAAGTTCTTTGTAAAATGAGGTCTCGTCCCTCGACGATAAAATCATATTGATTTTTGCACCCTTCTCCCGTAACATACTACTTTACATTTTACAGGAGAGAACAGGGTGTCATTAGAGGGATGGATTGACTGGGTTATCGCATGGGCCTATACCCCGTATGGGTGTGTGGCCCTTTTTATTAACGCCGTTGCCGAATCGTCCTTCTTTCCCCTTCCTCCCGACGTGTTGCTCATCGCCCTTTCCATACTTCGTCCCCCCTGGGCCTTCGGTTACGCAGCAATCTGCAGTGTGGGGTCGGTTATAGGTGGGGTCTTGGGCTATTTTCTGGGGCTCAAAGGGGGGAGGCCTCTGCTGCGACGGCTCATATCCGAGGAACGGATTCACTTTGTGGAAAGGTATTATCAGAAGTATGACATCTGGGCCGTGGGTATTGCCGGCTTTACCCCCATACCCTACAAGGCCTTTACTATCTCTGCCGGGGCCTTCAACCTTGATTTCAAACGGTTCATCCTCATCTCCGTGGTCAGCAGAAGCGCCCGTTTCTTTCTGGTGGGGTCCATGATTTTCATCTTTGGGGAGACCGTGAAGATCTATCTAACCAAATACATGGATATCGTCAGCATTGCCTTCGTGGCCTTATTAATCATGGGCTTTGTGGTCGTCCATTTCTTTGCTAAGAGAATGGCGGCGAAAGGGTGAGGCTCAAATCCGGAGGATACCATGAATCCTGCGATATTCAGAGCGTATGACATCAGGGGAGTGGTGGATAAGGATCTCACCCAAGAGACGGTCCGAGAGCTCGGGAGGGGGTGTGGCAGCTACTTCGCCCGGCACGGGATCAAACGGATCACCGTGGGGAGGGATTGCCGCCCGAGTTCCGATCCCTTCTTCGATGTCCTCCTGGAAGGGCTGCTGGGCAGCGGCATGGAGGTTATTGATGTGGGGGTTTGCCCCACCCCGTTGCTCTACTTTTCCATCGTGCACCTGAAACAAGAAGGGGGAGTGATGATTACCGGAAGCCACAACCCCCCGGAGTTCAACGGTTTTAAGATCTGTGTGGGAAAGGATGCCATCTACGGCGGAGAAATTCAGCGGGTCCGGGAGATCGTTGAGAAGAGGGATTACGTCCAGGGGAAGGGGACCCTCGCTCAGCATGATATCATCCCAGACTATCATCGCTATGTCGTTTCAAACATCCAGGTGAACCGAGCAATCAAGGTTGTGGTCGATGCCGGCAATGGGACGGGAGGGGTTGTGGGCGTCCCCATCATGCGCGAGCTGGGGTGCCAGGTGGAGGCGCTGTACTGCGAGATGGACGGCCGCTTTCCTCATCATCACCCTGACCCCACGGTGGAAAAGTACCTCACGGATCTCATCGCCACCGTGAAGAATACGGGGGCCGATCTCGGGATAGGCTATGATGGTGACGCCGATCGTATTGGGGTCATCGATGAGGAGGGCGGGATAATCTGGGGTGACAAGCTGATGATCATCTTCGCCCGCGATATCATCAAGGAGCGAGGGGGCGGTACGTTTATTGGTGAGGTCAAGTGTTCCCAGACCCTCTACGATGAGATCGAGCGGCTTGGGGGGCGGGCCATTATGTGGAAGACCGGGCACTCCCTGATCAAGGACAAGATGAAAAAGGAGCGGGCCGTGCTGGGAGGAGAGATGAGCGGACACATGTTCTTCGCCAATCGCTATTTCGGCTTCGACGACGCCATCTATGCCTCCTGTCGCCTCTTGGAGATCATGGGCAAGACCGGGGTAAAGGTCTCAGAGCTTCTCGAGGGGATCCCCCAGACCTCCGTTACCCCGGAGATCAGGGTGGAATGCCCCGATGATATCAAGTTCCAGATCGTAGAGCAGGCTACCGAGCATTTCCGCCGGGAATATCCTGTCATTGACGTGGATGGCATGAGGGTCCAGTTCTCTGACGGCTGGGGGCTGCTGCGGGCATCCAATACCCAGCCGGCCCTGGTCCTCAGGTTTGAGGCCACGTCCCCAGAGAGACTGGAGGAGATCAGGGGATTGATAGAGGCGAAGGTGAAAGAGTTGATGGAGGGGGTGCAATAGCAGGGGGTGGTTCTCATGATGGAGAGCACAGGTTCTTAGGGGCCCACATGTCCATCGCCGGTGGGGTCTCGCAGGCCCTTCGGCGGGGAGAGGAGATCGGGTGTGATGTCATCCAGCTCTTCACCAAAAACGCCAATCAGTGGCGCGCCAAGCCTCTTTTCCCGGATGCAATCGAGGCCTTCCGCCAGGCTCGCCATGAGACGGGGGTCAGACCCGTAGCGGCCCACGACAGTTACCTCATTAACCTCGCCTCCCCTGATGAGGGGCTTTATAAACGGTCTCAAGAGGCCCTCTGGGAGGAGATGCAACGGGCCGAGGCCCTGGAGCTCCCCTATCTGGTGATACATCCTGGCTCTCATCGAGGACGTGGTGAACAGGAGGGGCTTTATCGGATCGCCCGGGCCATCAATCTGATCCATTATCAGGGCTCGGATATGCCGGATATAAAGGTACAGATCCTGCTGGAGACCACTGCCGGACAGGGTGCTACCCTGGGTTATCGCTTTGAGCACTTTGCCCGGATCATCGAGCAGATCGAGGGGAATGAAAGGGTGGGGATCTGTCTCGATACGAGTCATTGCTTCGCCGCGGGGTACAATATCGGTACGCCGGAGGGGTATGAGGCCACCATGGAGGAGTTCGACCGTATCATCGGCCTGGACCGTCTGAAACTTATTCACGTGAATGACTCCAAGGCCGCTTTGGGCACACGGGTAGACCGGCATGAACAGATCGGCCAAGGTTACCTGGGCTTAGAGCCCTTTCGTCTGTTCCTGCAGGATCGCCGTTTGGCACACATCCCCTTTATCTTGGAGACCCCCAAGGGGAAGGCCCCCAGCGGGGAGGATTGGGATAGAGTAAACCTTACTATTCTCAGGGGGTTGTGCTAGGGGATCGTTCAACAGTATGGATGCAGCAGCCGTTTCTGAGAGATTGCGTCAGATCATAGAAGAAGAGATCAAGGGTGAGGGGCCTCTCACCTTTGCCCGGTTTATGGAGATCTGCCTCTACCACCCGCAGTACGGCTACTACTCTTCGGGAAGGGCGTGTCGGGGGCGGGAGGGGGACTATTACACCAGCCCCACGGTCCACCCCATCTTCGGGGCCCTCATGGGGAAACAGATGGCCCAGATGTGGCGGATTATGGGAGCGGGCGTATTCGAGGTCGTGGAGATGGGAGGTGGTGAGGGGTATCTCTGTTTGGATATCCTGGATTACCTGCAACAAGAGGAGAGACAGTTGTATAACCTTCTTACCTACCATATGGTGGAGATGAGCCCTGTTGTTATCGAGAGGCAGAGGGAGTTGTTGCTTCCCCATGAAGAAAAGGTGGCATGGCAACAATCCGATCAGATGAGAGAGATGCACATGACAGGGTGTTTTATCTCCAACGAACTTGTCGATGCCTTTCCCGTGCATCGGGTGGTGATGGAGGGGGGAGCACTGCGTGAGATATCTGTGGATCTGGATAAGGGAGGATTGGAGGAAGTGCACGGCGATCCCTCTACGCCGGAGCTGGAGGGATACTTCCAGCGTCTAGGGGTCACCTTGGCCGAGGGGCAGGGGGCGGAGGTGAACCTGGAGGCCCTGAGATGGCTCAGCGGGGTGGCCAAGGGACTGGAGCGGGGTTTTGTGATCACCGTCGATTACGGGTATCCGGCCCAGGAACTCTTCAGCCCCCATCGCAGGGAGGGGACCTTCCTGTGCTACCGGGCCCACCGGGTCCTCCCCGACCCCTATGCTAATCTGGGTCTGCAGGATATGACCGCTCATGTGGATTTTACCTCCCTCTGCCTCTGGGGTGAGGCGCAGGGGCTGCACCTCACCGGGTTGGTCCCCCAATACCGATTTCTCCTCGCCCTGGGGATCTTGGACGAGGTGGCACGGGTGGGCGAGGCAAAGGCGGAATGGGAGGCCATGGCCGAACGGCTTACCATAAAGAATCTCATCCTCCCCGGGGGGATGGGTGAGACCTTTAAGGTTTTAATCCAACACAAAGGTATAGAGGGTCCCCAGCTGGATGGGCTGAGAGGGCCTTTACAGGGAGGTGAGCAATGGTCAATGAAACAGTCATCCGGTCTTTGACAGTGAAGACCCCCTCCAAGATCGTTCTGTTGGTTATGGATGGGGTAGGGGGGTTACGAATAGACGGCAAGACAGAACTGGAGGCGGCCCATACCCCTCATTTGGATGAACTGGCTGCCCGCTCCATCTGCGGGGTGGCTGATCCCGTCTCGCCCGGGATCACCCCGGGGAGCGGACCAGGACACCTGGGGATGTTCGGCTATGACCCCCTGCGCTATGCGATCGGCAGGGGGGTCTTGGAGGCCCTGGGCATCGGGATGGAGCTGGGAAAAAGCGATGTGGTGGCCCGTGGGAACTTTGCCACCATGGACCAGCAAGGGATTATTGTCGACCGCAGGGCAGGGCGCATCCCCACGGAAAAGAACATGGAACTCTGCGCCCTCCTGCAGAAGGAGATCCAGGAGATAGAGGGTGTGCGGGTGGAGATCAGGCACGGTAAGGAACACCGCTTTGTCCTGCGCTTTATGGCTGAGGGCTTGGACGGCAGGCTTGAGGATACCGATCCCCAGAGGGAGGACATTCCCCCGAAACCGCCGACACCATTAGCCCCGGAGGCCGAGCACACAGCTAAGATCGTAAAGCTTTTCCTCGAGCAGGCCAATGGGGTATTGAAAGACCATCACCCTGCCAACACGGTTTTGCTGCGTGGGATCTCCCAGATCCCCGTAATCCCGAGTATGGCCGACCTCTTTAAGCTGACCCCTGCCTGTATTGCCACCTATCCCATGTACAAGGGCCTGGCCCAATTGGTGGGGATGGAGATCCTGGAGACAGGGGAGGAGATCGTCGATGAGTTCAAAACGCTCAAAGAGCACTATAAGGAGTTCGACTACTTTTTCCTGCACATCAAGAAGACCGACAGCTACGGCGAGGACGGCAATTATCAAAAGAAGGTCGAGATCATCGAAGAGGTGGACCGGCATATGCCGAAGCTGTTTGAGTTGAGCCCCGATGTCATCGCCGTGACCGGTGATCACTCCACCCCAGCGCTTCTCAAGGGGCACAGCTGGCACCCCAATCCCTTTATGCTCTGTTCCAAAAACGAGCGGATAGATGACGTTCAAGAGTTTACTGAGGCGGCATGTGTCAAAGGTGGTTTGGGGAGGTTTCTGGCGGTCCATGAGATGTCCCTGATGCTTGCCTCGGCTCTGAAACTGGAGAAGTTCGGGGCATAAAAAAGGGGGCCAGGTCAAAGAGGTTATCCCCCTGCCTGGCCCCCGTGATTTTTTTTGCGTATGTCTGGGTAGCTCCTATCTCGGGATATCAGAGGCCTTCTTACACCCCACTTCACATCCATTGAAATAATATTCCCATCCCTTAGGACATGACATCGTGGGCTCGTCCGGTATGCAAGCGACTACCCCTGGGCCAGAGTTAGGCTTGTTATGCCATCCTTGAGGACACATTATTTTAAAAGCCATTGGGGGTTTGGACCATGCCAAAACACCCAGACCCACGATAAAGGACGTTGCTATCACGACTAAGATCGACCATTTGAGAGTCTTCATACTTTCCTCCTTCTTGCTTTTTTGTTTAGGATTTTTTTCAAACTTGTACATCATACCTTATTCAATACTATTGTACTGATATCACCTATCACCTCCTTTCTTGGTTTCTATCTATGAGTGCCAATTACTTACATAAGGGTTCAAAGATTTTTTAACACTCATAACCA
>Ga0307437_1001566_pt1 | contig 15157 bp, 14 predicted proteins | sample SalMarWE160390MG_FD_202146 | JGI IMG/M metagenome (GOLD analysis project Ga0307437, IMG submission 202146) | Salt marsh sediment microbial communities from the Plum Island Ecosystem LTER, Massachusetts, United States - WE1603-90 | ecosystem: Environmental > Aquatic > Marine > Intertidal zone >...
GGAACTCTGCCGGGAGTTCCCCTTTTATCGTGATAGGCTCACCAACGATTAGATGGAACGTCCAAGCTGGGATGAGTATTTTATGGAGATCACCCGGCTGGTGGCCAGTAGGTCCACCTGTCTCAGGCGGCAGGTAGGGGCGGTTATTGTCAAGGATAAGAAAATACTGACTACCGGATACAACGGCGCCCCCTCGGGTGTGGCCCACTGTATCGATGTGGGGTGTCTGCGGGATGAGTTGGGGATACCATCGGGCGAGCGGCACGAACTCTGTCGGGGGTTGCACGCCGAGCAGAACGCCATCATTCAGGCCGCCTATCACGGTGTCTCCATTAAGGGAGCCACACTCTACTGCACTAATCTGCCCTGTATCATCTGCACCAAGATGCTCATCAACGCCGGGATCAAGCGCGTCGTCTATACGGAGGGGTATCCCGATCCCCTGGCCCAGGAGATGTGGGAGGAGTCCAAGGTGGTCGTTGAGCAGTTTCAACCGAAACCATTACCAAAGGGGCGGTAGATGCGCTGCCCGTACTGTGCCAGCCTGAGCAACCGGGTCATTGACAGTCGCATGAGCAAGGAGGGTGACGAGATACGCCGGCGGCGTGTCTGTGATGACTGCCATCGGCGCTTCACCACCTACGAGCGGGTGGCCGAGGCACTCCCCGTGGTGGTGAAGCAGGATGGGCGCCGGGAGTCCTTTGATCGCGAGAAGATCATGATCGGCCTCAGAAAGGCCTGCGAGAAGCGGCCGGTGAGCATGGATGTCCTGGAGAAGGCGGTGGAGCGGATCGAGAGCTGGGCCCAGGAACGCGGCGGCAAGGAGATCCCTGCCAGCGCAATCGGAGAGCGGGTCATGGAGGAGCTGCAGGAGCTCGATGATGTTGCCTATGTGCGGTTCGCCTCGGTGTACCGGCAGTTCAAGGACATCAATCAATTCATGAAGGAGCTTAAGGGACTCCTCGATCGCAGGGAGCGCAAGGGTGTTCACCGGGATCGTTGAGGGAATTGGAAGGGTGACGGCGGTGCAGCGCAGGGGCGATGCGCTGCACCTGACCATTGCCCCGCCGGCTGCGTTGACAGATATGGCGGTGGGTGATAGTATTTGTGTGAACGGGGCCTGCCTGACGGTGAGTGACCTTGGCCAAGAGGGTTTCCAGGCGGATTGCTCCCCTGAGACCATTGAGCGGACAACCGTGGGTTCCCTCCGGCCCACTGATGAGGTCAACCTGGAGCGGGCCGTGAAGATGAGCGACCGCCTGGGGGGACACCTGGTGACGGGCCATGTGGACGGAACAGGGGCAATCGGCGAGGTCACCAGGGGCTCCGGGACCCTTGTCATGACCATCAGGGTCCCCCGGGAGATAGTCCCCTACCTCGTGGAGAAGGGCTCGGTGGCGGTGGAAGGGGTCAGCCTTACCGTCAGCAGTATCCAGGGTGACGAGTTTCAGGTCGCCGTTATCCCCTACACCACCGAGAACACCACCCTGGGGCGCAAACGGGCCGGTGATCGGGTGAATATCGAGGTCGACATCATCGGTAAATACGTGAAGCGGTTTCTGGAGGGGGGCGCACGCGGCACAGGGGGAATCGATGAAGGCTTCCTTGCCGAGCACGGATTTACCCCCCAGAAGTGATAGAATAGAGTAGTGATAGGAAAGCGTAGTGATAGAACAGCGCAAGGATAGAGGAAGATAATGGTCAGCACCATTGAAGAGGCCATAGAGGATATCAAGGCGGGGCGCATGGTCATCCTCGTGGATGACGAGGACCGGGAGAACGAGGGCGATCTTACCATGGCGGCTGAGCTGGTTACCCCCGAGGCCATCAACTTCATGGCTCAGCACGGCAGAGGGCTTATTTGCCTCTCCCTGAACGAGGAACAGGTGCAGCAGCTCAAGCTCCCCATGATGGTCCATGAAAACACCTCGAGCTTCGGCACGGCCTTCACCGTCTCGATCGATGCCCGCAAAGGGGTGAGCACGGGTATTTCGGCTGCCGATCGGTCGACAACCATCCTGGCGGCCATCGCCGCAGACGCCAAAACCGAGGATCTGGTCCGCCCAGGACATATCTTCCCCCTCAGGGCGAAGAAGGGGGGGGTATTGGTGAGGACGGGGCAGACCGAGGGATCGGTGGATCTGGCCCGTCTGGCAGGGCTCAAGCCCGCCGGGGTGATCTGTGAGATCATGAATGCGGACGGCACCATGGCACGGATGCCCGATCTGGAGGGCTTCGCCAAGCAGCACGGGCTCAAGATCGTAACCGTAGCCGATCTCATAACGTATCGGCTGCACAATGAATCCCTCGTGCGGCGGGTGGCAACCGTGCAGTTGCCCACCGAGTACGGCGGTGAGTCCACGGGGATCCTCTACGAGAATGACGTTGATCCTTACCAGCACCTCGCCTTGGTCAAGGGGGAGATCGAGCCCGGTGACGTGGTCCTGGTACGGGTCCACTCCGAGTGCCTGACCGGCGATGTCTTCGGCTCGCTTCGCTGCGACTGCGGTGAGCAGTTACACGCCGCCATGCGGATGATCGAAAAAGAAGGCAAGGGGGTCCTGCTGTATATGCGCCAGGAGGGGCGGGGGATCGGCCTGGCCAACAAGCTCAAGGCCTACTGCCTCCAAGAGCTCGGCAAGGACACCGTAGAGGCCAATGAGGAACTGGGGTTTGAGCCTGATTTGCGGGACTACGGCATCGGTGCCCAGATCTTGGCCGATCTGGGACTGCACAAGATCCGCCTCATGACCAACAACCCGAAAAAGATCATCGGGCTGGAGGGATACGGCATCAAGGTGGTGGAGCGGGTGCCCATCGAGGTCAGCCCCCGTCGGGAGAATATCAGCTACCTGAAGACCAAGCAGAAGAAGATGGGGCATGTCCTCAAGATAAAAGGAGCGTGAGTATGGCGAAGATTGTAGAGGGGAAGATCAAGGCGGATGGTCTGCGCTTTGGGATCGTGGTGAGCCGCTTCAATAACTTCATTACCGAGCGGCTCTTGGAGGGCACGTTGGATGCCCTGAGGAGACATGGGGCCAAAGAGGACGCCATCGAGATATACCGGACCCCTGGTTCCTTTGAGATCCCCGCGGTGGTCAGAAAACTGGTGGAACGGAATAAGTACGACGCCATCATCTGCCTCGGGGCGGTCATCAGGGGGGCCACCCCCCACTTCAGCTATATCAGCGCCGAGGTGACCAAGGGGATCGCTCAGCTTTCCTTGCAGAGCGCCATCCCCATCGCCTTTGGGGTGATTACGGCCGATACCATCGAGCAGGCCATCGAGCGCGCAGGCACCAAGGTCGGCAACAAGGGATGGGATGCGGCCCTGTCGGCCATCGAGATGGCGAACCTCTATCGTGATGTGGGCGGTCAAAAGGGTTGAGGCCAGCCGGCTTGAGAAGAGCTTTCATTGGGTGCGAGACGCAGGGCCAGGGAAATAGCGGTGCAGGTGCTCTATCAAATGGAGGTCAACCCCCTCGGTCCCCCAGAGGCCCTGGAGACCTTTTGGCGAACCACTACCGTATCGGAGGCAGTCAAGGAGTTCGTGACCAGGATCGTCGAGGGGGTTCATGAACACCTGGAGGAGATCGACACACTAATTAAGAAGCACTCCGAGCACTGGCGGCTGGAGCGCATAGACCGCGTGGACAAGGGTATTTTACGCATGGGGGCCTTCGAGCTCCTGTTTTGCGATGACATTCCCCGCAAGGTGGCCCTGAACGAGGCCATCGACATCGGCAAGAAGTTCGGCACGGAGGAATCAGGGGCCTTCATCAACGGCATATTGGATAAGATCACCAAGACCGAAGCACAGGCGTAATCTCAGCGGAGGAGGAAGATATCGTATGGTAGAGAAGGTGGACAAGATATGGATGGATGGGGAACTCATCCGCTGGGAGGAGGCCAAGGTGCACATCCTTACCCATACGCTGCACTACGGCATGGGTGTGTTTGAGGGGATCCGCTGCTATCTGTGCCCGGACGGCCGCTCCGGGGTCTTCAGGCTCAAAGAGCACATCGATCGGCTCTTCGACTCGGCCCACATCGCCGAGATCGAGATCCCTTTTGCCCCTGACGAACTTGTGGAGGCGTGCAAGGAGACCCTGCGTGTCAATGGCCTCAAGGAGGGGTATATCCGCCCCCTCTGCTTTATCGGGGACGGGGCCATGGGGGTTCATCCCCAGGACAACCCCATCAGGGTTGCCATCATCACGTGGAAATGGGGGGCCTATCTCGGAGAGGAGGCCATCCAGCAGGGGACCAGGGTCAAGACCTCTTCCTATTCCCGCCACCACGTCAACGTCATGATGACCAAGGCCAAGGTCTGCGGCAACTACGTCAACTCGGTCCTTGCCAAGCGTGAGGCGGTACGGGGGGGCTACGACGAGGCCCTTATGCTCGACACCGACGGCTATGTGTCTGAGGCGAGCGGGGAGAATGTCTTTATGGTGAAGAACGGGTTCATCAAGACCCCGCCACTCACCTCCATCTTGGCCGGGATCACCCGGGCGTCTGTCATGACCATTATTGCGGACAAGGGGATGAAGATAGTCGAGCAGCGATTCACCCGGGACGAGCTCTACACGGCCGATGAGGTCTTTTTTACCGGCACCGCGGCCGAGGTCACGCCGGTGCGCGAGATCGACGATCGAAAGATCGGTTCGGGCAGGCCCGGACCCATTACCAAGGAGATCCAGACCACCTTTTTTAAGGCCGTGCACGGTGAGGTGGATCAGTACAAGGATTGGGTCTCATATCTCTGAGTTTTTCTAACCGGAAATCACTTGTGGGGGCTAAAGGGGGTTTTCCCACTCGCATCCTCCCGCTTTGCGGGATTGGCCCCTTTCACAAGGGGCTTTTTGTATTACCGGGGAGAAACCATGCCTCTTGAAATCATCATCGATGGGTACAATCTCATCAGGCAGTCGGACTCCCTGAGCCGATTGGATGCCCAGAACCTGGAGCAGGGGAGGGAGGCCCTCGTGGAGCGCCTGGCCCGGTATACCAAGGTCCGCAACCACCCCGTCACCGTGGTCTTCGACGGGTGGGGGGGCTTTAGCCCCTCCAGCACCCGCACCAGGCACAAGGGGATTCAGGTGGTCTACACCGGCCAGGGGGAGACTGCCGACGAATGGATCAAGGGGAGGGTAGGTGAGATCAGGTACGGGGCCGTGGTGACCTCTGATCAGGAGATCGGGCGCTCTGCCGAGCGCGCGGGGTTGTCTGTTATCGCCTCGGACGTGTTTGAGCGAAAGATGGAGGCGGCCCTTGCCGGTGATAGGAAGGGAATGGCAATGGATGAGGAGGAATGGGACGAAGAGGAACTCATCGAGCCCCCAAAGAAGGGGTCTGCCAGGCAGTTGTCAAAAAAGGAGAAAAGAAGGCGGGCGATTTTAAACAAACTCTAGATTACGACCTTCCCCCTAATTTATTCTCTTTTCCTATCAGAAGTCTTTGGATGTTTTCCTTGTGGCGGTAGATGATGATTGCCCCCACGCAGATGCCCAACATGATAGAGGGTACGGGATACCCTCTCAGCCAGATGAGCAGGGGAATGGCCCCTGCGGCAGCAATAGACCCTACCGAGACCATCCTGGTTATCGCAACCCCCGTGGCGAAGACGACGATTGCCATCAGCACGGCCAGTGGCGCCACAGGGAGAAAGATCCCCACGGCCGTGGCCACGCCCTTGCCCCCCTTAAAACGCAGATAGATGGGAAAGCAGTGTCCCAGAAAGGCGGCCAGGGCCACGGTAGCGACCCAGGTTTGTTCCCTTCCCAACCACAGGGCCAGCAGGACCGGGATGAGGCCCTTGAGCACATCACCGAGCAGGGTGACGGCGCCGAGGGCCTTGCCTACGGTGCGCATCACATTGGTGGCGCCGATGTTGCGGCTGCCTTTTTGACGCGGGTCCACCCCGGCCAGGGCCTTTGAGAGGAGCAGTCCGGTGGGTATGGAACCCAAGAGATAGGCGAAGCAGATGAGGAGGATTGTGAGAATCACGAATGCACCGTTGTGAGGTCAAAAAATGGTCGGGATGACTGGATTTGAACCAGCGACCCCCGCGTCCCGAACGCGGTGCTCTACCAGACTGAGCCACATCCCGACAGGACCAAGCTACAACATTTTTTAACGATTGTCCAGTGTCAAAGGGGTTGACATGGAGTGATAAAAGGGGAAAATGGGGGCGAGGATGGGGATTTTTCCTGGCGCAGTTCGCGAAGCAGCATTGGGCCCCGATTATCAGCAGCTGGGAAAGCGTCATGTCGACAAAATAGAGCTGAACTACTGCTCCTTCTCCACAAAAGGAGGTGATATGATGTCAAAAACAATGGTAGCGCGAAAAAATAATGGTTTCATGCGAGGATTGATTGTTTGCGTTTTTATTTTTTCATTGATGGTAGGGTGCGCGACAACACCTAAGCCATTAATGCCTGAAGAAATAAGTAAGGTAAAGAAGCTTGCTATAGTTACAATCCTCAGACACAAAGGACTCGGACTTTTCGATCATACAGATGCCTGGCACAAGTTTGGCATGTACCCAATAGTGGCAGGAACGATATTCTCCGCAAGCATGGTAGACTCTTTAGGAGGAAACCCATATAGATTGGATAGTCAACTTAAGGATTACCCTATAAAAGAAATCCTTGAAGCAAAAATCACTCAAAAGTTATCAGAAAAATATGAAATACTAAATTCAAACGACCTTTGTGATGCGTTAAAACAATCAAAAACAGATCAGAAGCTAGTCATCGAAGACTATCTGGATGCCTGCAAGAAGCTTGGAGCTGATACATTGCTGGAAGTTAATTTTTCCTACGGCGTTGCATTCTACATGGGAGAGAAATCTAGTGCTGCTATCATTACTAATATATCTGTGTACGATGTTTATGCAAATAATTTATTAATGAAGAAGGAATTCATATCTGATGACTATTTTAAAAAGAACCGTATCGTTCCTGATTTCGCTGCTAATAGTGCTGAGTTGTATAAGAAAGATATGCTGGAGATAGTGAATGGTTTCACTCAGATTGTTGCCCTGGAATTTGGTTTAAAAGTTGATGAAGTGTTTCAGCTCAAGAATTATTTTGCCGATACGAGATCAGCAGTGACTCTTTCTTGTAAAAAACCATATAAACTCGATCAAGATTGTTCAATTTGGTGGGGTGCAAAAAGAACTATCAAAATCAATGAAAAGGAAATAAAAGTTGCGGGATCAACTGATGGAAAGATTATTCTGCTTATGGATAATAAGATCGCTACTGATAATGAAAGACTTTCTTCCTGTTTTCAACTTGTAAAAGAAAAGCTTCTGTCCAATGGTGTTGAGATTTTAAAGGTAACTAAATTTATTTTTGCTAGAAATAAAGATTATGCATACATTCTCGCTCTTAATAATGATGGGTATTCAATTTTAAAGAATTATACTGTGGAAAAAGACGAAGAAAAAGGCGAAGAAAAAGGTCAATCCTCAACTGACTAATGAAGAGAGAAAGGTGATCTATAAGGATAGGGGAGGTGTTAGGCCTATTCGGTCTGGGTAAAAACTGGGGACGTGGTTTCTGAATGGACTTGGCAAGAGAGATGGGTTATCTAGGGGGCAGAAAGGGTAGGGGTTTTGGGTGTGGCAACAACCCCGATTGTATGGTCAGTATTGACAACTACCTGGGTAAGCAATAGAATCACATATACCTCTAGGCGTACTATAGTCGCAGTATTGATCGGAGGTAAAATGGGGTGAAACAAAGGGCAGCGAAATCGTTGTTTGTCAGCGGTTGTGGTGCCCTTTTGGTTTAATGGGGGGAATTGCGTATTTAACTCTTCACGTTCGTAACCTATCGGTAGGCTCCTGATTGAGGTATCAAAAATGAAATGTCCCAAGTGCCAGTTTGAAAATAGAGAAGAGGCTAAGTTCTGCAAAGAGTGCGGCAATAAATTGGAACGTACCTGCTCTCAGTGCGGAAGTATGAATCCGCTAGGCAGCAAGTTTTGCGATGAATGCGGCCATGACTTGACTCTTTCCACGCCCCCCCTGCCCAAAGCCATCTCCTTCGAAGAAAAGTTGGAGAAGATTCAGCGCTACCTGCCTGGAGGACTCACCGAGAAGATACTTGCCCAGAGGGGAAAAATCGAGGGCGAGCGGAGGCAAGTCACGGTCATGTTTTGCGATCTGAAGGGATTCACCTCTCTTTCCGAGAAGCTCGGCGAGGAGAAGGTCTACTCCATCATTAATGAACTCTTCGAGATGATGGTTCATAAGGTACACGAGTATGGGGGCACGGTCAACAAGGGAACCGGTGACGGCATCATGGCTTTATTTGGCGCACCCATAGCCGTGGAGGACGCCCCGCAGCGGGCGATCCGTTCGGCCCTGGCCATTCAACGGGAGATGGCCAAATTCAGCGGCACGTTAAAGGAGGAGAAAGGGGTACCCCCGCTCAAGATGCGCATAGGCATACACACCGGCCCCGTTGTGGTCGGCGCGCTGGGAAACGACCTCCGGGTGGAGTTCACCGCAGTGGGAGACACGGTGAACCTGGCCTCACGAATGGAGGGGCTGGCGGAGTCGGGCACGGTCTATGTCACCGAAGATACCTTCAAGCTCACCGAGGGCTTCTTCCGCTTTGAGGCGCTGGGTGAGAGGCAGGTCAAGGGGAAGGAGCAATCAGTCAAGGCGTACCGGGTAATTGCTCCCAGCACCAGGAGGACGAGGTTCGATGTCAGTGCCGAGCAGGGCCTGACCTCATTCGTGGGCAGGAAGAAGGAGCTCGAGTTGCTGCTGGACGGCCTTGAACGGGCCAGGGCAGGCAGGGGCCAGGCATTCTCCATTATGGGCGAGGCCGGTGTGGGCAAGTCCAGGCTGCTGTACGAGTTCAGAAAGGCCATAGCCAATGAGGACGTAATCTTCCTGGAGGGAAAATGCCTGTCGTACAACCAGAATGTGGCCTACCATCCCGTCATAGACCTGTTCAAGTCAGGCTTCGATATCAGAGAAGGTGACGAGGGTTACCAGGTCAGGGACAAGGTCACGAGGGGTTTGAAGCAATTGGGTGTAGATGAAGCCTCCATCCTTCCGTACCTCCTGGAGCTGCTATCGGTCAAGGACAGCGGCATCGATAAGATACCTCTGAGCCCGGAAGGCAGGAAAGACCGGATGATGGAGGCGATAAAGCGGATTCCCCTTAAGGGTTCGGAGATACGGCCACTGGTCATGGCCATTGAGGACCTGCACTGGACAGACAAGAGCTCTGAGGAGGCATTGAAGTATCTGCTCGAGAGCATAACGGGGGCAAGGGTGCTCCTGATATTTACCTACCGTCCCGAGTTCGTACACACCTGGGGTAGCAGGTCGTATCACAGCCAGGTCACTTTGAATCGACTGTCCAATAGGGAGAGCCTGGCTATGTTGACCTTTCTCCTGGGTACAGAGGAGATAGAGGCACAGCTTCAGGAGTTAGTCCTGGAGAAGACGGAAGGGATTCCCTTTTTCATTGAGGAGTTCATAAAGTCCCTTAAAGACCTTGGGATAATCGAGAGGAGGGACGGCGCCTACTGCCTAACCAAGGACATTACGGATGTGACCATACCGGGCACGATTCAGGATGTCATCATGGCCAGGGTTGACTCGCTGCCCGATGAGGCCAAGGGGGTGCTCCAGACAGGCTCGGTAATAGAGCGGGAGTTCGACTACGAGTTAATACAGCGGGTGACGGGCACATCAGAGAGGGAATTGCTGTCACACCTGTCGGCCTTGAAGGACTCGGAGCTCCTCTACGAGAGAGGCATATATCCCCAGTCGACGTATATCTTCAGGCATGCCCTGACCCGTGAGGTGGTGTATGACTCGATACTGGCAGTGAGGAAGAAGAGGCTTCATGTGGACATAGGCGATGCCATCGAAGAGACATACAGAGACAACCTGGATGAGCACTACGGGGCACTGGCCGGGCATTATATTATGGGTGAGGACTACGAGAAGGGGGCCGAGTATTGCCGGCTGGCGGCGAGGAAGGGTGAGAAAGCCGGCTCATTTTCCGACGCGATTGCCTATGGTCAGAAAAGGGTGGCCTGCCTTGAGAGACTACCGCGCACGGAGGACCTGGAGAAGAAGATAATCGATACCAGGGCGATACTTGGGCTGTATTACACTCAAATAAACTATTTTGTCGAGGCAAAGGAGGCTGTCGAGCCAATAGTTGAGTTGGCTTTACAGCGTGGTTATAAAAGGAGGATTGGCCAGATATACAACATAATGGGGACATACAGCTATTTTATTGAGGGGGATTTAACCACGACCTTTAAGTATTTGGGGGAGGCTCTACAGGTCGGCGAGGAGTCAAATGATATTGTCTGCCTAGTCTTGTCAAGCTATTGGTTAGCAGTTGCTCTTTACCTCAATTGTGAATTTGACAAAGCCCTTTCACATTTTGAAAGAGCTTTTGAGTTCAATGTGGCGGCAGATAGTCGTTGGGGAATGTCAAGAATAAAAAGTAGCATAGCTTGGTTGATTTATGGTTTTCAAGGAAAGGCTGACCTGGCTTATCAGACCAGCCAGGAGGCGTTACGGCTGGCCGAAGAAAGCGGTGATACATGGTCAAAGGCTATGGCGTACACCAGCCACGGTTACTCTTGTTATTACAAGGGCTTCCTGAAAGAAGCCGAGGAACACCTGTTGAAAGCGAGTGATTTCTGTGACAGGATCAACTTTCTGCTGTGGGACTGTAATGCAAATTCTGGTCTAGGCGAGGTCTGCTTTGCGAGGGGAGAATATCAAAAATGTCAGGACTATTATGATAAAGCAATTTCGTTGGGAGAACGTCTTAGACTAACGCACTACTGGATCAATTATTACAGACTAGCCTTAGCCCGGGCAAAAGTTCTGAACAATGAGAAGGATATTGACATGGAATCGGTATACGAGTATGAGACTGAGAATAAGTTCAAATTATTTGATGGCGTGATGCTAATATATATCGCAGAGATACTACTCAATATAGACGACCGGCACATGAATGAGGCGGAGGAATGGGTCAAAAAGGCCATCGAAGCCGATAAGGGGAACAGCATGAGGTTCTACTTGGGAAGGGATTATGCCTCTTATGCCGAGCTGCTGAAGCGAAAGGGCGACCTGCCCGGAGCCAAAGAAAACCTGAACAAGGCAATAGACATCTACAAAGAATGCGGAGCCGATGGCTGGCTGAAAAAGGCCCAGGAGAACCTGGCGCAGATTGAGAAGCCGAAGCAAAAACGACCTCAGCGGAAGAAAGGGTAGCAGTATCCCTCTATCTCAGCGCCCTCGAAGAAAAATCCTCAATAAGCTCGCCGATGACTTATTGAACAACTTGTTGGAAAAGCATTCACTTTTAAAATGTGCCCATCTTATGGACTGAAGGTCAACATGGCAGAAGTTCCTCAGTTCGAAGGATTGCAGAATCGTACCCTGGGGCCTTACACCCTCCAGGTCCAATGCGTGCCCAGGCGCAGGATCGGACACTTTGACATTGATATTTTTCTGAAAGACGACAAGGGGAAACTCAGTTGCGAACCCGTGGTCACGGGCATCTACAGCAAGGGGAATCCCAGTAGTCAGATATTTGGGTGGCTCGATATACACTATCTCGACCGCTTGGGTTTTGAGGACGAAGAGACCATAACCCTCAGTGGGCAGGACGGTCTTGCCGAGGGGCTCTTTGGGATCCTTGGGGATTGCATCCCTCCAGGGGGGATGATTATGTGTTCTTATATCACGGATATGGCCTGGGGCATTGCAAGTCCTCTGCACGAGGTGACCAGGCGGTGTATAGCCTTGAATTCATTGGGGATTCCTCCCGCTGCGACACCTATCGGAAGGCTTTTGGTTGCTGCCGGTTGTCTCAATATCAAGGCCGGGGCCTACGCGGTCCAGGGCTCCAGTAGATTGGCCGGTGAAAAGGCGTTGGATGGGGAATACGAAGAGCGGTTTAGACAGAGTCTTATCAAACAGTTGGAGGGGTATTTGGGGAGAGAACCCAAATCCGAATACCAAAATTTAGAGGACACCTGCCGCAGTAATGCAGAGGAGATTTTGGTGCAGATGAGTATGAAATAAAAACGTCCAGTTATTGGCCGCGGGAAGAGGGGGTTGACATAGTATCATAAAAGGGGAAAATGAGGCTGGAAGTATATTTGAAGCATTGTTGTTCTGAAATGGATTATGGTGAAAGGTGTAGACCTGACACTAACCCTCTCCATTCATTTTTGCTATGAATATGGTTACTAAAAAAGTTTCTCATTCCACCCGCAAAGCCGCAAAGAAAACGTGTAAACACTATGATATTTGTGGACTCTATGTAGATGCGGATCCAGAAGCAGGTCTGTGTATTCTTCACTCCAAGGATCCCAACAAAGACAAAAAAGCCTTTGCGAAAAAACTTGAAGAACACAGAAAAAATAGGGGGGATGATTTTAGGTATTTTGTTTTTCCAGAAGAAATAAACTTTTTCAGGGCCACGTTCAGCGAGAGGGCTAACTTTGGCGATGCCACGTTCAGCGAGAGGGCTAACTTTGTCGTGGCCACGTTCACCAAGGGGGCTGACTTTTTCAGGGCCACGTTCAGCAAGGGGACTAGTTTTATGGGGGCCACGTTCAGCGAGAGGGCTAACTTTGGCGAGGTCACGTTCACTAAGAAGGCTGATTTTGGCGGGGCCACGTTCAGCAAGTGGGCTAACTTTGGCGATGCCACGTTCAGCGAGAGGGCTGACTTGGGCAGGGCCACGTTCATTAAGGAGGCTGATTTTGGCGGGGCCACGTTCACCGGAGAGGTTGGCTTCAGGGATGCCACGTTCAGAGAGAGGGCTATCTTTGGCGATGCCACGTTTAACGAGAGGGCTGACTTTGGCAGGGCCACGTTCAGAGAGAGGGCTAACTTTGGCGGGGCCACGTTCAGAGAGAGGGCTAACTTTGGCGATGCCACGTTCAGCAAGGAGGCTGGCTTCAGGAAGTCCACGTTCACCGGAGAGGTTGGCTTCAGGGATGCCACGTTCAGAGAGAGGGCTAATTTTTACGATGCCACGTTCACTAAGGAGGCCGACTTTTTCGATGCCACGTTCACTAAGGAGGCCGACTTTTTAGATGCCACTTTCACCGAGGGAGCTAACTTTCCTTTGGCCACATTTAGCAAGGGGGCTACGTTCTGGGGAACCATTTTCGAGAACGGAAATGTATTGTTTATCTTAAGCAAATTTTTTGGGAGAACTCTTTTCTTCGGAAGAAAAGATAAAAAAAATAGTGAAAAAACTATACCTATATTTAGGGACGTAAAAGTAGATTTTAGAAATGCAGACATAAACCCGCCTAATGTCGTTATATTCAGAGATGCAGACTTGAGCCATTGTAAATTTCAGGGAACGAGGGTGGATAAGATTGAGTTTACCGGTGTAAAATGGACTAAAATACCTGTTAAGTTCGGTTATTCTCGTATTGGTATATGTGACGAGAAAGTCCTGCTAGAAAGTATTAAAAGCAAAAAGAAAAATAGGAACAAGGATAAAGATGAATTGAATTGGGAGCATATTGAAAGGGTTTACCGTGACTTGAAAAAGAACCATGAGGAGAACAGAGACTACGAGAGGGCAGGTGATTTCCACTATGGAGAAAAGGAGATGCGCAGGAAGAATCCAGATACCCCGAGGATTCACCGCTATTTTCTCCATCTGTATTGTTGGTTGAGCGGCTATGGTGAACGTTATCTCAGGCCGCTTTTTTGGGCGGCGGTCCTGCTTATAGCATGCACCTTTGGATATCTCCTATTCGGCGTCTCCAGAGATGGAATACCACTAAAACTCTCGGATTTGCACCATATCGCCCTTTACAGCCTCCAGGTGATGACCTTTATCAGACCAACGTATTTGGAACACACAACTTGGCTATCTATGGTGCTTAAAGTAGTCCAGAGTATTTTTGGCCCCGTCATTATAGGTCTCTTTGCCTTGGCACTCAGGCAAAGATTAAGAAGATAGAATTTTATAGAATTAGAAATAAAGGCAAAACGTTTATATCATACCCTACCATCAGAGGGGATTGAAGAAGATAGGCTTGATTTTTGAGGGAAAAAGAGATAAATTTTTTTAAAGCGAAATGGGGGGATTTAAAATGGCTAAAGAGCTCAATGGAATAAAAGAAGACATTGCTAATATTAAAAATCTGATTAGTGGGCAATATAGTAGTTTTTGGGCTAAATTTCTTCTCGTCAACAGTGTATTTATATCGTATCCCACAATCGTGGCTTTATTAAATCAGTTAACAGGACTAAAAATATTACCATCATGTCTAATTGCTATTCCCATTTATTTTGGTTTAATGTTCGGCTTACTATGTATTGTTCTTTACAACTCTAACAAAAAATTACAACAAAAACTAAAAACTTCTAACATTGATTCCAATACTGAATTAAGGAGATTGTGTTCCTTAGATGCTAAATGTTATGGATTTCAAAGAAAATCTCATGAAGTAACAGCCAAAATAGAAAAAGATGGATCGGCCTCAAGTTTAAATAAAACATGTTTACTAGCATTGGCAAAAAGCATAACATCTATTGAAATCCATACTTCAACACCTCACACGCCGGAAGGTACCCCTGGTCAAATTGAAGTAACGGCAACCCCAAAGCGGGGTAAAAAGACCCTAATTAAACCAATGATGAAATCGAGTTCTCGTAATGCGGCTGTCTTTGAGCTTAATTTCATTCCTGCTTTAGAAATCAATGAAGAAGAAGATTATGAATATGAAGCAAATGTATTAAAAGAATCTTTTGCAATGGATGTAGAAGAACTACAAAAAAGAAACATGGAATTTGAATTTATGTCTTTTTCAATGTCATATCCAACCGAAGAGTTTCGTGCTGAATTGACATTCCCTAAGGAATTTCATCCACAAAAAACAGGATATGATGTCTGGATGGGGGATGGTAAGGTGAGACATCTTGACGAATTTATCAGAATCCATCAAAATGACTATTTTAGATCTGACTTTAGAGGCAAAGAACTTTACCTGGAATTAGATATTAAGTACCCTATACATGGTCTTGTTTATGTTTTAACCTGGATTCCTCCCATTAAGGAGAAATAAAAATGAGGGAGAATAACTTAGTGTAGTTTTCTCCCTCATTATCAAA
>Ga0307437_1001572_pt1 | contig 15126 bp, 18 predicted proteins | sample SalMarWE160390MG_FD_202146 | JGI IMG/M metagenome (GOLD analysis project Ga0307437, IMG submission 202146) | Salt marsh sediment microbial communities from the Plum Island Ecosystem LTER, Massachusetts, United States - WE1603-90 | ecosystem: Environmental > Aquatic > Marine > Intertidal zone >...
CAAAACGACCAGTTGCTGAGTAAACATATCACCAACAGGAATCACCATTTTACCAGGATCCGTCAATTGCTCAATCAGCTCGTCCGGAACAGAAGGAGAAGCAGCTGTGACAATTATCCTATCATACGGAGAATATTCCCTGTAGCCAATACTCCCGTCCGCCATCACTACAGTTATATTATTGTAACCCAATTTCCGCAAGGTCTGTTTTGCTTTTTTATAAAGTTCCGGAATTCTTTCCACTGTAACAACACTCATCGCAAAGCGCGAAATTACGGCAGCCTGGTAACCGCTACCTGTACCAACTTCAAACACCTTATGTTCTTCAGATACATCAAGAAGCTCCGACATCAAAGCAACAATATAAGGCTGAGATATTGTCTGGTCCATGCCAATCGGAAGCGGGCCATCTTGATAAGCAACTCCTTTTAGCCCTTCTTCAACGAATTCATGCCTGGGTATTTCTTCCATTGCGGCAAGAACCCTTTTGTCAATAATGCCTCTTCTTTTTATTTGATTTTCAACCATCTTTTTGCGCTGATACTCGTAGCTAATAAACTTCCTCCCAAAACCGTAGTTTTTCAATCATGTTAAAATCAGTATACTCCATGTGTATAGGGGTAATGGATACAAAACCTTCATGTACAGCATCAAAATCCGAGTTAGGACTTGAAACCCAGGTGGGGCTTTCCCCGTCCAGTGAGTATGTCAATTCTTCTTTTTCTTCCTCAACTTTTACAATCTCATCCCGGTAAACTCGGTTGCCAAGGCATGTAATTTTGATTTTGCCATTAGGTTCCGCAGGTAAATTTACATTCAAAAAAACACCTTCGGGTAATTTATCTTTCAGAACTTGCCTTGTTATCCAGTTTAACACTTTCTTGGCAAACTCCTGGTTAAAATAATTATAAAAATCGACCTGAGAAAAAGCAAGAGAGGGGATGCCCAGAAGTGTTCCTTCCAAGGCAACCGCAACCGTACCGGAATAAGAAACATCGCTTCCAAGATTAGCCCCCTGGTTAATACCTCCGAGGATAATATCAGGTTTCTCCTGCAAAATACCACGTACGCTGTAGAGTATACAATCTGTGGGAGTTCCGTCGGTAGAATAGGTGTTATCGTCGATTTTTTTGACTTTTATACTTTTATGTATGGAAAGGGAATGGCTTGCCCCGCTCCTGTTTCCTTCGGGAGCAAAAACTATTACGTGTCCTAAATCATCAACTGCTTCCCGGAGAACTTTTAATCCTAGGGCGTCTATTCCGTCATCATTGGAAATAAGTATTAACGCCATAACATTCGTAACGTAAGTTTTGTAAATCTTACAGTATCAACTAAAGGATTTATATAACTCTTGAATTTTTTAAAATATATAGTCTTTATCGGTACCTCTTTTATAGAGAAACCCGCCATTGCGGCTTTAACTATTATTTCGGTTTCCATCTGAAAACGTCCGGTCTTTAAATTGATTTTTTTAATTAAATTTTTCTTTATAAAGCGATATCCCGATTGACTGTCATGTACTCTAACACCTGCCAGTAAAGAAGTTACGAACGAGGTGGTTTTATTCGCCATAAAACGCGGGAAAGGCATCTCGGATAAATTATGTTCTCTTGTGCCTATAATTAAGTCGGCACCACTCTTTTTAAAACTTTTGAGAAACTTAGGTATTTCACGGGGGTCGTGTTGGCCATCTGCATCCATTGTTACAACTGCGTCGTATCCGCTTTTAAGAGCAAAATCAAAGCCTGCTCTAAGGGCTAAACCTTTACCTTGATTGGTTTTCTGACTTAACACCCTGCTTCCGGCTTTCTTTGCAATAATTGCGGTATTATCCTGTGAGCCGTCATCCACCACCAAAACATCCTTAAGGGAAGAAACCGAAGAAACCTTTTTAAGCAGCTTTCCTAAACTCTTCTCTTCGTTAAAAGCGGGTATAATTATTAAAACCTTATCTTTCATAATTTATCAAACAAAAGCCATTGGTCCGGATATTTTTTAATATACTTCTCCAGTAGTTCGACATATCTCTTTATTCCCTTCTCAACCTCCCCCTCTTTGACCTTGAATGGTTTCTCCAGATAAACATGATAACGCCCGTCTTTTTCTCTCGGACCGAAACCCACAACCAAGGGAACCCCTAACTTCGAAGCCAGGAAAAACGCACCTTTTGGAATTTCTACGTCTTTTCCAAACATTTTAACGGTCGCTACGGCTCCTTCAAAATTTCTGTCTCCGGCAAACGCAAGAAGCCCTCCATCCTTTAAAAATCTGACCGGTCCGGAAAAACTTCTCCTAACATAAAAAACCCCTATCCCGGCTCTTCTTCTGTTGTCTTCATAAATATCTCTTATACGTTCCGTCCTGTATTCTACCGAAATAACGGAAACTTTAAAACCCAAATAACCTATAAGAGAAGCGCCCCATTCGTAATTGCCTAAATGACCCGTTAACAATATAACGCCCTTACCTTCCTTATGTGCATCGTAAAGATTATGAAAGTTTTCCCCTGTTGCAAACTTATGATAATTTCTATGATTTATAAGTCTTCCCATTAAAAGCTGCTCATAAAGACAAATTGCAAGATTCATACCTGCTCTTTTTGAAATTTCAAGAAGCTCTTTTTCGTCTCTATCTTTAAAAACAATCTTCAGGTTTGAAAGATGATTACGAAGACCTCTTTTATAGAATAAAGTATACGAAAGACGAGCGCAACCTCTAGAGATGAGGTCTCCCAAACCTTTCGGCAAAAAACACATTAAAATTTTAAAAAATATAAATATAAAATTCATTTAAAAGAGCAAACAATCCCCTCATAAAACAAATGGTGTCGGGGCGAGTGGATTCGAACCACCGACCTCCAGCACCCCAAGCTGGCGCGCTTACCAAGCTGCGCTACGCCCCGTTATCTTGAATATACTAAAAAACACTTCATCTGCAAGGGGGAACCAAAATAGCGATTACGAGGTCTCGAACAACCTGAATTTTCCCCTTGACAGATTCGGAAATTTCATTATCATCCCCAAGGGTTAAAAATAGGATGAGAAAATATTCATTAAAACCTGAATTATATTCATTAAGAATCAACCTCCAAAGAAATTCAAAAAGAGGAGGATAATGTGTCTTCAAACATTTTAAGAAAAAAGCTAGATAGTGAACAATATGAAAAACTTAAGAGAATAGATAATTATGAATTACATGAATTTATTGCTAAATATATAGAGCATTGCAGTCCTGAAAAAGTTTTCGTATGTACCGATGAAGAAGAAGACATTAAATATATAAGAGAAGCAGCTATCAGGAACAAAGAAGAGACAAAACTTGCAACAAGAAATCACACAATTCACTTTGACAATTATAATGACCAGGCGAGGGACAAGCAGAATACAAAAATATTGCTTGGCGAAGGAGTAAAACTCGACAAAGCGATAAACACGGCCCCGAGAAAAGAATGTCTTTTAGAAATTCACGAAATCATGAAAGATATAATGAAAGGTAAGGAGCTGTATATTCGGTTTTTCTGTCTCGGGCCAACCAACTCGGAGTTTTCTCAGCCTGTTATGCAGATGACGGATTCCGCCTATGTTGCGCACAGTGAAGATTTGCTTTATAGGCAGGGTTTCGAGGAATTCGCGCGTCGGGGAAGAAACACCCGATTTTTTAAAATAGTTCATTCTGCCGGGGAGTTAGACGAAAGAAATACAAGTAAAAAGCTTGATAAACGCAGAGTCTATATAGACCTTGAAGAAAATGTGGTATACAGTGCCAACACTCAATACGGTGGCAATACAATCGGGCTTAAAAAACTGGCTATGCGGCTTGCGATTAACCGCGGCAGGAAAGAAGGATGGTTAACCGAACACATGCTGGTTATGGGAGTTCACGGTCCAAATAACAGAGTTACTTACTTTACAGGCGCATTCCCGTCACTCTGCGGGAAAACATCTACTTCTATGCTTGATAACGAAACTGTTGTTGGCGACGATATTGCTTACTTAAGAAGAAAAGACGGAAGAGTCAGGGCGGTAAATGTCGAAAAAGGAGTATTCGGTATTATTATGGGAGTTAATTCCCAGGATGATCCGATAATCTGGGAGGCCCTTCATTCTTCGTCAGAAATAATCTTTTCAAATATTTTAATGACACCCGAGGGAGGAGTACACTGGATAGGCAAAGACGGTGAGATTCCTGATAAAGGTGTTAATTATTCAGGAGAATGGTTTAAAGGAAAAGAAGATGAAAACGGTAAAGAAATAACCGTATCACACCGAAATGCCCGTTTCACAATCGAACTTAAGAATTTCGACAATCTTGACCCGACATTGCACGACCCCAAAGGTATTGAGGTAGGAGGTATGGTTTACGGGGGCAGGGATTCGGATACCTGGGTGCCTATAAAGGAAGCTTTTGACTGGGCTCACGGAATAATTGCATACGGAGCTTCTTTGGAATCGGAAACCACTGCAGCTACGCTCGGAAAAGAAGGCGTAAGGAAGTTCAACCCTATGTCGAATCTCGATTTCCTTTCCATCCCAATAAGGGATTACATTAATGCGAATCTTGATTTTGCAATAGGCCTTGAAAAAGAACCCAGTATATTTGCGGTCAATTACTTCCTTAAAGATAAAAACGGCAACTTCCTTAATTCAAGAGAAGACAAGAAAGTATGGTATAAATGGGCAGAACTCCAGGTAAACAGAGATGTAGATGCGATAGACGCTCCCACAGGACGTATACCAAAGTACGAGGACCTCAAAAAACTCTTCAAGGAAGTTCTCAATAAAAATTTCACTAAAGAAGAATACAACGAACAGTTCAAAATAAGAGTAAAAGAGAATCTTGCGAAAATAGACCGAATAGAGGAAATTTACAGAACCCAGGTTATGGACGCACCCTCAGTTCTTTTCGATATTTTAGAAGAACAGAGAGAAAGACTCTCTTCCGCGCAGGAGAAATACGGAGATTATATTAAGCCAGAAGAACTGGAATAACCGCAAAGACACAATCCGGCAAAACTCATTCTATCGTTGACAAATAGATATATTTTCGTAATTTATTTACAAATGGAATTGAGTATTTGGTTGTCAGGGAATATCTATAGGGCATAAAAACTTTGATGATCTTGAACATTTAGATCTATCGGAGGAATCAGAACAATTCAATATAATATTTATTTTCGTTAAAAGGAGGCTATTATTAACTTGAGGTCAAAAACAATTTTAGGGGTAAAAATAATCGTTTTAACCATCATCCTGCTTATTTGCTATTTTTTATCGGCTGTGATTTCCGGACTATCTTCTACGCTTGCCGAACCCAGTGCTCAAAGTCCATCTTCAGGGACTAACGTATCCCTATTACTCATGTTTCTGGTTTTTTTGTTCCCAACCATCGTTTTAACCCTTATAATTCTTCGCTCCCGTTGGTACGGCTGGAGACTGATTGCCGCTGTTTTTCTTGCCTTCTACGGAGTAAACACGGTTTTAGCACAGATCGAATCTGCTATTTTCCTGCCGGAAATATTACCCCAAGGAATGATACTGAAATTATTTATAATGGGAGCGATTATAGCTGGAATATTCAGCCCGATAGCCGTTCTTATTCTGGGAAAAATGAAGAGAAAAGAAGAATCTTTAATATCTGAGCAACTATTAGGCATTACAAGTAAAAATATTCCGGCTAAATTACCGGTTATATCTGTAATTTACATGCTATTGTATTTTATCTTCGGCTATTTTATTGCATGGAAGAACCCATTAATACAGAACTACTATGGGGCGAAGGACGCAGGCAACTTTTTTGCTCAACTAGCATGGATCTAGGCTAATACCCCTTGGATGTTTCCTTTTCAAGCCTTCCGTGGTCTTTTATTTACTCTTTTCACATTGCCTACTATCCGGATGCTAAAAGGTTCGTCATGGGAAATAGGACTCATTGTTGGAATGCTGCTCATTATCTGGAGTGGACAGCTTATATTACCCAACACCTACATGCCTGCTGAGATAGCTAGGATTCACTTAATGGAAAGCGTCCCCTATCATTTCGTTTTTGGACTTTTTATGGGCTGCTTATTGGGCCGACGCTGAGAAATATTGAATTAACGATCAGATTTGATCAACTCCCCAAATTTTCTACCGAACTCTTCCCCTTTTTTGAGTTCCTCTTTTGTTGGACCTCCTTTAAATTCAAAAGAATCGGTAAGTTGCCAATCCAAGGGTTCGACTATTTCTTTTATTTCTCTTAAAGCTCCGCCACTCCAACCGTAACTTCCGAACATCGCAAATTTTTTATTTTTTATGCTCTTGTGAGCTGCCATACGGAGTACGTCTCCCATAGTTGGGAAAAGTCCCGCCTCGTAAGTTGGCGCACCAATTATCACACCACTTTTTGTCCATAAAGATGGTAATATGTAACTGACGTGAGTGTGAGAAACGTCAAATATTTTAAGCGGGATCCCTGTTTTGGAAATACCCTGAGCCACCGCATTCATCATATTTTCAGTGTTTCCGTACATTGTAGCGTATATTAAAGTAACGCCTGCCTTACCTTTTCCATCGGCTAATTCTGCGAGATTTTTGTATATCTTTACTATTTCTTCCGGATTTTGCCTCCATATTCTTCCATGAGAAGGGGCTATTACCTCAACCGGGACACTTTTAAGTTTATCTATTGCTTTAAGTACCATCTTGCTAAATTTGGCTATGATATTAACGTAATAACGTACTGCTTCATGTTTATAAAAATCAAGATTCCTGCACTCATCGTCGAAAACATTTCCTCCGAGCGCCCCAAAACTTCCAAAGGCGTCACAGGAGAAAAGAATCTTGCTGGAAACTTCATAGGTCATAATCGTCTCCGGCCAGTGAACCATTGGAGTAGAAAAGAATTTCAGCGTTTTTTTTCCCAGGGAAATTGCGTCTCCGTCTTTCACAACTTCTACTTTATCTTTTATACCATAAAAATCTTCCAGCATTTCTTTTGTTTTCTCGGAGCCTAAAATTTTTACGTCAGGAGAAATTTTCCTGAAAGTTCTAAGTATTCCAGAGTGATCGGGTTCCATATGATTTATGACAATATAATCGATATCGTTTATAGCAGTTATCTCATTAATGTTGTCGAAGAATTCCTCTCCTTTGATAGATTTGGTCAAGTCTATTATAGCTTTCTTTTTATCTTTTATCAGATAAGAATTATAAGATATTCCTTCCCTGGTTATAGGCCAGAGACCTTCAAATAAATCGGTTGTACGGTCATCAACACCTATCCAATAAATACCCGAGCTAATTTCAACTGGTAACATCCTGCCTCCTATAAATCATTAGAGTCTATTATTTTTATCCCTTTTTCCTTCATAACAGTCAAAGACTCATCGATGTTTCCCTTAGGCGAATCGATTCCTCTTGTCCCGTCAATTATGACATAAGTCTCGAATCCTATTTTTATTGAATCCATAGCAGAATAAAACACACAATAGTCAAGTGCTAATCCGCAAAAGTAAGTTTGCCTTACATTCAGGTTTTTTAAATATCCTTCAAGACCGGTTATTGTTTTTTTATCATTCTCCTGGAATGCCGAATAAGAATCAATTTCGGGGTTGGTTCCTTTTCTTAAAATCAAATCCACATTTTCAGTATTAAGATCGGGATGGAACTCTGCGCCTTTAGTTCCCGAAACACAATGTTTTGGCCAGAGGACTTGCTCTATCCCTTTATGCTCAATTAAATCGTATTCCTTTTTTTTCGGATGATTGGCTGCAAAAGAGATATGATCTGTAGGATGCCAGTCCTGCGTGGCAACCACTCTTTTAAATTTTTTTGATAATTTATTTATCAGGGGTATAATTTCATCCCCTTCGGGGACTGCCAGCGCTCCTCCCGGGCAAAAATCGTTCTGTAAGTCGATTATAATTAAAGCGCTATTTTCTTTCATTAATCCTCCCTGTAAAAATTTTAAAAAGAGTTTCTATTAAAAAACTCCTCTATCCATTCTTTCAACTCGTCTCTAATCTCTCTGAATTTAGCCAGCACAACTTCTTTATTGCCGGAAAATGAGGATGGGTCTTCAAAATCTTTATGAATCTGTTGTTTCCCTCCTGGGAAGAAGGGACAGCTTTTTTCATCATTACCGCATACTGATATTACATAATCGAAATCTTCCCCCATAAAGTTCCTAACATTTTTTGAATAATGACTCGATATGTCAATTTCTATTTCCTTCATTACCTCTATAGAATTTGGATTTACCCCGCGGGGTTCGGTTCCCGCACTAAAAACTTCATATCTGTTACCATATAGACTGTGGAGAAGGCCTTCAGCCATTTGCGAGCGTGCTGAATTGTGCGTGCATAAAAACAATACTCTCTTTTTCATATTATATCCTTCAGATTGCAGTTAATCCAGTACAATAAGTTTACTGACTCTTGCATTTTCCTTTATATTTATTCCGTTTTTCCCAATATAAAGTGTTAATCTAATTTTCCCCTTTTTCTCAATCACCTTTGTGGTATGAAAAGCCCCATTTAATGTTAGTCTTTCCGAAGGTTGTAATATAACTAATTTAGCTGCAGGAAGAAGTTTATGTAGCTCTTCATTAAATTCAATTAAATATTCTCCGTGAGGAAGATTCCACCAGCCGTATTTGTCTTCCGAGTTCCGCTTAACGGGATTAACTTCCTTTATTTCGCTTTCCTTATATTCGCTATCTCCGAAATCTATTTCCCCTTTCCCGGCAAATTGAAAAACTTTTCCGATGGTAAGAAAAACTCCGTAATCTTCAACCTGTTTTTTTTCGTGAATTATGTTACTTATAAACTCTAAAATATCACCACCCGCTTTTTTTCTCATATTACCTTCTTTTATACCTATTTTATTGCTATATACTCAAAACTTATAGCCTATCTTCCTAAGCAAATCTTTCCTGTCTGCTATATCCTTTTCACCTTCCACTCCAAGAGGCTTCTCCCCATCAAGCACCCCAATTATACCTCTTTGTTCACCTTCGCAAGCGACAATTACCTTAAGTGGATTCGCTGTTGCGGCATAGAGATAAAGAACTTCGTCTACAGCTTTTAGTGATTTCATAATATTTATCGGAAAAGCATTACCCAGAATTAGAACAAAGGAGTGGCCGGCTCCGATCTTCTCGGCGTTTTTTACCGCAAGATCTTCCAAACCTTTATCCGTACCGCTATGACGTATAAGTCTGGCGCCGGAAGCTTCACAGAAAGCAATGCCAAACTTGATCATAGGTAAAGAAGTAACAAGAGCTTCATGGATATCTTCTACGGTTTTTATAAAATGAGTCTGTCCTATTATAACGTTTGCGTTCTCTGGACGCTCTATATCTATTAATTTTATATCCATATTTACCTCCAATTTTTAAAAAGTTTAACCACAGAGCACACAGAGATTTTATTTTGTTTAACCCACATTCACCCCTCGATTAAAACACAGAGCGCACAAAGCCCAGACACCACTAGCCCAACTATTTAACAACAGAGGGCACAGAGAACGCAGAGGTTTTAATTTTATGTCAATATTTTCTTCTTCAATTCCACAATTTATTCCTTTGTGTCCTTTGTGATCTTTGTGGTTAAGATTACCTTTTAACTTCATCTGGCCTCTCAACACAAATCTTATCTTCCATTTTTTCAAACTTAACTTTGCCTATGCCTTTAACTTTCATAATTTCATCTTTTGTTTTAAAACCATTATTTTTCATCCTATATTCCAATATTTTTTTTGCCGTTACTTCTCCAATACCAGGAAGAAGAATTAATTCCTCTTCAGTCGCAGAATTAATACTTATGGGGAAAGTTGTAAGATTTTTGTTTGTTTTTTCGGGGGCAGGGTGCAAAAGCCCAGCTAAACTCCCCACAAGAAGAACGGCAATAAAAAAAATAAGTACTCTCCTTTCTGAGTCACTGAGCATATCTTATTCCTAGATAATATACGGGTTTTTGAAAATTATCTTCAGGTGCCCAGGATAAATTTCTGAGGGATATAAAGGGTGAAACTGTTGTTCTCAACCAAAGAGAAAATCCACCTGTTACAAATTTTTTGGGGGTCAGGAAGCCGGTCAGGCATACCTGTGAGCCAATAATGCCCAAGGAGCCATTCAAGTGAATTTCCCCGAATTCTTTCAGTACGCCTTTGTTCTGATAGAAATACTGGAACCCGAATTTTTCTTTCTCGAACTCGATATTTGCGAAATAAACTTTTCCTTCTCTCCAGCTAAGAATATCTTCACCCTCCGCGTAAAAATATTTTCTACCTCCGATAATTCTAAAACTAAAAGTATTTATCTTTGCACCATAAAAAACTCTGACTCTTGGAAAGAAATCTTCGATGGGATAAAAGACAGCTGGGAAACGATCCCTGAATCTACCCACCTTAATTTCCCCCCAATCATTGACAAATCCGACACACTTTCTTTCCTTTCCAAACTCTCCCCTTAGCCCATAAACCTGCATAATCAATCCATAATCCAGACTTTCCTTATAGTTAGCCCATCCTCCGATAAAAAACGGTCTGAATAACTGGTAAAAACGCACACCTAGGTCGGCAGTAACCGAATCCTGGCAATGAAAAGCTTCAAACCATCCAAGGAAATAGCTTTGATCTTCCGAGAACCATTTCCATCCTGTTGTCTTTGAGAAGCGGATATCATCCCATTCCACATAACTACTCCGGAGATTATAAGACAGGGATTGAAGAGAAGCCTTCAAGGAGTAATGATCCGTAAAGTCCCTTTTGTTGAGGCTTTCTAGAGCTAATTCCCGAAACTTAAACGCCACAAAATTATAATCTACTTCCTTATTTAGAGCCACATTTATCCAGTTGTTTTCTATCTTCTTAAACCATTCTACTTCGGGTTCTACTTCCGGAGGAGGCAGAATCGGATTAAATATATCCTCTTCAACAAGAATCAGAAGGAAAATCAACATTGAATCACACTCATTTTTTCCTCAAACGGAGGATAAAGTATTCCTTTTTCGGTAACAATCCCACTAATGAGTTTATGCGGAGTAACGTCAAAAGCGGGATTTTTTACATCTATGTTCATTGGCGCCATCGGCAATCCCATAAATTCTGTCACTTCTTCCTTGGCCCTTTCTTCTATCGGAATATCTTTTCCATCTTTTAGAGCAAGATCAAAAGTCGTGCTGGGAGCAACGACATAAAAAGGAACTCCATTTTCTTTTGCAGATAAAGAGAGAGAATATGTACCTATTTTATTCGCGGTATCACCATTTCTTGCAATCCTATCCGCTCCTGTGAATATACCATTAATGTTTTCAGTCTTAAGAATGTGTGAAACCGCGCTATCAACAATAAGGATAGATTTTATCCCGTTCTTTTTAAGTTCCCAAGTAGTAAGCCTTGCTCCCTGAAGGATGGGCCTCGTTTCCGGAACGAAAACAGAGATCTCTTTACCTTCTTCTTTTGCCTTGTAGAAAACAGCCAACGCAGTTCCGATTCCCCCCGTTGCAAGAGCGCCAGCATTACAGATAGTCATATATAAAGAGTTATCTTTTATTAATTTGGAACCGTTTTCTCCGAGAAGTTCCGTAAGTCTTTTGTCTTCTTCATGTATTTTAAGAGCTTCCTCAACAAAAACAGAAGCATCTACTTTCTCGCATTTTAGAAGTTTCCTCATTCTCTTTACTGCGTAGAAAAGATTGTGAGCGGTTGGTCTTGCCGATTCTATAAGGTCCATCTTTTTCTTCAAAGATTTTTTATGTTTACTATTTAGAGCAGCAAGAGCAATGCCATAGCCGGCTGCTACACCAATAGCAGGTGCTCCTCTTATTGCCATATTTTTAATTGCTTCGTACATATCCTCGGCTGTCCTGACATCAATGTAAACTTCCTCGTGAGGTAACTTTCTCTGATCGATTAATTTTGCGTAATCACCACACCATTTAATAGTATCAGCCCAAATCATAGTTTTCTTCTTATAGGATAATCCTGCCGCATTCCTTTAAAATGTTTCTGCTGACTTCTAAAGGAAATCCAATCACATTGGAAAAACTACCATTAATCCTTTCTATAAAAGACATATTCTTATCTTGAATCCCATAGGAGCCCGCCTTATCGAGATTTTGCCCCGAGTTAACATAATATGAAATCTGTGAATCGGTCAATTGATGAAATTTTACATCGCTTTCATCGTAATCCTGAAACAAAGTTCCATCTTTTGAAACAGCGACTCCTGTGTACACTTTGTGCCACTTGCCCGATAATTCTTTTAACATTCTAATGGAATCTTTTGTGTCTTTTGGTTTTCCGAGTATCTTACCCTCTAGAAAGACAAGGGTGTCAAAACCTATAATAATTGATTTTTTGATTGTTTTTTTATTTTCGAACACCCAGGTAGCTTTTCTTGCAGCATTACAAACCACTGTTTCTACAGGTGTCTTGAGAATAGTTTCCTCGACGTCTGGAACTATAATTTCTGCCTTTATTCCTAGTTGTTTGAGAATCTCCTTCCTTCTTTCTGAGGAAGAAGCTAAAATGATCCGCATAACCTTATGATAGAAAATCCGCTTTCTTTGTCAAGGTGTTAACTGGAAAAGTAAAGACCAAATATCAAAATGGGAAAATTCAAAGCAAAGTTAAAGAAAAACATTTACCACAGAGGACACAGAGAAACAATTGTGTTAAAAAAGAAAAAACACTGAGAACACAGAGAAAAAAAATAAAAACTCTGTGCTCTCTGTGGTTAAAAAAACCCAGGGTTGAGAGAGGTGGGCTCTGTGTGTTTTTATTCATTTTGCTTTTTAAATTTTGATATTTTATTTCCCCTAAGGCCGGAATCAAATGAAATATTTTACAAAAAAAGAAAACAGTATTAATACAAAGATTCTACTGAAATATTATCCCCCGTAACTTAAACGAGTAGCCAAGACTTCAGGGAGTCCGGCATCCAAGATTTTTCTTTGTGTTTCCTTAATATCGTATTCGACACGAATCGTTTCAACAGATTTTCTTTCTAAGTCGTAAAGAGCAAACGAGGCTCTCGGGTCCCTGTCTCTGGGTTGTCCCACACTACCGGGATTTATTATATATTTCTTATCAGGATTTAAAGATAAACCAGGAGAGTTTAGTCTTTTTATCTCCGTTCCGGAGTTTTCAAAAATTACCGGGACGTGAGTGTGCCCTACAAAAAGGACTTTTTTTTCCATAATTTGAAAATCTATGTTTGTATCAAAAGTCCCGGAAAGATATCTCCATGACTCCGGTCGGTGTAGGGAAGAATGAACAAAATCAGTCCCTTTTTCTTGATATTTGAGAGGTAACCTTTTAAGAAAATTAATCTCTTCATCATTCAGGGCATCTTTGCTCCACAACACTGCCGCCCTTGCATACTCATTAAAATTTTCCATACTTGTTTGTTCGCAAACTGCGAAATCGTGGTTGCCGGCAAGAATAACATCGGAAACTTCCCTGGTGATTCTGATACATTCATCTGGATCTGCACCATAACCGACAATATCTCCCAGGCATATAATTTTGTCTATCTTTTTTTTGTAAGATTTAATACATTCTAAGACAGCTAGAAGTGCTTCTAAATTTCCGTGTATATCGGAAATTACCGCATATATCATAAAAGTCCTTTTTCTCTCGCTATTGAATCAAGTATTCCATTGACAAAGATTCCCGATTTTTCAGTTGAAAACTCCTTTGCTATTTCAATAGCTTCATTAATGACCACTCTTACCGGGACGTCAGGCAAGTAAAGCAGTTCCAATACGGCTACTCCAAGAATGGCTCTATCCATAGCACAGAGTCGGTCCCACTCCCAATTTTCAAGAACCGTTTTAATTAATTTGTCTGCTTCCTCTAAGTGCTCTTCTGCCAGATTCAACAGGGTTCTAGCAAAAGTTAAAGAGTCTTCATTGTAATCCTGACTATTCAAACTAATGATTTTATCAAGTTGATTGGTTGAGAACTCTAAATTTATCCTTGCGGGATACAGGGCTTGAACCGCGAGGACCCTGCCAAGTCTTCTGGACCCTTTAACGTTCATTTTTTAATTTCTTTATAAAGGTTTATCATCTCGAGGGTTGTCAAAGCGGCATCCCATCCTTTGTTTCCGACCTTCATCCCGGCTCTACTTAGAGCTTGCTCTTCGGTATCGGCAGTTATAACACCGTACCCTACAGGTTTTGTTATCTCAAGTGAGATCTTAGCTATACCTTTGGTTGTTTCGGTCGCGAGATGGTCAAAATGCGGAGTTTCTCCCCTGATTAAAGCTCCAAGTACTAAAAACCCATCGTATTTCTTAATATTAACAACCTTGGAAAGAAGCATGGGTAACTCAAAAGAACCGGGAACCCAATATATATCTATATCTTCTTCTTTAACTTCGTGTTGCCTTAAACAATCCATTGCTCCTTCTTTTAATATCCCGGTTACTCTGGAATTAAATCGAGGTATAATAATTGCTATTCTAATTCCCTTCCCTTTGATTAGACCTTTGTATTCCATTAACCCTCCTTTTTACACGTTTTTAAGTGTATGACCTAATTTGTTTTTCTTTGTTTTAAGATATTCAATATTTTCTTCAGTTGGTTCGGTTTCTATTGGAACTCTTTCAGTTACTTTAAGACCGTGACCTTCTAAACCCACAATCTTTCTTGGATTATTGGTTAGAAGACGAATGGTAGATAAACCAAGGTCTTTAAGGATCTGAGCTCCTATCCCATAATCACGTAAGTCCGTCCTGAATCCCAGTTTTTCATTTGCCTGAACCGTATCGAATCCATTATCCTGGAGCTTATAAGCTTTAAGCTTATTTAACAATCCTATTCCTCTACCTTCTTGCCTCATATACAGGAAAACGCCTCTACCTTCTTTCCCTATAGCTTTTAGCGCGTTTACCAGTTGTTCTCCGCAGTCACACCGCAGGGAACGAAGTGTATCGCCGGTTAAACATTCCGAATGAACTCTGACAAGAACATCCTTTTTCTTGGCAACTTCTCCTTTGACAAGAGCAATATGAACTTTCTCATCTATAACATTCGTATACGGAATAAGCTGAAATTTTCCGTAATGAGTAGGGAAGACAACCTCTGTTTCCCTATTAATTAATTTTTCTCTTTTTTGTCTGTACTCTATTAAACTT
>Ga0307437_1001573_pt1 | contig 15125 bp, 14 predicted proteins | sample SalMarWE160390MG_FD_202146 | JGI IMG/M metagenome (GOLD analysis project Ga0307437, IMG submission 202146) | Salt marsh sediment microbial communities from the Plum Island Ecosystem LTER, Massachusetts, United States - WE1603-90 | ecosystem: Environmental > Aquatic > Marine > Intertidal zone >...
GCTGATGAGCCGGTCTCGGCACTGGACGTCTCGGTGCAGGCGCAGGTTCTCAACCTGTTGCTGGAACTGCAGGAACAATTCCACCTCACCTATCTCTTTGTGGCTCACAACTTGAGTGTGGTCAAACACATCACCGACCGGGTGGCCGTGATGTACGTCGGCAAGTTAGTCGAGACAGCCAAGAGCGGGGAACTTTTTGACACTCCCAGGCATCCCTATACGGCGGCCCTCCTGTCGGCGGTCCCCGTGCCGGACCCTCGGATGCGCTCGCAGCGCGTTTTGCTGACGGGCGAGGTGGCTGACCCGGCTAATCCCCCCCCAGGCTGCTACTTCCACCCACGTTGCTCCTATGCTGTGGATATCTGCCAGACGACCCCCCCCACTTTGGAAGAGATCTCCCCAGGTCACTTTGTATGCTGTCACCGAGCCCAGGAGCTGGAGCTCGCCGGTATTGGCCAGGCCGGCAACGAGCGGTGAAACCGGGTAACTCCTGGTACGGTCTGAGTACGAGCGTCGGCGCTGAGCACCTGGAAGACTGGGGCTCGCGCCTTGTTGTTTGCCAGGGATCCGTTGGATTACAAATCCAGCCGGAGCGATAGGAAGGCAAGAGAGGGGAACGGACGTGATAGGTAAGGCAATAGAACAGCCGAAGGGGCGGTTCGCACTGACCAATGGTCGTGTGATTCTGCCCCAGAAAATTGTGACCAGCAAAGCGGTCGTTGTGGAAGGGAAGAAGATCGTAGGCATCGCCGATGCCGACTCTCTGGGCGCCGAGACGGAAAAGATTGACGTGGACGGGCGCTACATCACGCCAGGCCTGATTGATATCCACGTGCACGGGGCCCTCGGGCATACCTTTAACGAAGCGGATACGGAGGCATTCGCTACCATCACAGAGGAGAATGTGAGACGCGGTGTGACATCGTTGTTGGCGACGATAGCGGCGGCGCCTATCCCCGATCTGGTGAAATGTTTGGAGTTTAGTCGCCAGTGGACGCACGAACCACATGAGGGGTCTCAAGTATTAGGCGTACATCTGGAAGGCCCTTACTTCAGTTTAGCGCAAAAAGGCGCGCTAGATCCGGGAAATATCCGAACCCCAGATGATGGCACATCTGATATTTTGCTGGAGCACCACGACGTGTTGAGGATAATGACCTATGCGCCAGAGTTGCCGGGCGCGCTGGAACTCACCGCCAGGCTGACGAGGCTGGGTATCGTGCCGGCGGCGGGACACAGTTCTGCCAGGGATGAAGAGGTGCTGGCAGCGATGGGGGTCGGTTTGCGCCACATCATCCACATCTGGAGCGGGCAATCCAGCACCGTGCGCGAAGGCCCCTGGCGCAAACCTGGCTTGCTGGAGGCGACGCTGGTCTTTGACGGTCTGACGGTGGAAATGATCTCAGATAACAAGCACCTGCCGCCCACTTTAATGAAGCTGGCGTACAAGTGCATTGGGGCCGATCGTTTGTGTGTCATCTCCGACGCCACCAGCGGCGCGGGGATGCCGGAGGGCGCTCACTTTCGCATGGGGGGCATGGAATACGAGGTACACGACGGCGTGGGCATGATGTTCGACCGCTCGTGCTTTGCTGGCAGCACGACCCTGGTGAACCAGATGGTGCCCATCTTGACAGACGCGGTGGGCATCCCGCTGGTAGAGGCAATTCGGATGGCAACCCTGACCCCGGCGCGTGTCATCGGCTTCGATGACCGTAAAGGTAGCCTCGAGGCCAGCAAAGATGCTGACCTGGCCGTTTTCGAGGACGACTTTACTGCCTGGCGCACTATGATCGGCGGTCGGTGGGCGTACGCAGCCTGGCCACGAGAGAGGTCGGTTGCTTTCAGATAATCTGTACCGCTAAAAGAAGATCAGGAGGAAAGAAATGAACAAGGTAGAGCCTGTCAAGACCGCAAAGTATGACCAGTTGCCTGTAGCCATCTATAAGAGCAACGAAGAGTTGGGCCAGGCAGCAGCGCTGGACGCGCGGGAAATCATCAGTAAGGCGACAACTGAGAAAGGGGAGGCCAATATCATTCTCGCCACCGGCAATTCGCAACTCACATTTTTGCACACCCTGCGTCATTTGGAAGGAATTGATTGGTCAAAAGTGGATGTGTTTCACATGGATGAATACCTGGGCATAGACCCAAACCACAGGGCGAGTTTTCCCCTCTTCTTGCGCCAGCACTTTCTCGAAGCCGTTAACCCTCGTTCCTTTCATCCAATCCCCGGCCAACCTGAAGATGTTGAGAGGGCTTGTCGGGAGTATGAGGCCTTGTTGAGAGAGCACCCAGCAGACCTGGTGGCTCTGGGTTTCGGTGAGAATGGGCACCTGGCCTTCAACGATCCACCCTACGCCCGCTTTGATGACCCGCTGTGGGTGAAGGTGGTCAAGTTGGCAGAGGCGAGCCGCAGACAGCAAGTGGGTGAAGGGCACTTCAGCTCACTGGAGGAGGTGCCGACCCAGGCCATCACCTTAACGATTCCGGCGCTTCTGGCAGCCAAGGTTGTGCTGTGCATAGTTCCAGAAGCGCGCAAAGCGGAAGCAGTTCGTGCCTGCCTGAAAGATCCCATCAGCGAAGAGCGGCCAGGATCCATTTTGCGCCGGGTAGATCACGCGCGCCTCTACTTGGACCAGGACTCTGCTTCCAAACTGTAACGGGCCGCGGTCGGTTGCTTTCAGATAACCTGTACCACCACAGTGCTAAATAGGTATCAAAATCGCTTGCGATGCGCTGCCGTTTCGCATCTATAAAAAAAGATCAGGAGGAAAGAAATGAACAAGGTAGAGCCTATCAAGACTGCAAAGTATGACCAGTTGCCTGTAGCCGTCTATAGGAGCAACGAAGAATTGGGCCAGGCAGCAGCGCTGGACGCGCGGGAAATCATCAGTAAGGCGACAACTGAAAAAGGGGAGGCAAATATTATTCTCGCCACCGGCAAATCTCAACTCACATTTTTGCATACCCTGCGCGGTTTGGAAGGGATTGATTGGTCAAAAGTGAACGTGTTTCATGTGGATGAATATCTGGGCATAGATCCAAACCTTAGGGCGAGCACTTCTCATTTCTTGCGCCAGCACTTTCTCGAAGCCGTTAACCCTCGCTCCTTTCATCCAATCCCCGGCCAACCTGAAGATGTTGAGAGGGCTTGTCGGGAGTATGAGGCCTTGTTGAGAGAGCACCCAGCAGACCTGGTGGCCCTGGGTTGGGGTGAGAATGGACACCTGGCCTTCAACGACCCGCCTTACGCCCGCTTTGATGACCCGCTGTGGGTGAGGGTGGTCAAGTTGGCAGAAGCGAGTCGTAAGCAGGTATTGGGGGAGGGGCGTTTTGATTCACTAGAGGAAGTGTCGCCCCAGGCTATCACCTTAACGATTCCGGCGCTGTTGGCAGCCAAGGCTATACTGTGCATTGTTCCAGAAGCGCGCAAAGCGGAAGCGGTCCGTGCTTGCCTGAAAGATCCCATCAGCGAAGAGCGGCCAGGATCCATTTCGCGTCGGGTAGATCACGCGCGCCTATACCTGGATCAGGACTCTGCTTCCAAACTGTAACAGTTCAAATGATGATGAGATGAACTCCAGAGAACGCTTGCTGACAACCTTAAATCACAGTGAGCCGGACCGCGTCCCCTTTGATCTCGGCAGCACCCAGGTCACAGGCATCCACCTGGCAGCCTATCGCAACCTGCGCCAAGCTCTGGGGCTGCCGCCTGTTGAGGCGCAACTGTGCGACTACATCCAGCAGTTGGCCCTGCCCGACGATGACGTCATTGAGCGGTTGGGGGTGGATGTGCGCGGGCTGTTCCCGTTCAACAGCCACAACTGGAACGTTCACGAGGAGGACGCTGGACAGTATTGGGTTTATCACGACGAGTGGGGCATCACCCACCGACGGGCCAAGCCGGACGGCCTTTACTACAGCATCGTGCAGGTGCCGCTGGGCGGGCCGGAGTTATCAGCGCAGGACATCGAGAACCATGCCTGGCCCGACGTGGCCGATCCGCGACGCATCGCCGGGCTGAGGGAACTGGCTGAGCGTTACCGCAGGGATGGCTACGCGGTGGTGCTCAAAAGCCCCTTCGCTGGCATCTTTGAGATGGCCCAGCGCATCGTGGGCATGGAAAACTGCCTGATGATGATGGCGGCCGACAAGAAGTTGGTGGGCGAGCTCTTTGACAAGTTGCTCGAACTCAAGTTGGCCTTTTGGGACCTGGCGCTGCCGCAACTGGCTGATGTGGTGGACGTCGTTGCCGAGTTCGATGACTATGGCGCCCAGTCGTCGCAACTGATCTCGCCCCGCATGTTCCGCCAGCAACTCAAGCCGCGCCTGAAGATTCTGTTTGATCGCCTCAGGCAGTTGGCTCCCAACGCCAGGCGGTTCTTTCATTCCTGCGGCAACGTGCGACCGCTACTGTCCGATTTCATCGAGATCGGCGTGGAGATTCTCAACCCGGTGCACACCCGCGCCGCCGGGATGGAACCAGCCGCGCTCAAGCGCGACTTTGGCGCTGCGCTCGTTTTCTGGGGTGGCGGGGTGGACACCCAGGGGGCGCTGCCCACCGGCACGCCGCAAGAGGTGAAGGACGATGTGCGGCGCAACATCGAGGCCCTGGCTCCCGGCGGCGGATTTGTCTTTAACCCCGTCCACAACATCCAGGCCGACGTCCCTCCCCAGAACATCATCGCCATGTGGGAGGCGCTGCAGGAGTACGGAGTGTATTGATGGAGGGTGTCATGCCCCCGATCACCGCCAAGGAATTCCTGCCCGTCGAGCTCGTTTTCAACCCCAACTGGTGGTATCACACGGCGGGCATTTCTTTCGACGAGTCGTTTTATTTTGACGCCGAGACGCGCATCGAGAACGACGTGACCATGCAGCGGGTGCTCCACCAGCGCTTCGGCGACCTGGGCATGGGCGAGGCTGACCCCCGACCCCGTCCCATCATCGGCTCCTTGCACGTAGCGGGTGGCTTTGTCATCCCCGCGCTCCTTGGCGCGGACATCATCTTTGCCCCCGATGAGGCCCCCTGGCCAAAACCGCTTGATCTCTCCATCGAGCAGATTGAAACCCTGGGGAAGCCCGATTTCAGGGAGACCTGGCCCATGAATCAGCTCATCGCCGACATGGACGAGCTGGAGGCGGAGTACGGCTATCTGGTGGGCGATTTGAACACCGACGGGCTGCTGAACGCCGCTTATCACCTGTACGGCCAGCAGCTCTTTCTCGACTTCTACCAGTCCCCTGAGCGCGTCCAACGGCTGCTCGACATCATCGGGGAGCTGATCGTGGATGTCGCGCTGTACGTGCGCCAGCGGACGGGCAGTTGCTCCATCTCGGTCAACCGCATGGTGGAGCACGTGGACCCGCGTATGTTCTTCCACGCCAACTGCTCAGTGCAGATGATCTCGCCCAGGAGCTATCGTGAGATGCACCTGCCGGTGGAGCAGCGCATGGCCGAGCGCATCCAGCCCTTCGGCGTGCATCACTGCGGCGACAACCTGCACCGTATCGCGCCCGTCTATGCTGAGCTGCCGCTGCGCATGGTGGGCGTGGGTTGGGGCTCCGACGTGGCGAGCTGCCGTGAGTCGCTGCCCGATGCCTTTTTCAACTTGCGCCTCAGCCCGGTGCGGATGCTGCAATGCACGCCGCCAGAGATCGCCGAGGACACGGAAAAACTGCTGCTGGCGGCCGGCCCGCTGGAGCAGGCGGGGGTGTGCTGCATCAACATGGACTACGGCACGCCCGACGATAACGTCTTTGCCATGTTTGAGGTCGTTCAGCGCTATCGGCGCTACGGAGCGTAAATGGGTACCCCCTGGGAACGTTTCAAGCAAGCGGCTCGCCTGGGTGAACCAGATCGAGTCCCCGTCGGTCTCATCGTGGATAGCCCCTGGCTGCCCGGCTATGCGGGCCTGGACACGCGCGATTACTTCCTCTTCCCTGAAAAGTGGCTGGAGATCAACCTGGGGCTGTTGGAGCGCTTTCCCGAGGCGGTCTGGATTCCCGGCTTCTGGGTGGAATACGGCATGGCCGCCGAGCCGTCCGCCTTTGGCGTCAAGCTGCGCTTTCATCCCGACCGTCCGCCTTCCATCGAGCCGCTGGTGGCCGATCTCGCCTTCTGGGCCGACGTGAAGCCGGCCAATCCGCACGAAGACGGGTTGATGCCCCTTGTCCTCCGTCTTTATGAAGTGATGGACAAGCAGTTGCAAGCCGAGGGATTGGGCATCAAGATGGTCTGCGCCCGAGGGCCGATGACCGTGGCCTCTTGGCTGGCGGGTGTGACACCTTTGATGATGGGCCTCATCACCAGCCCCGCTGAGGTGTCCCGCATCCTGGACACCGTGACCACCACCCTCATCCGCTGGCTGCACGCCCAACTGGACGCGCTGCGTCAGCCAGAGGGCATCATGCTGCTGGATGACATCACCGGCCTGGTGTCAAGAAGCCATTACGAAGAATTTGTTCATCCCAACATGCGTCGTATCTTTGATGAATTCGCTGGCTTGATTCGTGTCTACCACAACGATACCCCTTGCCCGCACCTGCTGGAGAGCCTGGCCGAAGCGAATTTCGACGTGTTCAATTTCAGCCACGAGATGGACATTGGCGAGGTCAAGGCGAAGATGGGGCATCGGGTAGCGCTGATGGGCAACGTCCCCCCGCTGGATGTGGGGGTGCGCGGGACGCCCGCCGAGGTGGCGCGGTGGGCACGAGGGTGTTTGGAAAAGGCAGCTCCAGGAGGCGGGATGATCCTCTCCTTCGGCGGCGGCGTCTCGCCGGGCACCCCGCCGGAGAACATTGATGCCTTGCTGAAAGCGGCACGCGAATGGAGACAGACTCATGACACAACCTGAGTGGCGTTTGCCCGCAGACCGATATTTTGACCCCGACCCGGCGCAGCGGCGTGTGGCGCGGGAGCTGTACGAATCGGTGGTTGATCTACCGCTCATCTGCCCGCACGGCCACGTGGATCCGCGGCTCTTCGCCGACGAGAACGCCACCTTCGGTACACCGGCCGAGCTGCTGATCATCCCCGACCACTACGTCTTCCGTATGCTCTACTCCCAGGGCATTCCGCTGGAGTCATTGGGAATTCCTCGCGCCGACGGTGCGGCGGCGGAACAGGATCACCGCCAGGTCTGGCAGGTTTTCGCCGACAACTTCTATCTCTTTCGCGGCACGCCCAGTGGCGTCTGGCTGGCCCACGAACTCCACGTCGTGTTCGGCATCGAGGAGAAACTGACTGGCGCGACAGCTCAGGCCATCTACAATCAGATCGAGGCCAAACTGGCGACGCCCGAATTCCGCCCTCGCGCCCTGTTCGAGCGGTTCAACATCGAGGTGCTGTGCACCACCGACGCCGCCACCGACCTGCTGCCTCACCACCAGGCCATCCGCGATTCCGGCTGGGGTGGCGACGTGCGGCCCACCTTCCGCCCCGACGCGGTGGTCAACCTGCTGACCCCGGGCTGGCGCGATAACATCGTCGCCCTGAGCGAGGTCAGCGGCGTCACCGTCCACTCGTACCCAACCTTTGTCCAGGCCCTGGAGCAGCGGCGGGCCTTTTTCAAGAGCATGGGGGCCACGGCCACCGATCACGGCGCAGTATCGGCCTGCACTGCGGAGTTGGGCCCGTCCGAGGCCGAGGCCATCTTTCAGCGCGCCCTGCGGGGAGAGGCCACGCCCGACGACGCCCGCCGCTTCACCGCGCACCTGATCATGGAGAGCGCGCGGATGAGCATCGAGGACGGCCTGGTGATGCAGTTCCACGTGGGATCGGTGCGCAATCATAACCAGCCCCTCTTCGACCTCTTTGGTCCCGACAAAGGGTGCGACATTCCGCAGCGCAGCGAGTTCACCCACCACCTGCGCCCGCTGCTGAACAAATACGGCAACGATCCCCGCCTGACCTTCATCGTTTTCACCCTGGACGAATCCACCTACGCCCGCGAGTTGGCCCCGCTGGCGGGACACTATCCGGCTCTAAAACTGGGTCCGCCCTGGTGGTTTCACGACAGCGTCAACGGCATGATGCGCTATTTCCAGCAGGTGATGGAAACGGCGGGGCTTCACAACACCGTGGGTTTCAACGACGACACCCGCGCCTTCCCTTCGATTCCGGCCCGCCACGACGTGTGGCGGCGTGTCAGCGCCAACTGGCTGGCCAGCCTGGTGGTGCGGGGCATCGTGGACACGGACGACGCCCGCGAGATGATCCAGGACATGGCCTACCGACTAGCCAAAGGAGCTTACAAGTTCAATGACCAATGACCAATATCCAATATCCAACATCCAAAAACTGGAACAACTGACCGGCCTGAGGATCTATCTGAAGTCGGTGGTCGAGGCCGACGGCAGCACCTACTTTCTGGCCCGCAGCGACGAGGGCAAGTGCCTGGGCATCATGGGCCACGCGGCCGATTTTGAAGGAGCACGGCGGGGCAACGTTACCCTGTGCCCGCTGACGGCGGTCAACGCCGCCGTCCTGCGCGACAAGCTCCCCTGGCTGCGGCCTCGACCTCTGGGGCTGCAAACCTCGTCCGGCTGCGGCGACCGGTTGGGGCTGGCCACGCCGGGGCACGTGCGGGCGGTTCGCCAGTTCAGCGGCATCGCGCCCATCTTCGCCCAGCAATCCATGCGCGAGAACGCCCGCACCGGCCGCACGCCCCAGCAGGTGATGGACGACGCCCTGTGGGGCATCTTTCAGGAGGGCTGGCGCCAGCCGTGGGGCGCGGACGCCGATCACCTCAAGACCGCCGAGGACGTTGACCTGTGCGTGGCGGCCGGTTACACCTTCTTCACCATTGACCCCGGCGACCACGTGGACAACACCATTCGAAATCTCAAATCCCAAATCCCAAATCCCAAATTCATTGCCCTGCCGTGGGCTGAGTTGGAAGACACGCCCGACGACTTGCGGAGACGTTACCTGGGCCGTCGCTTTGAGGTAGAGACCTTCACGCTGGAGTTTGACGAGACTGGTTTGCTGCAGGCTGCGTGCAAGTACAGTCGGGCCATTGCCCACACCGTCCGCATGTATCGCCACCTGGCCGCCCAAACCGGGAACTTCGAGTTGGAGATGTCGGTGGACGAGACGGAGACGCCGACCTCGATTGAGGAGCACTTCTTCATCGCCAGTGAACTCAAGCGGCTGGGCGTGCAGTGGGTGAGCCTGGCTCCGCGCTACGTCGGCCGCTTCGAAAAGGGCGTGGATTACATCGGCGATCTGAAAGTGTTTGAGGCAGAGATCGCTAAGCACGCTGCCATTGCCCGCGTCCTGGGGCCGTACAAGCTCAGCATTCACTCCGGGTCGGACAAGTTCAGCATCTATTCCATCATCGCCCGGCAAACGCGCGGACTGGTGCATCTCAAGACGGCCGGCACCAGCTACCTGGAGGCGCTGCGCGTGGTGGCGCAAGTGGAGCCGGTACTGTTCCGGGGAATCCTGGCCTATGCCATCGAGCGCTATCCCGAAGACCGCGCCACCTATCACGTCTCAGCCGACCTGACCCAGGTTCCAGCGCCAGACGCTCTGGCTGATCCGGATCTCTCTGCCCTGCTAGACCAGTTCGACGCGCGGCAAGTGTTGCATGTAACCTTCGGCTCGATGCTGGATCGGTTTGGCGACCAACTGCTGACGGCGTTGCGAGACCATGAAGAAGTCTACTACACAATGCTGGTGTCGCACTTCCAGCGGCACCTATCGCCTTTTGTGAGGTAAGGGGAACTGCTACGCCCTCTGAGTTTCCCCGAGTTCCCCTGCCTCATGAGAACTAGGGAGGGAATGGACGATGACTCAACCGATAACCAAAGCAATCGTCCCAGCCGCCGGACTGGGCACCCGACTCTTGCCGGCCACCAAGTCGCAGCCCAAAGAGATGCTGCCGGTGGGGCGCAAACCGGTGCTGCAATACGTGGTGGAGGAGTTGCAGGAGGCCGGCCTGCGCCAACTGCTTCTCATCACTGGCCGCCGTAAGCGGACCATCGAAGACCACTTCGATGACGATCCGGAGCTGGTGTCGGCGCTGAAAGATGCCGGCAACGAAGCGCTCCTGGCAGACCTGGCCTACATTGCCGGCAAGTCGAGCTTCTTCTACACCCGGCAGAGCATGCCCCAGGGGCTGGGCCACGCGGTGTCGCTGGGGGCTGATTTCGCAGGCGACGACGATTGTGTGGTGGCCCTGGGAGATTCTCTCATCGCAGCCGAGGATCCGGCTGCCCCCTTGCGGGCCATGATGAAGGCCCATCGCGATCTTGGGGCGGCTGCTATCGTAGCCGTGGAAAAGGTGCCTCCAGAAGAGGCCTTTCGATACGGCATCGTCAGCATTAATGGCGCCGAGCCTCCCCCCGGCGAGCCGGTGGCCATCACTGACATCGTGGAAAAGCCCTCGCCGGGCACAGCTCCGACCACCCTGGCCGTGGCGGCACGCTACGTCTTCAGCCCCGCCATCTTCGAGGCCCTCGACCGCACCTTGCCGGACAAGGGCGGAGAAATCCAACTGACCGACGCCATCAGGCTACTGATCCACATGGAACAGCCGGTGTACGTCTGGCTCTTCTCTCCCAATCAGCGCCGCTACGACGTGGGCAATTTCGAGAGTTATTTCCACACCTTCATTGATTTCGCCCTGGCCGACGAACGGTACGGCTACCTGGTGCGCAAATACATCAAGGCCAAAGCCTATGAGCTCTGATCAGCGACGAGTAGTCTGTTCAGCGCCCGGCCGGGCCGGGATCATCGGCAATCCGACCGACATGTACGGCGGGGCGGTGCTGTCATGTTCGGTGGGGATGCGGGCGCGAGTGACCATAACCCCGGCCTCGGAACTGGTGCTGGAGACCAAGCAGGAAGCAGGAGGCGCCCCCCCTTCATCCCCCCCAACTTTGGGGGGGAAAGAGGGGGGGCGGAGTCAGGAGTGCCGGATTGCCAGCCGAGATGATCTGCGTCCCCGGCGTGACCACTTCGACCTGGCGCGGGCTATCCTGGATTACATGCGCCTGCCGCCGCTGAAATGCCGCGTGCGCTACGAGAGCGAAATCCCCCTGCGCAGCGGGCTGTCGGGGTCCACCGCGCTGGTGGTGGCTCTGCTGCAAGCGCTGTTGGCCTGGCAGGGGGAGCATCCCAGCCTGTACCAACTGGCCGAGCGAGCCCGCTACATTGAGTTGAACTATCTCAAGGTGGTGTGCGGCTACCAGGATGCCTACATGTGCACCTTTGGCGGCTTGAACTACATGGACTTCGGAGGCAAGCAGTTCTACCGCCATGCCGAGGCGGAACTCTTCGCCACCATCGAGCCGCTGGCCGATTACGTTTCGGAGCTGCCGTTCGTGCTGGGCTTCACCGGCCTGCGGCATGACTCCGGCGAGGTGCACAAGCCGCTCCGCGAGCGCTGGCTGGAGGGGGAAGCGGCGGTGGTGGAGGGCTACCGGCGAATCACGGAGATCGCCCGAGCGGGCAAGAAGGCGCTCATCGTGGAAGATTGGCCGTTGTTGGGCCGCTTGATGAATGAGAACCACGCCATCCAGCGTGACCTGGGCGGGTCTGGCGAATCGAACGAAAAGCTGATCGCCGCGGCCCTGGAGGCCGGTGCGCTGGGAGCCAAGCTGGCCGGCGCGGGCAACGGTGGGACCATCATCGCCCTCTGGCCCTGGCCGGACGCCACGCGGCTGGAGGAAGCTCTCCGCGAGGCAGGCGCATCGAAGACCTATCGTCTCCAGGTGGCGCCGGGAGTAATGATTGAGACCAGCGAATCAGCAAATCAACAAATCGGCGAGAGGGGCGAGGCGAGATGAATGAGAAGTATCTGGAGAGCCTTTTTGGATTATCAGGGAAGGTGGCCGTCGTCACCGGCGGCGGTGGGGTGCTGTGTGGAGCGATGAGCCGCGCTCTGGGCCGCGTCGGGGTCAAGGTGGCCGTGTTGGACCTGTTTGAAGAGGCGGCGCGGAAAGTGGCCGATGACGTCGTGGCCGCCGGCGGCGAGGCCCTCGCGGTGCGATGCGACGTGCTCGACAAGGCCAGTCTGGAGGCCGCTCGTGATGTTGTGCTGGCGCGATTCGGTCGGGTGGACATCCTGATCAACGGCGCGGGAGGCAACAAGAAACAGGCCACCACCTCGTCCGACCTGTCCTTCTTCGACCTGCCCGCCGACGCGGTGCAGTGGGTGTTCAACCTCAACTTCATCGGCACGCTGCTGCCCTGCCAGGTGTTCGGCAAGGCGATGGCCGACCAGGGAGAGGGAGTCATTCTCAACACATCGTCAATGAACGCCTTCCGCCCGCTGACCCGCATCCCGGCCTATTCCGCCGCCAAAGCCGCCGTGAGCAACTTCACCCAGTGGCTGGCCGTGCACCTGTCGCAGGAGTACTCGCCCCACATCCGGGTCAACGCCATCGCCCCCGGCTTCTTTCTGACCGAGCAGAACCGCTTCCTCCTCACCGACGAGGGGACAGGCGAGTTGACGCCTCGCGGACGGACGATCATTGATCACACTCCAATGGCCCGCTTCGGCGATCCGGAGGACCTGATGGGCACGGTGCTGTGGTTGCTCTCGCCCGGCGCGGCCTTTGTCCACGGGGTGGTGGTGCCGGTGGATGGCGGGTTCAGTGCCTTCAGTGGAGTGTGAGCAAATCAGCGAATCAACAAATCGCAAATGACTATCAACAACAGGAGGTAGGCTAATGACAGAAGTTCACGAAGCAGCCCGACCACTGGTGGAAATGCAGCCCAAGTTCGATTTCTTCGTCGGCATTGATTCGGACGGCTGCACCTTCGACACGATGGAGATCAAGCACAAGGAGTGCTTCTGCCCCAACATCATCAAGCACTGGGGCTTGCAGCCTGTCTCCAAGTACGCCCGCGAGGCGGCGGAGTTCGTCAACCTGTATTCCAAATGGCGAGGTATCAACCGCTGGCCAGCGCTGGTGATGGTGTTCGATCTGCTGCGCGAGCGGCCCGAGGTGCAGCGGCGAGGTGTGCAGATTCCCGAAGCGCCCCGCATCCGCGAGTTCATCGCCGACGAGGGGTTCCCGAAGAGCAACGATGGCCTGCGAGCATACCTGGCCGAGCATCCCGATCCCGAGCTGGACCGCGCTCTGGCTTGGAGCCTGGCAGTCAACGCCGCCATCGCCGACATGGTGCACGGCATTCCGCCCTTCCCCTTCGTGCGCGAGAGCCTGGAGGTTCTGTTCGACAAGGCCGACATGATCGTCGTTTCCCAGACGCCGAACGAGGCCCTGGAGCGCGAGTGGGAGGAGCACGGCATTGACCGCTACGTGCGCGTCATCGCCGGTCAGGAGATGGGCAAGAAGAGCGAGCACATCGCCCTGGCCACCAGAGGCCAGTACGCGCCCGACCACATGCTGATGATCGGCGACGCGCCCGGCGACCTGAGGGCGGCGCGGGCCAACGACGCCCTCTTCTTCCCCGTCAATCCCGGTCACGAGGAGGAGTCGTGGCAGCGGTTCTACGAGGAGGGGCTGCACAAATTCCTGGCCCAGGAGTACGCCGGCGGCTACGAGGCCAGGTTGATCGCCGAGTTCGAGCGATTCATGCCCGAAGTGCCGCCGTGGAAGCGATGACAAATCGGCAAATCGCAAATCAGCAAATCACGAATCGGCCTGGTTTGACAGTTTGCGGGGGTGTGCTACAATCATGAGTAGGATGGTCCCGATGAACACAACTGTAAAATCTTACACCACTGAGAGTATCCTCGCCACCTTGGGCTATCCTAATCCACTGACAGCAGCCCGCCAACATGCCCGCATGATCCTGCTGGGGCGCCTGGCGCGTTATCAAGCTGCCATTCGAGAGTTGGAAGCCAAGTGGGACTGCACGCTGGAGGACTTACGCGCGCGCTACACAGCCCACGGCAGCGAGGATTTTGAGGCCGACGACGACTACCTGCAATGGCAGTGGTATGCTGACGCCGTCGAGACCGTCAGCGCCAAACTCGTTGCCATCTCTGAGCCGTAAGCTATGCAAGGAGGCTTGATTATGAACACACAAGTGACCCTGACACTACCTGAAGAGCTGTACGAATACGCCAGGCGTTGGGCAACCATTACCCAACGAGACCTTGTCCGAGATGCTCACCGATGCCTTGATCGTCGTGCTGACCCCAGTGTACACCATGCCCAGACTGGAGAGGCCAGTTTCTTCGCTTTCTGATGAGGACGTGCTCGCGTTGTCCAAAGCACAGATGAGGCCGGCACAGGGACGACGGCTGAGCGCGTTGTTGGGGAAGCAGCGTGAGGGCGAGTTGGCCGAGAGCGCGCGCTCAGAGCTGCTGGCCCTGATGCAAGTCTACAACCAACTCTGGATACGCCAATCAGAGGCGTTGGCTGAGGCGGTGCGGCGAGGCCTACGGAGGCCATTGGAGCCATGATACCCGGAGCAATCTCTGATGCCCTCCGTGCCACGTTGCTCGCTGACTTCGAGAAGCTGCCGCTGGAAGTGCCACCATGGAAGAAGTAATCAATTGGAGAGCAAATAGCTCCCAGTGAACTGGAGGAATGAGGATGGCAGGGATTGGTGATCAAGTTGTCCACAAAGCAGAAGCTCTGCTTCGGCAGTTTGTGCAGGACGATCCATCGTTAGCTTGTTACATTGACAACTCTCTTTCGATCCCCAAAGTCTTTGCCGGAGATGGAGAGATCAAACTCATAGTCCTTGGGCAGGATCCCACTGTGAAGAAACCGGAGAGCAGGAAGAAGATCACAACTGTCTTGAATCTTACCAAAGGTGGGAGCTTGCGTGGGTACTTGGAAGATGTGTGCCAAAAACTAGGAATTGAGCTGGATCACAATGTGTATGCGACCAACCTCTTGAAGAATTTTTTCGTTGCGCCTCCCACACAAATCTCGCCTATTGACATATTCAAGGTCTTTGGCGATGTCTGGCTCCCATTTCTCAAGGAGGAGCTGTTTGTCTTTCCCGACGTTCCTGTTCTCACCTTGGGTGAGCCCCTCTTGTCCACTTTGGTCTCTAAGGGGGTTAGTACTACAACCGCACCTATGGTGGGTGATCGTTATGGGTAACTTCTGTGGGCAGGACCACCCCTCTGCGCCGGTAATGGCTGCGGCGGGCTTGCTGTCGCCTGGCCCGGCGCCAACGCGACCAG
>Ga0307437_1001577_pt1 | contig 15103 bp, 13 predicted proteins | sample SalMarWE160390MG_FD_202146 | JGI IMG/M metagenome (GOLD analysis project Ga0307437, IMG submission 202146) | Salt marsh sediment microbial communities from the Plum Island Ecosystem LTER, Massachusetts, United States - WE1603-90 | ecosystem: Environmental > Aquatic > Marine > Intertidal zone >...
GGCGACGGTGCAACCGGTGACGATGTGCAATTCGGAGTTTTCCTCGGCGATAATGACGTTGTGTACGTTCTGCGCCAGCTTCGCTTTAGCCAGGTAGAGACAAGCCTGGACTGGAAATACGGTCTTCTTGCCAGCCAGCGCCCGGATGAAATAGCCGTCGCTATCCTTCAGCTCGACGTGGGCGGTATATTTATCGGTATCCACCGCCACCGCCCGCCACCAGTAATCGGAAATCCAGTCGTACTTGTCCAGCGCTTCGCTCATAGCCATTATCTCTATGCCCTCTTGCTGGCTGGAGAAGTGAACGGGCATATTGTCCATCTGGATGTAGGTTCCCGACCGCTGGCTGGTGTCGTCCAGTATTACCCCCGCTTCCAGCATCTGTTTCTTGGCTTTAGCCGGCAGCTTTGACGGATCGGCCTGATAGGGCTGCTTTTCGGCGTCACCGGCGAAGGTGCTTATATCTATATCCTCGCCTATAGCGGCGGCTTTGGCTGAAGCGGTTTTGGCTTTATCCTTATATGACCGGGAAGATTTTATCGCACGCATCGGGCACACTCCTCGTAACCCTTTTCCTTGATGCTGGCTAGGATCTCGTGAGGGTCTCCCTGGCAGACGACGTTGCCCTCAAGCATGACGTATCCGGTGCGGACATTGATGTATTCCAGGATGTGTCCGGTGTGGGTGATGATAAGCCCCATACACTTTCGGGTGCGTATCGGGCAGTCCTTTTCCAGTAGTTCGTTCAACAGCTCGCCGATGACGGCGATGTTTACCAGGTCGACCCCGGACTCAGGCTCGTCGAGCAATGTAAGCTCTGGTTTTTGCGCCAGCAGTTGCATAAGCTCGGCGCGCTTTATCTCCCCGCCGGAAAAGCCGTAGTTTATATCTCTGTCCAGAAAGCCGGTAAGGTCGGCTCTCTCTGCCAGTTTATCGATGATTTTTTCGTCACCTTTGCCTCTCAGGGCGGCGTTGACCATGTCCCGCGTCTTTACCCCCCGCACCACGGGCGGGCGCTGGAAGGAGATACCTATCCCTAAGCGGGCTCTCTCGTCCACGCCCAGCCTGGTTATATCCTTGTCCTTGAAGATAATCTGGCCATTGGTCACCTGGTAGCGGGGAAAGCCCATTATGGCCATGAGCAGGGTGGTCTTGCCGCTGCCGTTGGGCCCGAAGAGAGCATGCGTCTCACCCGTGCCGATTTTTAGATTGATATCCTGCAGGATTTCTCGGCCCTCTACGGTGACATTAAGCTGTTTAATCTCCAGCATACCGGGCGCCTCCTCTTATTTAGCCCCCATCCAGGGAGTGGTGTTCCTTCTGGGCGAACCAGGCGGTGGGGTCTTTAAGGTATTCGTAGTAGTCGAGTAGGATCAAGTAGTGTTCCTTCTCTTCCCCGGCTATGGCGTGATAAAACTCTCGCTCGGCGTCGTGGGTGGCGTCTGCCCCCTGGCGCACATAGTAGTCAAAGGTCTTGTTTTCCATATCCATCGCCGTCTGCACGGCATCGAGCTCGGTGGCGGCTCCCTTTGTCCTGGAGCCCGTCTCTTCGATGGCACGGGCAAAAATGGTTCTCAATGTTTTGCCGCCGTCGGGCTGGAAATCACTTGTCGGCCAGCCCTTTTTGTCCTTTATGGCATTATATATCTGCTCAAACTTCTGGCGATGAGTGTCTTCTTCCGCAGCCAGCTTTCCCAGGAGCTTTTTGCCCAGCTCGTCACCGATTTCCTGGCTCGCTTTCAGATAATAATCCTTACCGTCGATTTCCATCTGGATGGCAACCTGAAGTCCCTTTAGGGTCTTATCCTGTTCTGAAGTCATCTCTACCCCTCATCATTTTTGTTGCTAACATAATAAACCGTAAATGGTGACAAAAGCATAAAATCGGGGTGATAAAGCTTACAAAGTTATCACATTTAGTGGGTGGGCTGGGCTAGAGCTCTATCAGGAGCTGGTCATCCTTGACCTGCACCTTGTAGGTTTTAAGGTTTTTGGGCGACTTGAGGGCTCTACCTACCCTGGCCAGGACCCCGGTGCCTCTTAGCCAGCGTACCACCTTGCCGTCCTTCAGGTCGAACTGCGAGCCATGCAGCGGACAGGTAATCACCGTCTCTTGCAGAGTGCCCTGGTCTAACTTCCCCTTCATATGGGGGCATCGGTTGTCAGCGGCGTAGTAGTTGTTACCGACCCTGGCTAGAAGAAATTCTCCCTGCTTGGTCGAAACGGATTTCAAGGCTCCATCCGCTAGCTCGCCGACCTTGCCCGCTTTCACCATATTAACCATCCGACTCACCTCCCCGGTCTTCTTTGGCTATTTAACACTTGACTTTAGTATAGCCCTTTAACGTAATCAGCAAAAACGAGTTATTTTTTCCCTTTCTCCCTGTTTTTCTTTAGCGCCCAGAAGACCTTCTCCGGCTGTGTCGGCAAGTCATTTATCCAGACCCCCGTAGCATCATGAATGGCACTGATTATTGATGGTGGAGCACTGCAGCAGCTCCCCTCGCTGGCTTCTTTAGCGCCAAAGGGGCCGTAGGGGTCGTTGGTTATTACGTGTATTACCTTAGACATCGGCGCTTCGTAAGCGCGAGGTCGCTTGTAATCTACCAGATTGGGATTGAGGGTCTGTCCACTATCCATCTTAAACTCTTCATATAAGGCGGCTGATATCCCCTGGTGATATGAACCGCCCTGAACTTGAGTCTCTACCGCTTGGATATTTAGTGGGAAACCACAATCGTGAGCGATAACATTATTATCGGTACATTTTATTACGCCTGTCTCCACATCCACCTCCACCTCGCTCGCCTGGGCGGTGAAGCTATAGTTGGTACCGATGTCGCCCACCCCTTTACTGAAATCAGCCAGGCCCAGTAGTGATATTCCCTGCTTGGAGTAGCCGCGGCCAATGATGACCTTGCCCGGTGTATCGTAGCAGGCAATCCTCACCAGCCTTTGCCAGGCCATGCTCCTTTCGGGGTTGGACTTAACAAAGACCTTCTTATCCTGAATCTCTACATCCTCCGGTTTTACGTCAAACTGCTGCGCAGCGACCTCAATAAGCTGCTTTTTAGCATCCTCTGCGGCATTTATAGCAGCCTGGCCGGCAAGCACGGTGACCCGGCTCCCATAGCTACCGGGGTCAACAGGCGTAAACGCCGAATCCACCCTCTTCAGGTCTATGTCCTCTAGTGTTATGCCAAGCACCTCGGCAACAATAGCGCTCATTATGGTGTCTGAACCCTGCCCGACATCGGTGGCGCCGGTCAGATAGTTGACACTCCCGTCCTCGCATACCCTTACGATGGCGGCACAAGCGTTGTGGGCACTCAGCTTAGTCCCGCCGTTATAAGTTGCCGCGGCAAAACCCATGCCGTAGGCCTTGGCACCTTCGGCCTTTTTCTTTCTCGATTTCCAGTTTACCGCCTCGGCGACCTTCTCGATGCATTCCTGCATGCCACAGGATGCTACGTGCACCTCGTTAACCGTTTCATAGACCTCACCCGGCTTGGGGCTTTCGATAGAATTCTTAAAACGTATCTCCACCGAGTCTATGCCCAGCTCCTCGGCTATCATGTCCAGCTGGACGTCGGCAGCAAACCGGCTGTGGTATAGCCCGTGTCCCCTCATGGCTGCTGAACTGGGGTTATTAGTAAAGTAGTTTAAGGCGTCATACTTAAAATTAGGCAGCTTATAGGGCAGTGTCATACATGTGCCGGTGAGAAACATGGTAAGCGGGCTCATTCGGGTATAAGCACCCCCGTCAGCCACCGCCTTGACATATGTAGCCGTTAATATTCCATCTTTGGTGACCCCTGTCTTGACGGTAATCCACATGGGATGGCGCCGCAGGTCGGTGGTGAGCGTATCGAACTGGGAGGTCACAATCTTTACCGGCCGGCCCGCCTTTTTAGCCAGCATGACCGCAGAGAAATCAGCCGGCGTCATGTCATTCTTGGTGCCGCCAAAATCAGAGCCGATTATGGGTGTTATTATCCGTACATTGCTCAGGGGCAGATTAAAGCACTTGGCTAGAATCCGGTAGGGAAAATATGGGCTTCCCTTGGCCCCGATATAGACGACATGGTAGGGGTCAGGCCAATAGGCAACCACTGCCGGCGGCTCCAGATACCCCTTGGCCTGTCGGGGAGTCTGGAAGGTATCCTCTCGGACCAGGTAAGACTCAGCGAAGGCTTTTTCCACATCGCCGAAGTCCCAATGGTATTCAACACACATATTCCCCGGACGGTCCTCGTGAACCAGGGGCGCCCCTTCCTCCATCGCCTCGAAGGGAGTAAAAACGCCCGGAAGCGGCTCATACTCCACCTCAATCAGGTCGCAGGCTTCCTGGGCCGTATCCTCATCAACGGCGGCCACCCCAGCTACCCCTTCGTATTGATAGCGCACCTTTTCCACTGCCAAAGGCTCTTCGTCACGGGTCGGCCCGCTCCAACCCCACTTGAAACCGCCAAAGTCCTTGCCGGTAGTTACCGCTTTTACACCAGGCAGCCTCTCCGCCTTGCTGGTGTCAATTTTCAGTATCCGGGCATGGGCATAAGGGCTTCTCTTTATCTGGCCCCATAACATATTGGCCACTTCAAAATCGGCGGCATACTTTGCCTGGCCAGTAACCTTTGCCTTGGCATCTACCCGCGGTATCGCTTTGCCCAGAATCTTATAGTTGCCGAAAGTTTCGTCCATTCTACTGACCTCCTCGCATCTCTTTAGCCGCTATTTCTATGGCTTCAATATATTTAACATAACCTGCGTCGGCACACAGGTTACCCTGTATCGCTTCTTTTACTTCCTCCCTTGTTGGGTTAGAATTCTCACCCAGTAATGCCCTCGCCGACATCACCATCCCCGGGGTGCAAAATCCGCACTCTATAGCGCCATGGTCGATCATTGCCTGCTGGATAGGGTGCAGCTTGTCACCATCAGCTACCCCTTCAACGGTGATAACTTCACGGCCATTAGCCTGAAGCGCCAGTACTGAGCAGGACCTGACCGCCTTACCATCAATATTAACGGTGCAGGCGCCACAGGCGCTATCCAGACAACCTACCTTGGCGCCGGTCAGCTTAAGTTCTTCCCTCAGCAAGTCCACGAGCAAGGTCTCCGGTTTCACCTTTAGCTCATAAGGTTTGCCGTTAACGGTTAATTTTAAATCCTTCATTTCACCTTTCATGCTATACCTCCTATCACGCTGCCTTAGCTCTTTCCAGAGCTAGCTTGGCTACTCGTTTCACAAAGACCTTCACCATCTCCCTCCTGTATTCTGCGGAACCATGAACATCAGAGGGAGGGGTAGCTTCTGTTGCGGCCACCTCACCAGCCTTGGTAAGCAGGCCGTCGTTAATCGTCTTTCCGATTAGTACCTTTTCCGCCTTTTTAGCCCTTAACGGAACGGAAGAGCAGTTACTGAGGGCTATTCGGGCATCCTGGCAGCTATCCTTCGAGTCCAGGGTGATTGATACCGCCGCCCCGACAACGCCCATATCCCCCTTCATTACCATGAGCTTCTCGTAGGCAGTACCGGTGTGAGGCGCTGGCGTCGGAACTTGAATCTCAGCAAGCATTTCACCCGGTTTAAGGTCAGCCTCGAGATAGTCCGTGGAAAACTCATCCGCCTCAACGATTCGTTCCTTTCCTGAGCTAGCCAGCTTAAACTTAGCCTTTAGTGCGATGAAGACCGTAGCCGGATCGCCGGCAGGGTCGCTGTGGCAGAGATTACCCCCGATTGTTCCCCAGTTTCGAGTTTGAATTGTGGCCAGGTTTCCCTCCATCTCGCTGAGCACTCCGAAATGCTTTTGGATAACCGGAGATTTCTCTATATCTCGATGTATGGTCAGCGCCCCGATTCTTAGTCCCTGCTTATCATCGTATTTTATATATTCCAGAGTGGTTAGTCCCTTGATGTCAATGACGTATTCGGGTGTGAGCAGGCGTTGCCTCATGACAACCAGCATCGACTGCCCACCGGCAATCATTTTAGCCTCTTCTTTATATTTGGAAAGCAGGGAAAGGGCTTCTTTAACTGTTTTGGGAGCGAAATACTCAAAAGCAGCTATCATTTGACCTCCTCAACGCAAAAGTCACTATATCATATAAAACCTTGCCGCCTCCCGTCAAGGTTGCTCGTAGGCACCCTGGCACCTTCTAGGCTCTGGCTCTCATTATTTTAGCTGGGGGATAAGGTCGGTGCCGCCGGCAATCAACCTGGCTTTTTCTTTGTACCGGGAAAGGAGGGATAAGGCTTCATCAATTGTCCTGGGCGATAAGTACTCGAGTTCGGGTAATCTTCGGTAGAAGGTTACCGTCGGTCTCCATGACCTTTCTAGTTAAACCCACGCGCCAATGAGTATATTCGCCTGGCGCAGCTTAGATTATTACCTCTTCGTCTTTGAGCTTGGCGATGTCATCCCAGCTGTAGTTAAGCTCCAGCAGTATCTCCTCGGTATGTTGCCCCAGCTCGGGTGCCTCCCGCTTAACTGCCGCCGGAGTTTGGCTGAACGACCAGGGGAAGCCGAGCATCTTTATCTTGCCCCACACCGGGTGGTCGACCCCGATAATGTAATCGTTGGTCAATGCCTGCGGGTCTTCGAAGACCTCGCTGGACGACTGGATAGGGGTGTAGATTACATTCGCTTTCTTGAAGATCTCCATCCACTCGTCCCGGTTCTTGGTGGCGAACTTCTTGTCCAGTATAGCCACCAGCTCCTTGCCGTGATCGTGCCTGGCTTCAATACTATTGAACCTGGGGTCGTTCTCCAGCTCGGCCATGCCCATTGCCTTACAGACGTTGGGCCAGTATTTATCGGGCTGAAGGTGAGCGATGACAATCCACTTGCCGTCCTTACACTGGTAGTGATTATAGATGGGGTTGCCGGCCTCGGCCCTGATGAAACGGGGGAACTCCTTGCCTAATACGCCGGGGGCGGCAAAGTTGACCCCGTGCAGGGCGATAAGGCTGCCCATGAGGGAGGTATCCACCAGCTGCCCCTTGCCCGTCTTTTCCCGAGCGTAGAGGGCAGCGGTTACCGCCCAGGCACAGATAAGCCCGCCTTGCTCATCGCCCATCCCCGGTATCAGGGTGGCGGGGGGGCCGTTACGTTCACCGCACATCATCATCGTGCCCGAGCGGGCGATTCCGGTATAGTCGAAGGAGAGCGTGTTGGCATCGGGACCCTCCCGGCCCCACCCCGAAGCGTGGGCGTAGATAAGTTTGGGGTTTACCGCCGACAGCGCCTTATAATCAATCCCCATCCGCCGGGGAGCATCTATGCTCAGGTTAGTCACGAAGACATCAGCTTGCTTAATCAGCTCAAAAAATACCTTCTTGCCCTTTTCCGTGTTCAAGTCCAGGGCGATGCTCCGCTTGTTGCGGTTGTTACTCTCGAAATAATAGTTACGGCCCTTCAGACCGGTATCGGCGCCGATAATCCTCATCATTCCCCGGGCCGGGTCTCCGTTCTTAGGCTCCACCTTAATTATCTCGGCGCCCAGGTCGCCCAGCCTCATCCCCGCTACCGGTCCCTGCTGAAACATGCTTATTTCCACTACCTTGACACCATCCAGCGGTCCCGCCATCTCCTTGCCTCCTTATCAGTCGTTCGGTTTCAGGAGTGTATAGATTTAGATTATAACTGTAGATGTGAGTCGGTGGCAAATAGAACTATAGATACGGTTCGTCATGCCGCAGTCGTTTTTAGAAACGAAAACCACACCAAGGTATTAGGTGCCCACCTTGGTTTTGGCAAGTCAATATTGTGAAGTAGCTAGCAAGAAGGCTGGATATGCCGTTAGTGCACATATCCAGCCTTGCTCGTAAACTCTTGATACCGGCTATGTTAAGCTTTTCCGATTCGGAACATCTTGGTGCCGCAAGAGGGGCATACCCCCTGGGTGGCCGGCCTGCCATTTTTCATGGTTATGCGCTTGGCATCCTTCATCTCTCTCTTGGCTCGGCATTTAACGCAATAGGCTTGCATCGGGTCTCCCTCCTTTTTTTATGAAGATAACCTATTCGCCTCACAATGTCAATAGCTATTTACGCATAATTCGGTCTTTTTTAATCACTTGCTTGAAACTATCGTACTCTTAACCCCGCTGAGGGCTTATCTCACGGCTTTTGGGACTGCCCCAGCTCCCTTATTATAGCTAAAATCCCCCCCAAGTCCCCCCTGACGGTAACATCGGCGCTCCGCTCGACAGCGCGAGCTTTGGGATTGAAGGCTATCCCCAGGCTGGCCTGTTCGAGCATGCAGATATCGGCGATATTGTCGCCCACGGCTACGGTCCTCTCCAGCGGTATTTTAGTCTCCCGAGAAAGGCTGAACATGGCGTTCAGCTTGCATATGGCGTGCTTGAGGCAGCCCTTCTTGTCGTCCGGCCAGTTCAACGGCATCTCCACTTCACCGGTAGCCTTGCCTCCCTTTACCACCAGCTTATTGGCTATAGTGTGGTCGAAGCCAAGGCGTGCTTTAAGCCGCTCGGTAGCTATGGTGTAGCTGTCACTGATGATAGCCAGGACATGCCCGTCCTCTTTCAGCGCCTCTACCGTTGTCTCGGCGCCTGGCGAGAGTGGAATCTGGTCGAAGGTGTCAACGATTTCGGCAGCACTGAGCCCTTTCAGCAGGGAGGCGATATCCCTTGTCTTCTCGTACTCGAGAACGCGCCTGGCTCTTATCTCCTTGAGCTTGGCTTCAAAGCCGAATCTACGGGCGAGATGGAAGATGAACCTCTCGGCAATTAGGGTGCCGTCCATATCGAAGACGACCAGTCTTGGCTCTACGGAGTTTGGCATCGCTAATCTTTGAGCACTGAATATGAGTCCAGATGCTCGGCCATAAAATTGGTGAAGCTTTTGATGTTGGCGTTGCGGGGAGGAGAGGTGATATGGGGCTTGGGGGGCGCTTCCCCCTGCTTGAGAGCGCGCTGGGCGGATAGCTCCCTCAAGACTAATTTCTTAGTCTCCTTTTCGCAAAGCGGGGAATGATAAACGGTGCTTAAGCCCTGGAGCAGCATATCCCGCAGGTGCGCTATGCCCCTCTCCTCGTGAAAGTGGGGGTTTCGGCTCTCTATCTGGAAGATTTCTATGCCGTCCTTGGCTATTTTCTGGCTGGCCATAGGCAGCACCCCGCCGTAGTCTTCACAGAGGGAGACCAGCTCCTGCGGCTCGACGGCATAGCCCGAAGCAAAGGGGGTTATTTTAGCCAGCTTGATGCTCATGGCATGCTCGCCAGCGTTGCCTGTCTTTATGATATCGGTCTCAAAGCCGGAATTGGCCGAAAGCAGGGAGTTCATGCACTTATTGGTAGTCTCCGATACTCTCCCCCATTTGCGGAAGTAGATTTCGCCCGATACCTTCGGCTTGTAGCGCCACAGAATCCTGACCATGGCGTAGGGGGATTGGGCGATACTAAAGCCGGCCGCGTAGCACTTGGCGTATTCCCAGACCGAGCCGGGGAAGTAGTTATCGGCGTCGATAAAGCCGACATAGTCCTTTCCCGCCAATATGGCGGTCAGCAGGCCTACTACCATCCCCTCGGACTTACCGTTCCTTACCGCCTTGCCCTCTTTGTCCAGCAAATCGGTATATTTAGCCTGAGCCAGCGCTTTAGCCAGTAGCGGGTCTTTCTGATGGATAATCAATGCCTGGCGCTGGGTAAAGTGGCAGTATTGCTCCAGGGTATCGTGTTCCATACCGAAGCGTTCGGTCGGCTCACGCTCGCTGTTAGAGACTACTATTATCAGGCATTCGTGGGGAACGCCGCTGATAACCCCCTCGAAGAGCTTGAGCTTCTCATCCTTGACCGGTATAACGATAGCCATCCTTTCCTCGACCGCCTTAATCGCCTCCTCCTCTATTTTGTCGACGGCTATCGCCTCTTTGAGCGTTCCGTTGGCTCTCCTGCCCGAGTCGAGCTCCAGGACTTTCTGCACGTCATTTATCTTTATTGAGCCGAAACGCTCGGTATATCGCTGTCTTTCTATGCGCATCTGCCTATCCTTAGTGACACTAGGCAAGCTGATACTAGCACAATCATAGCTTATTGTAAACCTGAATTACGGGGTAAGGCAGAGGGTAAATCTTTATACTTACCCCCGCCTCCGACTGGAAATTATATCACCAAAAGTGTAAAATGGTTCTTGTGCGGTAGGTCACCGTGCACAGGAAATATTGGAGGGTTATAAATGGATAAGCTAGAGGTGCTGAGAAGGTCCGACGTCTTCCACTATATTGATGATGAAGACCTTAAGACAGTGGCAGAGATGTGTACTGCTGAAGTTTTTGAAGCGGGGAAGACTATATTACGGCAGGACAAAGAGAATGAGAAGCTCTATGTAATTGAAGACGGGCTGGTATCGGTTCTGCTGGAGCTGGGACCAACCGATAAGCGGCAAATCCAGGCCGCCGCTAACTATGAATGCTTCGGCTGGTCGGCGTCTATACCCCCCTACCGCTGCGTCTGCACGGTGAAATCGATGGAGAAGACCAAGGTACTTGCCTTTAATGGGAAAGACCTGCGCAATCTGATTTATACCAACCCCAAGCTATGTGCCGAGATTGCCGGTGGCGTAGCCTATGTCATCTCGCAAAGGCTACGGGCGGCATTTTCCCAACTAATGGGTGTCGCCTATCAGGATTAACCCTCAAGTATTATAACCGTTACGGTGGATAGTCAATCTCTAGTATAATCTAGTGTAGTGGACTTATGGCTGTTAACTCAGCAGGGTGTTGAACTAGAAGGAGAGTTTTATCTATATGGACAAGACAAAAACCATCACCTCTATGATGGAAGAAAAAAGGCTGTTTAAGCCTCCCAAGAAGCTAAGCCAGAATGCGTATATAAAGAGCTTGGATGAGTATAAGGAAATCTACCAGAAGTCCATCAGCGACCCCGAGGCTTTCTGGGGAGAGCTAGCCGAGCAACTCGACTGGTATAAGAAGTGGGACAAGGTGCTGGTCGCCGATTTTGAGAATGCCAAGCACGAATGGTTCGTCGGCGGCAAGCTCAATGTTTGTTATAACTGCTTGGACAGGCACCTCACAACCTGGAGGAAAAATAAAGCCGCCCTAATCTGGGAAGGGGATATCGGTGATAGCAAGACGCTTACCTACCAGCAGCTTTATTACGAGGTGTGCAAATTCGCCAACGTGCTCAAGAAGCACGGCGTTAAGAAAGGCGACCGGGTTTCCATCTACTTGCCCATGATTTTAGAGTTGCCCATCGCTATGCTGGCCTGCGCCCGAATCGGGGCTGTCCACAGCGTTGTTTTCGGCGGTTTCAGCGCCGAGGCACTGCGGGATAGGGTACTGGACTGCGGCTCTAAAGTTCTTATCTGCGCCGACGGCTACTACCGTAGCGGCCGCGTCATCAGGAGCAAGGACAACGCCGATATGGCCGCCAAGGCCTGCCCCGAGGTGAAGGACGTTATTGTCGTCAGCAGGGCCAACATCGGGGTAAATATGGAAGAGGGCCGCGACTACTGGTGGCATGAAGAGATAATGGCGGAAGATATCAAGCCCTATTGCGAGCCCGAGCCGATGGATGCCGAAGACCCCCTCTATATCCTCTACACCAGCGGCAGCACCGGAAAGCCGAAAGGGGTGCTGCATACCCAGGCCGGTTACCTCCTCTTTTGTTACCAGACACTCAAGTGGATATTCGATATTAAGGAAGAAGATACGTTCTGGTGCACCGCCGACATCGGCTGGGTCACCGGACATAGCTATATCGTGTACGGGCCGCTGGCCCTGGGCACCTCCAGCCTGGTCTTTGAAGGCGTTCCCACCTACCCCCACCCCGACCGCTTCTGGGATATCGTAGAGAAGTATCAGGTCGATGTATTCTACACCGCCCCCACCGCCCTGAGGGCGATAATGAGAGAGGGCGACGAATGGCCCGCCAAGCATAACCTTGATTCGCTACGCATTCTGGGCTCGGTGGGCGAGCCGATTAACCCAGAGGCCTGGATGTGGTATTACGATGTAATCGGTAAGGGCAGGTGCCCCATCGTGGATACCTGGTGGCAGACGGAAACGGGAGGTATTCTGATTACCCCCCTCCCCGGAGCCACCCCGCTTAAACCGGGCTCGGCTACCTTCCCCTTCCCCGGTGTCGAGCCGGCCGTGCTCAGGCAGGACGGTTCCGAAGCCGATGTCAACGAAGGCGGCTACCTGGTAATTAAAAAGCCCTGGCCGGGCTTGATGCGGACGGTCTACGGCGAACCGGAGAGGTTCAAGAACACCTATTTCGTCCAGTACCCCGGGGTCTATAGCACCGGAGACGGCGCCAGGGTGGACAACGACGGCTATTTCTGGCTGATGGGACGCATAGACGATGTTATCAATGTCTCCGGACATCGTATCGGCACCGCCGAGGTGGAAAGCGCCCTGGTATCCCACAAACAGGTGGCTGAGGCAGCGGTGGTCGGCATGCCCCACGAGATTAAGGGACAGGGCATATATGCCTTTGTTACCCTGAAGGCTCATGTCCCTCCGAGCGACGACCTCAAGAGAGAGCTGGTAACCCACGTCCGTCAGGAGATTGGGCCCATAGCCACGCCCGACAAGCTCCAGTTTGCCGATGGGCTGCCCAAGACCAGAAGCGGCAAGATTATGCGCCGCATACTGACCAAGATTGCCGCCGGCGACGTCGAGAGCCTGGGCGACACCAGTACCCTGGCCGACCCGATGGTGGTCGATACCCTGGTTGAGGGCAAGCAGTAAAGACCGTCCTTTAACCCTAAAACTAAGCGGCCACTGAGTTATACTCAGTGGCTGACTTTTTTCATTCGGTTAGGGATTGACAAAAATGGTGCCACTAGTGTAATTTAAGGCAAACGGTTGCCTGTTGCCTGTTACACCGCCGACCGTTGGTCCCCGATCCAGTTCCAGGAGCTATAATGATGCGAGAGGTCAAGCCAGTGGTTAAAATTATACCCTGCCTGGATATTAAAGAGGGCAGGGTGGTCAAGGGAGTAAAATTCGTCGACCTGAGGGATGCCCGCGACCCCGTGGAAGCCGCTCAGGCTTATAGTCGGGAAGGGGCTGACGAGCTTGTCTTCCTTGATATCTTCGCCACCGTGGAGAACCGCAAAACAAGGCTGGAATGGGTAAAAAGGGTCTGTGATGTGGTTAGCGTTCCCTTCGCCGTCGGCGGCGGCATCAGCACTATTGAAGATATGGAAGCCCTGCTCAAGCTCGGCGTGGACAAGGTCTCGATGAACACCTCGGCAGTCAAAAACCCTGAACTCATTAAAGAGGCCGCCCGCAAGTTCGGTAGCGAAAAGCTGGTGGTGGCGATTGACGGCAGGAAAAACCCGCCAGATAGCGGTTTGCCTAGACTGGAAGTTGTCGTCAGAAGCGGCAGCGAGCCTACCGGTCTGGAGCTTGTCGGCTGGGCAAAGAGGGTGGAGGCGCTGGGGGCGGGGGAAATCCTGCTCACCAGTAAGGATGCCGACGGCACTAAAGAGGGTTATGACCTGGAGATGACCGGGGCAGTGGCTGAGGCGGTCAACATCCCCGTTACCGCCTCCGGCGGCGCGGGCAAGCTGGAGCACCTCTACGACGCCGTGGTCAAAGCCAAAGCGTCGGCGGTCCTGGCCGCTTCCATCTTTCACTTCGGCGAGATATCCATCCCCGAAGCCAAGAGATACCTGAAGGAAAAGGGGATACCAGTAAGAATCTGAAAAAGGAGTAGAGCATGAACCTACAACGACCAAACGCCAACGAGGCTACCAAGACGGCTAACCGTTCCCGAAGCGTGGTTCCCATGAGCGGACTCTGTACTCGCTGTATTGACGGGTGCACCGGAAACTGCGAGGTTTTCAAGGCGACCTTCCGCGGTCGGGAGCTGATATACCCCGGGCCCTTCGGCGAGATAACTGCCGGAGGCGACAAAGATTATCCCATTGATTACTCTCACCTTAATATACAGGGCTACGCCCTGGGAGCCGAAGGGCTGCCCCCCGGCGTTAGCGGCGACCCCGATACGGCTACTTTCCCGGCGGTAAACACCGAGACCGAATACGGCTGGGACATCAAGGTTAAGATGAAAGTGCCGGTCTTCACCGGTGCTTTGGGCTCTACCGAGATAGCCCGCAAGAACTGGAACCATTTTGCCGTCGGCGCCGCTATCGGCGGCATTACCCTGGTCTGTGGTGAGAACGTCTGCGGCATCGACCCGCGGCTCGAGCTTGATGCCAAGGGCAAGGTTGTTGCCGCCCCCGATATGGACCGGAGAATAGAGATTTATCGACGCTATCATCAGGGCTATGGCGAACTCTTAGTTCAGATGAACGTGGAGGATACCCGGCTGGGCGTCGATGCCTACGTCAGAAAAAAGCACGGACTGGAGACTATCGAGCTAAAATGGGGACAGGGGGCAAAATGTATCGGTGGCGAGATTAAGGTCAACAGCCTGGAACGGGCTATAGAGCTCCAGAAACGCGGCTATATCGTAACCCCCGACCCCTCCAACTCCGTCGTTCAGTCGGCTTTTAGCGACGGCTCCCTGAAGGAATTTGAGCGCCATAGCCGACTCGGCTTTATCGACGAAGAGGGTTTTTATAACGAAGTCAAGCGCCTGAGGGACCTGGGGTTCAAGCGTATCACCCTTAAGACTGGAGCCTACGGTCTACGCGAGCTGGCCATGGCTATCAAGTGGGGGTCGAAGGCTAAGATTGACCTGCTGACTATAGATGGTGCCCCCGGCGGCACCGGCATGAGCCCCTGGCGTATGATGGAAGAATGGGGCATGCCCACTCTCTACCTGCATGCCGCTGCCTGCGAGTTCTGCCAGAAGCTGGCTGATAAAGGAGAGCGGCCACCCGATATCGCCTTCGCCGGTGGCTTCAGCAGCGAGGATGGTATATTCAAGGCGCTGGCTCTCGGTTCTCCCTTCGTCAAGGCAATCTGCATGGGGCGAGCATTGATAATTCCGGGTATGGTGGGTAAGAACATCGAGCAGTGGCTCAAAGACGGCAAGCTGCCCAATACCGTAGGCCAGTTCGGCTCGACCCCGGAGGAGATTTTCATCAACTACGAAGACGTTAAGAATATCGTAGGCGCTAAGGAGATGAGGAACATACCCCT
>Ga0307437_1001584_pt1 | contig 15059 bp, 12 predicted proteins | sample SalMarWE160390MG_FD_202146 | JGI IMG/M metagenome (GOLD analysis project Ga0307437, IMG submission 202146) | Salt marsh sediment microbial communities from the Plum Island Ecosystem LTER, Massachusetts, United States - WE1603-90 | ecosystem: Environmental > Aquatic > Marine > Intertidal zone >...
GAGGCGATATAGCTTTCTCGCCAGTGAGACAGCTCGGTTGAGCCATCGGAATCTCTAAACCTGATATCATCGAAGTCAGGCCGCATGTCAGCGTCGTAGGTTACATCAACCCTGACCTGATAGTCAGTCAGGCTGGAGCTTGGGTTATTTATTGTTACCGGTGCCCGACGGCTCCAACCGTCTTCTGGTCCTATGCTAACTGCCGGCTCCGGATTGGCGTATTGGCGAACTCTTACGTTATCAAATCTAGCGTACACTCCATAATGGTTGGCTAGCCCAATTTCACCCGGGCCTGGATACTGTGCATCGGTTACAGTGGACTGAAGGATATCATCGCTATATATCTCAAATGTTGAGCCGTATATTACCAGCTTTGCTTTTTGCCACTGGCCGGCAATGCCAAGTCTGGTTACCGCGGTACCAAAACCTCCCCACCCGCTGTAGGGTGGTTTCATCCAGGGCGTCTCACTGCCGGTACGGCAGTCCCACCTCCCTTTATAGCCAGTATTTGCCGAAAAATCTCCTCTGAATATAATCTCGGGCAGCGCGTCCGTGTCTGGATAAATATCAGCCTCTATTATCCCGTCTTGAAATCCGGTGTAGGTCGCATCAGAACCGATAACGGCGAATCCATATGGAGAAGATGTGGAACCCCCGCTGATTTCCAGGCACGGGGCTGGATTGCCATAACTGGGGTTGATCGCCACGTCGGTACCAATGTGGATAGTCCATTTGCTCAGGCTACCACTAAAATCGTCAAAGAATATGAATGTCGCCGTTCCATCGCTGGCGCTGATGGCAGCGCCATTGCCGTAATACAGGTAAATTGTCTTACTGCCTGAAGGGACGGAGGGGACCTTGACCCAGAAAATGGCCGATGTTGAGTCGATATAGCTTTCTCGCCAGTGGGAAAGCTCGGTTGAATCGTTAGAATCTGTAAACCTAATATCTGCGAAGTCAGGCTGCATTTCGGCATTGTAGGTTACATCAACCCTGACTTGGTAGTCATTCAGTCCAGAGCCCGGGTTATTTATAGCTACCGGTGCCCGTCGACTCCAGGATACGTAATGCCAACTTTCTTCCGAACCCACACTGGTTGTTGGCTCTTGGGCGACACTTTCTAGCAGCACATTCCCGGAGCTTGAGGAGGTATCGACATTATTTAACACGCCGTCATTAAACTGGCTCTCCGTGGTTTGCGTCCATTGCCTAGAAGTCCAGCCCTGGAAGAAGTTGCCGGTGGAGTCCTCCAGGTCAACAAAGGAGCTTCTGGTTACCCCCATGCTGTTAGCCAGGAGAACCAGTGCCAAGCTCGCCAGAAATATAAACCACTTTTTACCCCTCATCAACCCTCATCTCCTTACCTTATCGGTGTCTATTCTCGATTCGCGCCTTATTGAGCACACGCCAGATACTCACCACTTCCATCACCACAATGACCAGTCCAGGCAGGCACAGGGTCAGCAGAAGACCCAGAGGAGTTCTGATAAATTGGGTGGTATAGCCCAAGTAAGGAATATGGAAGCAAACCTTGCCCGCCAAGTTCTGAGCCGGCACGACAAAGGGGTCGTCATGATCATTGGCATCCCCCTTGGTCTGGAAGTTGACCGTTGAACCATCTTCCACGGCTGTCACCCTGTGGCTGGTCAAATTCTCATTTAGCGGAGAGTGAAAGGTGATAATATCCCCCACCTTTACCTCTCCCGCCTCCACAGGGCGATTTATCACCACGCCCCCTACTTTAAGCTGGGGCTCCATACTACCGGAAAAAACGGTGTCCACGCTCCAGCCAAAGTGAGGCGCCAGAAATGTGAATGCGGCTGCCGCCATAAGCAGAATTACCACGGCAAGGCCAATATTCTGAATCACCTTTTTCATAATAATTGTTCCTGCATCAGCCCCATAACTCCATCCGAGCTAACTCGGGCTCTGAGGCGGCGGGGCTTAAATTTAAACCCCGCCACCCCATACGCCCAAGGGGGGGGAAAATTAAGAAGGCGTTTGACCAGCTTGCGCCAGATAGAGCTCGATGGTGAATGTGCTCCTATCGCCCTGATACTCATTTGCGGCGGTATCACTAAGCGCGCCACCGATAGAAAGGGTGATAATGTCCGCAAGCAGGTTGTCCTTTATAAGTACCCATGTGCCCGCGGCTGTGCTGAGCGCCACGCCATCCAGGCCCGCTACTGGAGTACCATCGACCTCGCAGCTGAGGTCAATCTGGGTGCTGATGTCATCAACACGAGCCCCTGCCAGTATCTCCGCAGCACACTCGGGCTCAGAGCTAACGTTGCCACTTATCGGGGCACCGCAGGCATAGGTTTGTGTTCCGCCGGTGTCGGTAACACCTGTTATTCTCATATACAGGTCGCCAGTCAGGCTACCTACATTTTCACAGGTTATATCAACAGGGGTTACCGGCACTCCGGGCTCCATGTTGTCGGCGCTGGTGATCGCTGTGCTGGTCCATGGATTCTCGCCATCGACCTGTAGGTCAAGCGTGCCCGCGGTAAAGGTATTACCGGCGCTGGTCTCGGTGTCGCTAAAGTAAGCATAGACGCCGCCACCGATCAGGGCACTCACTACTGCTATGGTCATAAAGCTTATTAGTATCCTTTTCATCCTTTGTCACCTCCTTCCTTAAGTTGATTTATGGTTTCTCTTTGGTTATTGGTTAGTAACACTCCATTTCTGCCTCCTATATGGCATTGATTAAGCCAACTAGATATCTTCATTTTGAATAAGTATCGTATCTATCAACTTTCGCCATTTGGCTAATTTCCTCCTAAAAAATAAGGGGACCTTACAACCGAGCCCGCTACGGCTCGGCGTAACTGGTTTTAATTCATCTCATTAGCCTCGACTTCTATTCTTTTGACATCGGTTTTTGAGAACAGCCTCCAACCTCGCCTATCCCTGTGTATGGCTTCCTTGAGGATGCCATTCTTAATCCATCGTAGTAGAGTAGGCCGGCTTACGCTCGCCATTTCACAAGCCTCCCTGGTCCTATAATAGGTTCGCCCCTTAATCGTGACCGACATAGTCCAATCCTTCCTTAAAGTGCACGACTATATTCGAGATATGTCAGTATGCCTTATACAACAAGTCATGGGAATCACCTAAATGGGTTATTTCCGGGGGTAATTAGTACTAGAGAGTAGGGGAAAAGTCCTGGTTATAAATATTGATGATGCTGCAATTAGTTTGCAGCATCATTCGTAAGAGTCTACTAAGCTATCTTAAAAAGCTTGGGATGAAAGCCAAAGAGCCTGCCGAAACGGCTCACCTTAAGAAATAGTAACCTACAGGCCGGCGGCGGCCAGGATATCGGGGACTACTTCCTCTTTGCCAATGGCCATAATGTGCACGCCGTCGCAGAGGGAGTCCTTTTTCAAATCGGCAATCATACGCCCGGCGATTTCAATGCCCTTGCTAAGCATCTCCTCTTTAGGCGCTGCGGCCAATTCGTCAATCATGTTTTGAGGCACAAATATGCCCGGGACATTTTCCGTCATAAATTTTGCCATTCTGGCTGACGACAGCAGGATTATACCCGCCAGTATCTTAACCGGAAATTGACGGGCGTGCTCCATGAATTTAGCAAAATTATCCATGTCGTAGATTCCCTGGGTTTGGAAAAATTCGGCGCCCGCCTCCACCTTCTTTTCAAATTTAATAAGCTGGGGCTCAAGTGGTTGGGCTTCAGGGGTGACGGTGGCACCGGCGCAGAATTCCACCGACCCATCGAGGTTATTACCCCCCAAATCCTGTCCCGATTCCATTAACCGGACCGTTTTTAGTAACTGCAGGGAATCGAGGTCGAAGACCCCCTTAGCCTCTTTGTGGTCCCCTACGGGAACAGCATCACCGGTGAGGCAGAGCACGTTGTTTATGCCCCGGGAGGAGGCGAACAGTAGTTCGGCCTGGAGAGCCAGGCGGTTGCGGTCGCGGCAGGTCATTTGCAGGATAGGCTCACCGCCCTTTTCCTTAATAGCCAGGCAGCCACCGATGGAAGGGAATCGCATTACCGAACTCTGATGGTCGGTAACATTAATCGCATCCACCTTATCTTTTAGGAGCTCGATATGGTGCAGTACTTTTTCCAGATTGGTCCCCTTGGGAGGTGCCACTTCGCTGGTAATGACAAACTTGCCGGAGTTGAGTGCATCTTTAAAGCTGGACACCATTTTCCTAACCTCCTCCTACGATATTATGGCTGTTCTCGGCCTGGGCGACGCCTGAAAGTTGTGGGGAGGCTGATACTTTCGCATCAAATCAAGTCGATTCTGGGCTTTGAGTCGCTCATAGATAAGCGTCCAGGCACAGTCCTTATCTTTATCTACCTCACACTTACCGTTATTGGTGCCACCGCAGGGGCCGTTAACCAGACCTTTGTGGCAGGCGGTAATGGGGCAGATGCCCGCGGTCTCACCAATGATACATTGCCCGCACTGGGCGCAAACCTCGCGAAAATAACCCGGACTATCCTCTACGCCGATAAATAGAGTATCCAGCGCTGGAATAACCGGGCGGTCGATATAGGTGCTTATCTTGTGTACACCGAGGGCGCAGGCCATTATTAAGATACAGGTCGAATTCTGAATGGCTCGGTTATTTTCCTTTATGGCCACTTCGCTCATTTCGTCGCAGGCAATGGGAATGACCGTCCAGCCGGTGACCAGTTTGTCTATCTCCTGGAGTTGGGTTTTCATCTCCAGCACCTGGTCAATCCCGCCGGTCTTGGTCATGGTGGCGCAGGTGCCGCAGCCAATGATAAAGACTCTATCCAGGCCGGCAAGCTGTTCCTTTATTTCTTCGAAGGGCTTCTGCTTTGTTATCGCTTTCATGATAAACCTCCCGCTGGCTAGCTTTCCAGGTCACATCTCAGGCACCGCCTGGCTTCCTGCCGGGCCTTTTCTTCAGAAAAGCAAAGCTCTATCTCGTCAAAGCTTGTTTTCCTCTTTCGAACGGGAAGGGTGGGCACGGCCACTCTGGGCTGGGCTTCCCAGGCTTCCTCTATATCCGGCGCCGTTGCCTCCTCACTAACCTTGGCTTTAAGGTCGTACATCTCAACCCTTGAGGTGTCGGCTCTCAGGTATTTATCTATGGAGATGGCCGCCCTTCTGCCGGCGGCGATGGCATCTATCACCATGCCCGGCCCGGTAACAAAGTCACCACCGGCAAAGATGCCACTGATGTTAGTCGCCAGGGTATTACTGTCAACGACCAGAGTCTCCCAGCGGGTACGCTCCAGAGCGCTGTCGGGAGGCAGGAAGGAGAGGTCTGGCGCCTGACCCACGGCAGCGATAACGGTATCGGCCTCGATAAAGAACTCCGAGCCGGTGATTGGGACTGGCCGCCTCCGGCCGCTCTGGTCGGGTTCACCAAGTTTCATCTTGGTGCATTGCAGACCGGTCACCTGCCAGTTCTTGACGGCTATCCTGGTGGGGCTGATCAAAAAGCTAACCCCTACGCCCTCGTCAATAGCCTGCTCGTATTCTACCTCGGTAACCGGCATCTCATCCCGGGAGCGGCGGTAGTAGATTATTACTTCCTCGGCACCGAAGCGGAGAGCAGTGCGAGCCGCATCCAGAGCTACGTTGCCGCCGCCGATGACCGCTGTCCGGCGGCCGACCCTGACCTGCCGGCCCAGCCTGGCGTCTCTTAAGAACCTCAGGCCGTAGTGGAACCCGTCAGCGTCCTCCAGCTCGCCAGGCACGCCTATGCGCTGGCTTCTCTGAGCGCCAGCGGCGATGAAGACGGCGGAGTAACCATCCTTTCTCAGGTCTTCTACGGTGAAGTTAATATTAATCGGGGTGTTGTAGCGTATATCCACCCCCCGTTTGGCGATATAATCAATCTCCTTTTCGATAATCTCCCTGGGCAACCGGAACTCGGGTATGGCCACCGAGAGCATGCCACCCCCTACGGGGAGCGCTTCAAAAACGGTTGTCGAGTAGCCCATCTTGGCCAGGAAGTAGGCGCAGGATAGTCCGGTGGGCCCCGCCCCGACGACAGCTACCCGCTGGCTTTGAGTTTGAGGAAATGGCTCGGGGTCTTCGGTCACATGCTCGAAATACCAGTCAGAGGCAAAGCGCTTGAGGGCTCTGATAGCCACGGGGTCATCCAGTTCCCCACGGCGGCACCTGAATTCACAGGGGTGACTGCATATGCGGCCGCAGATAGCCGGGAAGGGGTTACGCTCCCAGATAGTCTCAACCGCCTCTTTATACTCACCAGCGGCGATGTGGGCAACATACTTGGGGACGTTGATGCCTACCGGGCAGGTGTGCTGACAGGGCGATATCATTAGAGTGTCGCAGACAGCTGCCGGGCACTTCTTCTCCTTTATATGGGCATCATACTCATCCCGGAAATATTCGATGGTGGAGAGCACCGGGTTGGGAGAAGTCTGGCCGAGCCCACATAGTGAGCACTCCTTGACGGTTATGGCTATAGCCAGCAGGGTGTCGATGTCAGCCTCGCTGCCTTTGCCTTCGGTAATTCGGGTCAGGATTTCCAGCATCTGTCTGGTTCCCAGGCGGCAAGAGGTACATTTTCCGCAGGATTCAGCCTCGGTAAAACTAAGAAAGTAGCGGGCTACATCCACCATGCAGGTTGTCTCGTCCATCACCACCATGCCGCCGGAACCCATTATCGAACCCATCTGGGCCAATGACTCGTAGTCTACCGGCAGGTCAATGAAACGGGCCGGGATGCAGCCACCGGAAGGGCCGCCGGTCTGCACCGCTTTGAGCCGTTTATCTCTGGGGATGCCGCCGCCAATATCGTAGATAATACGGGATAGGGGGGTGCCCATCGGCACTTCCACCAGCCCGCTGTTGGCGATTTTCCCGGTGAGGGCGAAGACGGCCGTGCCCTTACTCTTCTCGGTGCCGATGCCCGAAAACCAGTCCGCACCCCTCTCCATGATAACCGGTATGGTGGCCAGCGTTTTCACGTTATTGATGTTGGAGGGCTTGCCATCCAGCCCTGATTGGGCCGGAAAAGGCGGTCGGGGGCGGGGCATACCCCGCCGGCTCTCGATAGAGGCAATAAGGGCGGTTTCCTCACCACAGACAAAGGCACCGGCGCCTTCCTTAATGTGCACATTGAAGTTAAAACCGGAGCCCTGTATATCATTTCCCAGGAACCCCCTCTCTCTAGCCTGGTCGAGGGCTATTCGGATTCGGTTTACCGCCAGGGGATACTCGGCGCGGACATAGACATAACCCTCATTAGAACCAATGGCATAAGCACAGATGGCCAGCCCCTCTATAACAGAGTGAGGGTCTGCCTCCAGGATAGAGCGGTCCATAAAGGCACCGGGGTCGCCTTCATCGGCGTTACAGATAACATATTTGGGCGAGCCGGAGGCATTGCGGCAGAATTCCCACTTCATCCCGGTGGGAAAACCGGCCCCACCGCGCCCGCGCAGTCCCGACCTCTTCACCTCGGCGATGACCTCTTCCGGCGTCATCTGAAAGAGCACCTTACGCAGTGACTGGTAGCCGCCACGGTCGAGGTAGTCATCAATCCTCTCCGGATTGATGTGACCGCAGTTGCGCAGGACAACCCGCCTCTGCTCTTTATAGAATTTAATATCCGCGTAGCGTGGTATAGCCTTGCCGGTGACCGGGTCACGGTAGAAAAGGCGCTCCACCGGCTTGCCGTCACGGAGGTGAGAAGTTACAATCTCAGCCGCATCCTCGGGCTCCACATGGGTATAGAAGATGCCGTCAGGCTCGACGACGACATTTGGGCCTTGCTGGCAGAAGCCATGACACCCGGTAAAATCAATCTCAGCGCTCTTGACGCCCTGCTTGGCCAACTCGCTTTTTAGCGCCTCAAGGACAGCGTCGCCCCCGCCCGAGACACACCCCGTGCCCCGGCAGACGAAAACGGTACGGTTTTGCTGCCTATCCTGCTTCATTTTTCCGCTTGCCCTCGAACAATCTGGCTACTTTCTTCGGGTTCAAGTTGCCGTGGGTTTCCTGGTTGATGACGATGTTGGGCGCCAGGGCGCAGACACCGATGCAGGCGACAGTCTCCAGGGTATACTCCATATCGGGACTAGTTTCTCCCTCCTCCAGCCCCAGCTCCTGCTTTACCAGTTTCAATATTGTTTTACCACCTCGCACGTGACAGGCCGTGCCCCGACATACCCTGACGACATTCTTGCCCCGTGGCTCGGTATAAAATTGGGTATAAAAGGTAATCACCCCCTGTACCTGACTGGGAAACAAGCCCAGGGCGCGGGCGATGCGTGGTATTGACTCAGGGGGGATATAGCCCACCGTCAGCTGGACATCGTGCAAAAGTGGTATAAGCCCCCATCTCTGTCCCTGATAGTTGGCTATAATAGTGTCAATTTTCTTCAGGTCAGCCTGGGTAACTTTTTTGGCTCTGGGCATTATGCCTTAATCCTTTCCAGCCTCACCGCGCAGCTTTTGAGAAAAGGGCCCTTAGACCGGGGGTCTAGTTTAATATCGAACAGCTCGTTTATCGGGCTCTCCGGAAACGAGATAGGCATGAAAAGCAGACCAGCGGGTAACGAGTCGGTTACCTTTACCGTGGTCGTCAGTTCGCCTACTGATGAGACTACCTTGACCGAGTCACCATCGCCCACGCGCAAGCGTTTAGTGTCGTCCGGGCTAATTTCTACCCAGGAGTGCGGCGAGAATGTTTTAAGCCTTGAGGCTCTCAAGCTCCTGGTGCCGCTGCCAAAGTGGTGCAGTATAGAGCCCGACAGCAAAGTCAGGGGGTAGCCGTTACCGGATACATCGGTTGGTGGGGTATACTCAGTCGAGGAAAGGCGGCCAAACCCGCTGGGGAATGGGCCTTTATACAAGCGCTTGGTTCTTACGCTATCACTCTCCAGCTCAGCCCAATCCACGTCCTCTTTTTCCAGGTCGGCAGAGGCCGGGCGCTGGTAAAATGGTACTAACTCTTCGATCTCGTTCATAATCTCCTGGGGAGAGGAATAGGGCATCGGCTGCCCCATTTTTTCGGAAAACTGGAGAACTATCTTCCAATCCGGCAGGCATTCCCCCATTGGTTCAATGGCCTTTCTGGCCGGCTGGGTCCTGCCTTCGAAGTTGGTGAAGGTGCCCTCCTTTTCGGCGAAACTGGCCGAGGGCAAGACTGCGTCGGCGAGTTTAGCCGTCTCGGTAAGGAACATATCGGCGACAACCAGAAATTCGAGGGACCCAAGAGCTTTTCTAACCAGGGAAGGGCGGGGGAAGCTGGCGGCAGGGTTTTCGCCTACAATTAACATCCCTTTAAGCTTTCCGGCTTGAGCCTGTTCCATCATCTCCACAGCCGATAGTCCGGCATGGCTGGGCAAGCTGCCCCCCCACCGCTTTTCAAAGTCGCTCCGGGCCGGCTCGTCATCTAGACTCTTATACCCGGGTAGGAAATCGGGCAAACTACCCATATCACAGGCCCCCTGGGCGTTGTTTTCCCGTTGCAGGGCAAAGATGCCCCCGCCGCGACGCTCAATGTTCCCCGTCAGCATGGCTAGATTAGCCAGAGCCATTACGCCGTCTACTCCGTTAACATGCTGGGTAATTCCATTTCCGTAAACAATCGAAGCCCACTCGGCCTCAGCCAGGGTACGAGCCGCCCGTTGAATATCCTTTTTGGGGATACCGGTTACTTTCTCCACCCGTTCCAGGGTATACGACTTTAAGCTTCGGGACAGCTCATCGAAGTTGTCCGTTTTGCGGGCCACGAATTCCTCGTCAAATAGTCTTTCCTCAATAATCACCCTGGCTAAGCCATTTAGTAGGGCTACATCTGTGCTCACTTTGGGTCTCAGCCAGCTATGAGCGAAAGGAACCAGCTTAGTGGGACGCACGTCAACCAGTAACAGCCTGGCGCCGTTATATTTGACGGCGCGTTTTATGGCATAACCCACAGCCGGCGCGGAGACAGCGGGGTTAGCACCGATAACCATTATTACTTCTGAGTTCTCCAGTTCTTCCAAGGAGTTCGTTGTACCCGGAAAACCAATAGACCGCCCTAAACCAACCCGACTGGCCGAGCCGTAAAGCCGGCTGCCGTTATCAATGTTGTTGGTACCTAATATCACCCGGGCAAACCTCTGTAGCAGGTAGTTCTCTTCGTTGGTACACTTGGAAGAACCGAGCACCGCCAGGCTGTCGGCGCCATACTCCTTCTTCAATCGTTTAAATTCAGCGGCTACCCGCTCTATGGCCTCTTCCCAGGATGCTTTTTGAAAATCGCCTTCCATTTTAACTAAGGGAGTGGTTAACCTTTCCGGGCTCTGTATGAAATCGTAGCCGTAGCTCCCCCGGGCGCAGAGAGTGCCGTGATTAACCGGGCTTTCGCCTGGTTTAACTCTTACTATTTGATTATCCTTTATCTCCAGGTGAAGGATACAGCCGCAGCCGCAAAAGGGACATACGGTATCGACTGTTGTCGTGGTCGTCCCACTGTATGACCTCTCTTTTTCCATCAGGGCACCGGTAGGGCAATGGGCCACACAGGTTCCACAGAAGGTACACTCAGATTTCTCCAGCGGCAAGTCGTTTAGTGTGGCTGGTTTGGTGGCAAAGCCACGGCCGATGTAATCGATGGCACCTTCGACAACGAGCTCCTGGTCTGCCCGGATGCACTTGGCGCATAGGATACATTTGGACAGGTCTCTTTCAATGAACGGGTTCACCTCTTGAATGGCCGCCATTTGTGGGATCCTCTGTAATTCCACCAGCCCGATGCCCATCTCAGCGGCTAGCTTTCTCAGCTGACATTGGTTACCTTTATCACACACCAGGCACGAGTCGGGATGGCTGGCGAGCATAAGCTGAATGAGTATTTTACGTCGCTCCATTACCCGCGGTGAGCGGGTATTTATCACCATCCCCGGTCTTATTGGAGCGACACAGGAGGCAAGCAAAGCTCCTGAACTCTCGTCTTCTACAATACACAGTCTGCAGGCACCGGTGGGGGTAAGATAACGGTCGTGACACAGAGTGGGAATATCCACTCCCGATTCCCGGGCGAGGTCTAAAATGCTCATTCCGGCCGAGCCGCTTACCTCCACGCCATCAAGCGTGATCGTAATTGTTTCCAAACAGGTCTCCTTTTAAGGTGGCGTTATCTATCGCCCTAATTAACGGTGCAGATGAATTTCTTGCCTTCATACACCGACCGTATTCCATTCAGTAGCTGAGAACTGACCACCGTTTTGGGAATAAAGCCAAAGGCGCCTATCTGCTGGCTGGCTAGAACATTTTCCTCGTCATCATACTGCGTCAGCATCAAGACCTTAGCTTGCCGGAACTGGCTGCATATCTCCTTGGTAGCCTCCAGGCCGTTCATCCCGGGCATGACTATGTCCATGAGCACCACATCGGGTAGAAGCTTGCCGGTCTTATCAACCGCATCCTTTCCGTCTATGGCTTCGCCCACCACCTGCATATCACGCTGCAGAGCTAGTACCGCTCGAATGCCATCTCTGACCACGGCATGGTCATCTACCACTAACACCCTAATCTTTTTGGTTACCCTATCTAGTAGCTTCTCGATTCGAGGCACCAGCATTTTTAGCTCGATAGGTCTGGCCAGGAAATCCTCAACATCACACTGCATGCCCTCTTCCTTCCTCCATCCCTTGATATGCTGTTTTTCCGGTCGCGTATTAACTACTATAATAGGCAAGTTGCTAAATCCAAGCGACTGTTTTAGCCACTGATGGAACAGGAAGGCGTCTCCGCGAGGCATAATTGCGCCCAGTACAATCAACTCGGGCTCATGGGAGCGAACCATATCTTCAGCCTGGCGCCGCTCGGAGGCAGTAGCTACCGAGCATGATTTATCCTCCAGAGCTGCCTGTAGAGCCTGGGTAAAACTGAGGTCATCATCCACAATTAGTATTCTATGACTGTGTTCCATGACAGCCTCCTTCCCTCATCACCGCCATCCTGCAGATTTACGTTCACGGTCAGAGGTTGGTTAATAACCTAAACAATAAACGAGATGCTGCGGAAAGAGAAGAGGCTTTTTTCTTGATAGTCAGGTTGAAAACCCCTGAATTTTCCAGAATTCCCCCCCGTTTATTCAGTATCGGGGGGTGTGGGTGGGTGACATAGCTAAGTGATTGGGGAAATCAAACAGTTATGATACCCTTGCGCAGGGCGTATTTGACCAGTTCGGTGCGGTTGTGGATATCGAGCTTGGCCATAAGGTTTGTCTTATGGCCCTCAACGGTTTTGCGGCTGATAACCAAAATATCGGCTATTTCCTTATTGGTATGCCCCTCTGCCATCAGTTTCAATACATCCCGCTCCCGGTCGGTCAATTGCTCATAGGGGTCCTGGCCAACTTTGCCGCCGGCCTTATAGCGGTAACCTTCGACAAGCAACTTGGCCACCGGGGGAGAAAGGTAGGAATCGCCACGGTAGACAGAGCGGATACCAGAGATAAGCTCTGAAGAGGCGGCGGCCTTACTGATAAAGCCGGAAGCACCGGCTTCAATAACCGGCAGTACGTATTCTTTATCGTCATATTGGGTCAGGACCAGCACTTTGGTTTTGGGAAATTCGCGGCATATGCGGCGGGTGGCTTCCAGTCCTCCCATGATGGGCATGGAAATATCCATGAGCACGATATCTGGTTGTAGCTCTCGGGTCATTTCTATGGCTTCACTGCCATTAGCCGCCTCGGCGACTACTGATATATCACCGACGACGGCCAGCAGGGCACAGATTCCCTCCCTCACGATGGGATGGTCATCAACAACCAGCACCTTTATCTTATTCGTGTTCATGTTCCTCACTGTTACCTATTGGTACGCTGGCCCGTACCGTGGTTCCCTGGCCGATCCTTGATTCTACCAAGGCGGTGCCGCCCAGGAGCATGATTCTCTCTCTCATACTGAATAAGCCCCGCCCGCGCCCGCTCTCCTCGACATCGGTGATATCGGAGACATCAAACCCCTGGCCATCATCAGTGATACGCAGCACCAGTTCGTTATCACGATATTCCACGGAGATGGTGGTGTTCTTGGCTTTGGAATGCTCAATAATGTTGCCAATAGAACCCTGGGCAACGCGGAAGAGTCCGGTTTCGACCTCTGAATCCAAACGTCTTTCCCTACCGATGGTCTTCACCGATACGTTGATGTTTAAGGGGCGGAGCCTGGTATCAGCCAGCTGGCGGATGGCGGGGACCAGCCCTAATGTATCTAATAACGAGGGGCGCAGGTCGGTCATTAACCTTCTTATCTCGGTGTGTACATGGACGGCCAGAGATTGAACCTTTTTCAGCCTGGTTACCAGCTCGATGTCACCGCCGGACTTATCGGCCATATCCGCCAGCGCCTGCAACTGAAGGGTAAGCCCGGAAAGCGTCTGGCTGGTTTCGTCGTGTAGCTCGCGAGCCAGTCTCTTCCGCTCGTCTTCCTGGGCAACCAGAATCTGGCGGGTGAGCTTGCGGTACCTTTCCCGTGCCTTGCGCAGCCGTTCGTACAGCTTGGCCTGCTGAATGGCAACACCAAGCTGGTCGCCAATAGAGTAGAGCAGATGTAAATCCTTAGTGCTAAAGCGGTGTGCCTTGCGGCTGGCAACATTAATCACGCCCAGAACTTCGTCCTTGGCCCTGATGGGGACACAGATGAAAGCCTTTAGGCCCTCAGCGCGTACCAGGTCGGGATGCCCCACGCGAGAGTCGGTGGAGATATCCTCCAGCAGGATGGCTTTGCCGCTTTGAGCTACTCTGCCGGCAATGCCTTCGCCCGGGCCGAGGCGCATATTCTCAATATACCCGGCACTTAAGCCCTGGTGGATATGATAGGATAAAGTTTGAGTCGGTTCATCCAAAAGTAGGATGCCGCCGATGGTCCCCTTCATAATTTTGAGGACATTATCCAGGGCTACCTTGAGGACAGCGTCTAAATCCCAAAGACCGCTGATGGCGGCGGAGACCCGGCTTAAAGCGAGGAGTTCCTGATACCGCTCTCCTTCGTCAGGCAAATCTTGCCTCTCTAAGCTGCCGGTTTCTACAGGCTCCATATCAAAGCCTTCCTATAATCGGGCAAAGAGTAACTTAAGATATATCAAACTTCTGGCCTTGTCAAACTTTGCGGGCAGGCGTTGTATCAGCCTATATGCCAGTGGCGTTGCCAAATACTTGAATAATGAGAGAGGCTCTAGGCGGAAATCAGGCACAAAAAGAACTGGCAGCGGAGGAATTTGACCCCACGACCAAAGGTTGCATAATCCCGGAGTAATGGGCTAAAGAGGGGATAGGTGATGTTGATGGCTTCAGCCCCGGTGGTAGTTCAGTTTAAGCGTTTCTTTACTTGACCTTGTGGGCCTCTTCTTCCATTCTCTTGATGTCAGCCTCCATGAACAGTCTCCATCCTCGCCTGTCCCTGTGAGGTACATCGTCAAGGATACCAACCTTAAGCCATCGTACGAGGGTAGACCTGCTTATACCCGCCGCCTGACAGGCTTCTGAGGTTCTATAATATGTCTCTCCATTGATTTTGACTGGCATGACCTAAGCCTCTTTCGAACTGCTAAGGAATGGTTAAGATGTCTCACATCTAATCCAACTCGCATATATACTACCAAGCGGGAAATAGAATATCTGTCAGATAAAGACTGAACTTTTTGTAGGACTTTGGCTCGCCACTTTGTAAGCATTGTCCTACAAAGGAGAGGTAGATGATATGGGGATGATAGCTTTGGTGGTTAGGTGGACTAGAAGGCAGAGGTCATCACTATGGTAGTTTTACCTTCTCTGGACGTGCCATTAAGTACTGGGCACTTCTTTAATCGCTTGCTGTCTTTTCAGGACACCAGTTGATTTTGTATAGCGTAGCGGGTTAATTCTACATTGTTACTCATATTCATTTTGCGCAGAATACGAGACCTGTAGGTACTGATGGTTTTTGTGCTCAATAATAGTTCATCAGCAATCTGCTTTACGCGCTTGCCAGAGACTATCATACAAAATACCTCATACTCACGGTCGGAAAGAGCCTGGTGAAGCGGTTTTTCAGCGCCGGTTTTCAAAAAAGAAGCCAGCTT
>Ga0307437_1001585_pt1 | contig 15055 bp, 14 predicted proteins | sample SalMarWE160390MG_FD_202146 | JGI IMG/M metagenome (GOLD analysis project Ga0307437, IMG submission 202146) | Salt marsh sediment microbial communities from the Plum Island Ecosystem LTER, Massachusetts, United States - WE1603-90 | ecosystem: Environmental > Aquatic > Marine > Intertidal zone >...
GGGCGGCTCCACCAGCGACCCCACATCCTGGTCCAGGATGTCGCCCTGGACGACCCTCAAGGCGCCCGAAGCCACCGCCTCTGCCTGCTCGCGGGCCAGCCGCTCCGCCAGCCGCCGGTCCAGCTCCACCGCCACGACCGAAGCCCCGGCCCCCAGCAGGCCCCCGGTCAGGATGCCCAACCCGGGACCGATCTCCAGCACCCGCCGTCCGGGCCCCGGCTCGGCCAGGTCCAGGATCGACTGCAGCACGTCCGGATCGGCCAGGAAGTTCTGCGACATCGAGTGGCGGGCCCGCAGGCCCTCCTGGCGCAGCTGGCGACGAACGGCCAGCGGATCCAGGCGCGGCGCCCGAGCCGTGCCGGCCCGGCCAGTGCCGGTCCGGCCAGTGCCGGCCGAATGTGCGCCGGACCCCTCCGCCTCGCTCATCGCCGCGCCAGCGGCATCGACGGCCTGGCGTCCAGGTCCAGCCCGGCTCGCACGCCGGCCTCGTACCGCCGCGCCGCCGCGGCCCCGATCATGGCCGCGTTGTCCGTGCACAGCGCCGGCCGCGGCACCACCAGCGGGATCCTTGCCGACCGCGCCTCCTCGGCCAGCCGATCGCGCAGCACGCGGTTGGCGGCGACGCCGCCGCCCAGCACCACCGACCGGGCCCCCGCCGCCACCGCCGCCCGCACCGTCTTGGTGACCAGGACATCCACCACCGAGTCCTGGAAACCCTCGGCCATCTCCGCCACCCGATCCTCGGGCAGGAGCGTCTCGCCGACATCCGTCCCCTCCCCGCCCGTCTCGGTGGCGATCATCCGCCGCGCCGCCGTCTTCAAGCCGCTGAAGCTGAAGTCGAACGTCTCGCCCAGCCAGGCCCGCGGGAAGCGAACGTCGTGGCGCTTCGCCCCCTCGGCCGCCTTCATGACCGCCGGCCCGCCCGGGTACGGCAGCCCCAGCAGCCGGCCCACCTTGTCGAAGGCCTCGCCCGCCGCGTCGTCCACCGTCTCGCCCAGCAGCTTGTAGTCCAGGTGGTCGCGCATCTCCACCAGGAAGGTGTGGCCGCCCGAGACGATCAGGGCCACGGCCGGGAAGACGGGCTCCGCCAGCTCGCGCGAGTCGTCCGCCAGCCAGGCCGCGTAGAGGTGCCCCTCCAAGTGGTTCACCGGCACCAGCGGCTTGTCGTGGACGTAGGCCAGCGTCTTGGCGAAGTTGATGCCCACCAGCAGCGACCCGGCCAGGCCCGGGCCTTCCGTGACCGCCACGGCCGAGACGTCGTCCCAGCCGGCCCCGCCGGCCGCCCAGGCATCGTCCAGGACCGGCACGATCCAGCGCAGGTGGGCTCGCGCCGCGACCTCCGGCACTATCCCGCCGGCCGCGGCGTGCATCGCCACCTGGCTGGCCACGACGTTGGACCGGACCGTGCGCCCGTCCTCGACCAGGGCTATTGCCGTCTCGTCGCAGCTCGTCTCGACGGCCAGGATGAGCCCGCCATCGGTCATGAGCGGCGACTCACGTTGCTGGGCCGCAGGATGTCCGGCGCCTTCGCCTGCCCGCCGTCGATGCCCTCCATGCTCTCCATGGCCTCGAGGCTCTCGGCGTGCTCGCCCGAGGGCGCGCCCTCCGCAGCCTTGCGCCCGATCGGCAGGCCGTCCGCCCCAAGCTGGATCTGGGGCCGCTCCTCGACGGAAGCCCGGAGACGCGCCACCAGCTCACGCATCTCGCGGCTGTCGATGGACGGCGTGGTCATGATCAGGGCGTCCTCGTTGTCGTCGCTGTAGTAGCGCGGCCGGATGCCGGTCAGGGCGAAGCCGTACTTCTCGTACAGCCGCCGGGCCGCGACGTTCGACGGGCGGACCTCGAGCGTGGCCACCTGGGCGTGGCGGGCCCGGGCCATGTCGAACAGGGCCAGCAGCAGCCGCTCCCCGATCCCCTGGCGCCGCCAGCCCTGGCGCACGGCGAAGGTGGTGATGTGGGCTTCGTCCACCATCATCCACAACCCCGCGAAACCCACGATCTGCTCGTCGAAGCGGGCCACCAGGTAGTGCGCCAGGCGGTTGTTCTCCAGCTCGGAGCGGTAGGCGTTGGGCGGCCAGGGCGTGGTGAAGCACTGGCGCTCGATCTCCTCGACCGCGCCCAGGTCGTCCAGGGCCATGCGATCGATGAAGAGGCCTAGCGGCGGTCCCGCGACCATCGCACCTCTCCCTTCACCGCCCCGATGCCCCGCGGCAGGGTCACGTATTCAGGCACCAGCAGGGCCACGTCATCGCCTCCGGCGGCTATACGGCTCGCTCCCATGGAGAGCAGAGCGGCCGACAACCCGGCCTCTGCCAGCTCACCGCGGGCTAGAGCATCTTCCGGGGCGCGGCCGGGCAGGTCAACCGCCACGACGACTGCGCCGGGGGGTACCTCCGGCTCCTCGCCGCCCTTCACGAGAGCGGCCACCTCGCCCGAGACCAGCACCCGATCCGAGGGTCCGGCCGGGAGCAGCAGCACGCAAGTAGCGTCCCGCCCTGCGGCCGACCGGGCGCCGCGCAGCAGAGCGGCCGCCGTGGCCACTCCGGCGATGGGAATGCCCAGCCCGCGAGCCAGGGCCTTGGCCGTGGCGATCCCGACGCGCATCCCGGTGAAGGCCCCCGGCCCCGTTCCGACCACGATCCCGCCCAGGTCCGCCAGGGCGGTGCCGTTGGCCTTCAGCAGCTCGTCCACGCGAGCCAGCAGCTCCTCGCCGTGGCGATAGCCGGCCGGCCAGCGGCGCTCGGCGATCATCTCGCCGCCGGCCGAGCCCAGGGCGACCAGCGCCCGCGTGCCGGAGGTGTCGATGGCGAGGATGGGCCCGCTCATTCGGCCGCCTCCTCGGCGGTTTCGGCCAGGACCTCGAGGTAGCGCTCGTATTCGGCCGAACCGGCTCGGACGGTGATCGTTCGCGGCTCGTCGCCCGTGCCTTCGATTAGCACGTCCAGGTGAGCCGCGGGCATGACGTCCGCCATCCGCTCGGCCCATTCGATCAGCGTTACGCCCTCGCCCTGGCGCTCGTCCACCAGCCCGCCCGCCATCGCCTCGGCCGCGTCGGCCAGGCGGTACAGGTCGAGGTGGAACATCGGCAGCCGGCCCCGGTATTCGGCCATCAGCACGAAGCTCGGCGAGACGATCGTCTCGGTCACCCCTAGCCCGGCCCCGAACCCCTTGGCCAGCTGGGTCTTGCCGGCTCCCAGCTCGCCCACCAGGCTCACCAGGTCTCCCGGCCGAGCCGCCTGGGCCAGCGCCGCGCCCAGGGCGCGCGTCTGCGCCGCCTCCCGCGATACGGTGGCCCGCTCCAGCGTCCGTTCTCCAATCACCCCGCGAGGTTACCCGAAACAGGTTCGCCCGGGCGGCCCGTCAGCTGGGCCGTCAGGTCAGAAGGCCATCAGGCACTTGCCACACCAGCGCTCGAGCACAGGCCACAGACGTCCCCTTGCGCTCTCGATCGCCTCGATCCACTCGGTCCTGCTGCGCAGGCCGATGACGTATTCGAAACGCCGATCCTTGCCCAGGATCAAGAGGCCGTTGTCCAAGAACGACGGGATCAGGCCGTACAGACGAGGTCGCACAGGCACCACCGCTTCGATCTCCCGCAGCGGGATCGTCACTTCGCTGGCGAGGCCGAAGTTGGTCCAGTTCGGCACGAAGTGAAGGGCATCCGCCGTCAACTCGAGCGTGCCACCCGCCGACATGAACGCGTCCCGCTGGCTCTGCATGTTGGCGCGGCCGCGCCTGATGGCTCCAATCTCACTCATCTTCACCTCCGCTTCACGGCCAAGGCTGCAAGAGGCGTCCTGTGGGCCCAATGCTACGGCGCCAGGGGTGCGAGCTGAGAATGCCCGAACTTCGCCTTCTTCTCGTCTCTGGGCCAGCGGGTGTGGCGTTCAGCTCCCGATGCGAAAGGCGGACCACACGCTCGCTAGAAGATGAAGCGCTCCAGGTCCGCCAGGGCCACGACCGTGGTGTCGTTGTCCTCGCCCAGGCGGACGTTGGCGGCTTCGAGGTGGATCCCGGCCTTGAAGCGGCGCAGCCCGGCCGAGCTGACCCAGCGGCCCTCGTGACCGGCGTGAGGGCCGCTCCGGACGCGCACCCAGTCGGGCGGGAGCTGCGGCAGCGGCACGTCCATGGCGTCCAGCACCAGCAGCGGCGGATCGGTCACGATCGCCACCTCGCGGCCGGCGAGCGACGTCAGCAGGGTGAGGATCGGCGAGGCGATGGGCCGGGTCTGATGGCCGTCCAGGGCCATGACGCCGAACGACGGCAGGTCGTGCAGCCCGGCCCGCTGGCGGGCCTCCGAGGCCGCCAGGTCGCGCAGCTCACCCGAACCGAGCGAGCCGGCGATCATGCCTCGAACGTTCATCGCCCGGGCCCGGGTAAGGGTTTCGGCTGAGATGCGGCCCCCGGCCACGACGATCGACCCGGCCTTGCTGACGTCCAGGGTCAGGGGCCCCAGCTCGCCGTCCACGAGCTTCGGGACGTCGAGGCGGCCGCGCGACGGGGTCCCGCCGGCCAGGACGCCGACGATGGCCGCTCCGGCGGCCTCGAGGGTGATGGCGATGCCGTTCCGGGCCTCGACCACGACACCCGAGGTAGGCGCGAACATGACTTCCTGGCGCTCCCCGGCAGCCACTCGCCAGCGGCCGTCCAGCTCGTAGAGCAGCGTCCCGGCCACCCGCATCCTGGCCTCTTTGCGGCCCTGGGCCCTGCCGCGGCGCTCGTCGCCGCCGACCCACCATTTGCCCGGGACCGGCGGGCTGCGCCGCTCCTGGGACTCCTCCTGCCTGGCAGGCTCGGCCGGCCTGGGCGAGGGCGTGTCGAGGGGGACCGGACCGGACTTCCAGACCGGGGTCGGCAGGGCCGGCGAAGCGGTCGGCGCTGCGGCGGGCGGCGGAGCGCCGTTGTTGCCCAGCCTGCCGGCATCGGTGATGTCCACGTCGAGCGTCCGCTCGGCCATGGGAGTGCCCGCTTCGATCGGCTGCCCGGGCGCGACCAGCGATCGGTCGCCCGGCGCCAGGCAGAAGCGAATGACCGGCGAGACGGCCAGCATGCGGCGAGCGGCGATGCGCAGGTAAGCCGGCGGCGGTGCGGCGGAGGCCTTGGCCCTGGCGCTCATTCGTCGATCTCCGGCCACATGGCCCGTTGCCAGGCCTCCCAGGTCGAACGCTTGAGATCCGCCCGGTCGGGCATCCTCAGCGGGATGTCCCGCAGGTCCACGAACAGCCCGCCCAGCCCGCCGGCGACCTCCAGGCTGAAGCGCTTGCCCCGGGTCGTCAGGCGCACAGCGTCCTTGAAGTCCATCTCGGCCGTGGCGGTCTGGCCCGGCGCCAGTTCGACCGACCAGATGCCGCCCGGCTGCAGATCGATGTCCGAGTTCACGACCCCGCCCGAGACGCGCATCCGCCCGGCGCTCCGCCCCTGCCGGATCCCGGAAGGCAGGATGAGGGTGCCCAGCGACATCAGCACGTCGCTGGTCAGGTCGCGCAGCATCAGCCGCCGCTCGTCTTCGTCGGGGATGTTCCCCAGGGGCCCGAGCATTCGCGCCTGGTCGCAGGTCAGCAGGCTCACGCCCGGCCTGCGGACCAGGTCGGCCATGGCCAGGGCCACGACCGAGGCCGGCGTGGACGACCAGATGCCGCCGCCCGCGATCAGGACGTCCGGCATCTCTCGCAGGGAGATCTCCGGGGTGCTGTCCACCAGGCGCGAGACAGCGGCCTTGGCCGCGGCCAGGCGCAGCAGCGCCCCTTCGCCTTCGGCCTCGCCCCACGGCCAGAGCCGCAGGTCGAGCAGGCGGTCGGCCAGGCGCTGCCTGTCGAAGGCCACGGTCGACCAGGAAAGCACGCCGTCGATCACCTCGTCCGACGGGTCTACCGGCGAGAAGGACCCCAGGGCCATGATTCCGTGAGACTCGACGATCGAGCGGTGGCCGGGCCCGAATGGCTCCGCGCGACTGCGCAGGCCGCCGTTGAGGCCCACCTCGACGGTCTCGATCGAGCGGTCCAGGACGTAGGCCAGCGACCGGGTGGACCGGGCAATAGCCAGCCGGCTGTCGTCGGCGCGGGAGCGCAGGCCCTCCAGGACCTGCTGCAGCGCCGAGCCGGCGGGCATGCCCGACTCGGCGTCGGGGGCGATGAGGACGCTGTGCGGGCCCGTCGACGGCAGCCCCCGGTCCTCCAACTTGTCCCGGTCGGCGTCCCTGGCGCCCGGGACGTCGGTCAGCTTGACGGCCGAGCCGGCTGCCAGGAAGAGCGGCTCGAGAGCGGCGGCGCCGCCCGCCAGGACCACGGCTAGCTCGGGCCGGCTTCGGGCGGCGGCCGAAACCAGGGCGCCCAGCATCTGCAGGTGACGCTTCTCATCACCGCCGGGCACGGGGTCCGAGCCCAGGATCACGGCGTGCGTCTCCGGCGACAGCAGCAGGCGGCTCAGGTCGATGGCGTCTTGGTCGTCGGCGCTGCCTCCGGTGATCAGCCAGCCTGCTCGAGCCGAGACCTCCTCCAGGCGCCTCAGCTGGCGCTTCGAACCGGCTATGACGGCAATGCGCTTGGGCGGGGAGCTGTGGGCCTCCAGGCGCGTCAGGTCGGCGACGACGGCCTCCGGCTTGGGCTTCTCCAGGACGGCCACTTCCTCGAGCAGAGCCTGATCCACCTGCCGGACCCGGTCCACCAGGCCCAGCAGCAAAGCCTCGGTCCCGGCCGATGCCGGCATGGCGGCATGGGCCAGAAGCCGCCACCGGCCGCCGGCGTGCCCGACGAGCGCGGCCGCGGTGGTAGCCGTGCCGAAGTCGATGGTGAAGAACGCCCGAGGTTGACGGCTCACCAGGCTATGCTAACCCGCCCGGCTCGCGGTTGTACTAGTACAGGTGGACATCCCCGGCGCCCCCGATCCCCCCGGAAGTCCGCCTCAGGCGTCCCAGTCTTCGCCGTCGTCGGGGTCCTGGAGGCGCTCGATCAGGCGCTCGATCCCCAGTTCGTCGGCCAGGATCTCGCTGGCCGCCGGCAGCTCCCCGCCGAAGACCCGGCGCAGCGACGGATCGAAGAAGACCATGGCCCCGCTGCCGAGCTGGCGATACGGGCGGCTGGCCTGGAGGAACAGGACGGCGGGCACGGTCAGGCCGCGCATCTGGATCTCGCGCGCGGCCTGCTCCACGAGATCGTCGCGCTGCTCTTCCGATCGGCCCGACAGCTCCATCAACTCGCCACCCCACTCGGTCTCACGCTCTCGGCCCGCCAGATGGCGCCGTCAGGCGCCTTGCGCCGATCGCATGTCACGGTTCGCGGCCCTATTCGGTCCCGAACGGGCCAGGTTCTTCCTCGCGACCCGCCTCCTCCAGACGGTCCCGCTCGGCCCCACTCCGGTCCAGATCATAGGCGACGGTGCGCATCTGGGCCGCCGTGGCTGCCGCATAGTACACCCGGGGAAGGCGGCCGGACATCGCAGTGACGACCTCATAGGAAATGGTGTTGCCCCACTGCGCCACTTCCGTGGCCTCGATGGCCTCCTGGCCCTGCCGTCCGATGAGGGTGAACTCGTCGTCCACCGTGACCAGGTCGCCCGGGACGTCCGTCACGTCCACCATGATCGCGTCCATGGCCACCGTGCCGACCGTGGGAACGCGACCGCCGCGGACCAGGACCTGGGCCTTGTTGGTCAGGCTGCGCGGCCAGCCGTCGGCGTAGCCGAGGGGCAGAGTGGCGATGCGGCTCGGCCGCTCGGTGACGAACGTCGGCCCGTAGCTGATGCCGGTCCCAGCCGGCAGGTCCGCGACCCGCACCGGCCTGGCCCGCAGCGACAGGACGGGGCGCAGGCCGGCGGCCGCGGCGGCGTGGCCGGCGGCGACAGTCAGGCCTTCGGGCACGATGCCGTACAGGGCAAGGCCGATGCGCACCACGTCGAAGGGGGGCGTGTGCGAGCCGAGCAGCCCGCCGCTGGCGGCGATGTGGCGGTCGGGGCAGCTGACACCGACCTCCTCCAGCAACCCCGAGGCCAATCCCAGGCGCTCCGCCTGGGATGCCGTCAGCTCGGCGTTCCCGGCCGACTGCAGGTGCGACCACAGCCCGGCCAGGCGGGCCCGCGGCGAAGCCTCGATTGCCGCGGCGGCGGCGGCCACGTCCGTCGCGGCCACTCCGCCACGTCCCAGGCCGGTCTCGACCTCCAGGTGGAGGGCCAGGTTGCGGTCGGTCGGCACGTCGGCCGCCGTCAGCCCATCGACGATCGCCAGGGTCCGCTCCAGCAGCGTCCGGTCCCCGGCCGTCAGCGACAGGTAGTGGCGGATGGCATCGGGCGTCAGCTCGGGCGGGATCGGGAACAGCACCAGGATGGGGACGTCGATGCCGGCCTGCCGCAGCTCCAGCCCCTCGTCGAACGTGGCCACGCTCAGGCTGCGGACCCCGGCCGCGATCAGGGCCCGGGCCAGGGGGACGGCCCCGTGGCCGTAGGCATCGGCCTTGACCACCGCCTCGAGGCGCACTCCTTCGGGCAGCGATTCGGTCAGCAGCCGGGCATTGGAGGTGGCGGCGTCCAGGTCGATCTCGATCCAGGCGCTGCGCGGCAGCGGTGGCAGCTCGCCGGGGCGAGCTTCGATGAGGGGATGGCGGGTCGTGGTGATACGGGCCCCGGCCCCGGCTGTCCCGCCCGCGCGGGAGCCGGCCGCCCGACGGCCGCTCAGCTCGACGCTCCGGCCAGGGCCGCGAGACGGCGGCGCGCCTGCGGCAGCTCCGGGCACAGGTCCGAGGCCAGGAGCCCGGCCTCCCCCATCCTGGCCCGCACGGCTTCGCCGGCCATGCCGTGGAGGTAGACGCCGAGCTGGGCCGCTTCGAAGGTCCCCAGGCCCTGGGCCAGCAACCCGCCGATCGTGCCGGCCAGGACGTCGCCCGTCCCGCCGCTGGCGAGAGCGGGGTTCTCGAACGGAGATACGGCGGCCTGGCCTCCCGGCTCGGCGATGACGGTCCGGGCGCCTTTGAGGACCACGACCTGGCCCCAGTCGGCAGCGGCCTCACGCGCGGCCGCCAGCCGCCGCTTGTCGTCGAAGACGAGATCGCCCAGCTTCTCCGGCTCCACTCCGTCGGCGGCGCGCAGGCGCAGGAACTCACCGACGTGGGGGGTCAGGACGCAGCGCGCGGCCACGTCCGCGGCCCAGCTGTCCAGCGTCGCCAGGGAGCGCAGCGCCTCCGCATCCAGGACTGCCGGCACCGGCCCGCCGTCCTCGTCGGCCGAGAGAAGGCCGCGGATCAGTTCGGTCATGGACAGGCTGGGCTTGAGCCCCGGGCCAACCACGAGAGCATCGTGGTCGTGGTCCAGGATCCGGGTCAGGGCCTCCTCCGGGTCGACCTCCTCCACGTCGTCCTCGGGCAGGGCGAGGGTCGTCGCCTCCACCACCTTGGCCGCGAAGAGGGGCTGCAGCGATTCGACCGTGGCCAGCGTGACCAGGCCCGCCCCAGCGCGCGCGGCCGCATTGCAGACAAGCAGGGCGGCGCCCGCGTAGTCGACCGAGCCGGCGATCACCAGCAGCTTGCCGAAGGTGCCCTTGTGGCCCCGGGCCGGCCGTTGTGGCAGGAGGGCTGCTGCGGTCGCGTCGGTCAGGACGACCTTCTCGGCATGGGCCTTAGGGGGCATCTCGTCCCTCCTCCCGAGCGGCGCTCTCCAGCTCCGCCACCTGGCGCTGCATCGACTGCAACCGTCCGAGCTTGGCCAGCAGCCGCCGCTCGCGCTCGTCCAATCTGTCTTCGATGTCCGGCGGCAGCAGGTATCGCCCCCCGGCCGTTCGGACGCCATAGGCGGTGGCCACCGCGAACTCGTCTTCGTGGCTGATGGAGATGGCGATCTGGCCCATCTCCAGCTGGTCGGCCCGGCGGGCGGCGCGCCCGTGGAGCCGGACCGCGGGCTGGCCGGTCGGCAGCCGCTCGATCTCTATCTCACGCCAGCCGATGCCCCTCACGCCCAGCCCCAGGACCTTGGACACGGCCTCCTTGGCGGCCCACCGGCCGGCCAGAGTGGCGGGCCGGCCGCGGACGTAGGCAGCTTCGGCAGGGGTCAGGACGCGGGCGATGAAGCGATCGCCGAACCGTTCCAGGGCCGCCCTGATGCGCGCGATCCGGATGATGTCGATCCCGAGCTCGACGGTCTCGCGCGGCGCCGGCCCCTCGGCCATCACTCCACCGTCACCGACTTGGCCAGGTTGCGCGGCTTGTCCACGTCGCGCCCCCGGGCCACGGCCACGTGATAGGCAAAGAGCTGCAGCGGGATGACGGCCAGGATCGCGCTCAGCGGCTCCAGAGTGTCCGGCACCCACAGCACGTCGGTGGCCAGGTCCGAGATCTGCTTGTCGCCCTCGGTGGCCACGGCCAGCACCCGGGCGTCGCGGGCCCGGCCCTCCATTATGTTGCTGATCACCTTCTCGTACACGGCCGAGCGGGTCGCGACGGCGACCAGCGGCACGTCCGGGTCGAGCAACGAGATCGGGCCGTGCTTCAGCTCGCCGGCGGCATAGCCCTCGGCGTGGAGGTAGCTGATCTCCTTGATCTTGAGGGCGCCCTCCAGAGCGGCCGGATAGCCGAAGCCGCGGCCGATGTACATGAAGCCGACCGACGCGGCGTAGCGAGCGGCGATCTCCTCCGCGGCCGACGCCAGCTCGATCGTTCGCTCGGCCTTGTCCGGCAGCTCGCGCAGGGCCTCGATGAGCTTGCGCTCCTCCTTCGGCTCTAGGCGGCCCAGGCGCACCGCGGCGTCGAGGGCCAGCAGGATCAGCGTCGCGATCTGGGTCACGAAGGTCTTGGTGGCGGCGACGGCCACCTCCGGGCCCGCCTGGAGGAAGACCGAGGCGTTCGCCTCGCGCGTGATCGCCGAGCCCACGGTGTTGGTCACGGCCACGATCGGGCAGCCCCGCTCGCGCGCCAGGCGCGCCGCGGCTATGGTGTCGGCCGTCTCTCCGGACTGCGTCACGGCCACGACCAGGACCTGCGGGCCGAGGGGCGGCGGGCTGTAGCGGAACTCGCTGGCCGCGGTCATGCGGGCAGGCACCCCGAGCCATCTCTCGAAGAGCGCGGCGCCCACGAGCGAAGCGTAGGAGGCCGTGCCGCAGGCGACCAGCTCGACGCGCTGGATCCCGGCCAGGGTATCGGCCAGCGGCTCCATCTCGTCCAGGTGGACGGACTTGCCGCTCGTTCGGCCGGCGATGGCAGAACGCAGGGCGGAGGGCTGCTCGTGGATCTCCTTCAGCATGAAGTGCGGGTAGCCGCCCTTCTCGGCTGCCTCGACGGACCAGGACAGGATGTCGACCGGGCGATCGAGGACGGCTCCCGTCCGATCGGTGATCGTCGCCGTGCCGGGCCGGACGTCGGCCACGTCGCCATCGGAGAGGAAGATGACGTTCTTCGTGTAGGCCACCAGGGCCGACGGGTCGGAGGCCAGGAAGCCCTCGCCCTCGGCCAGGCCCACGATCAGGGGCGCGTTCAGGCGGGCGCCCACCAGTCGGTCGGGCTCGTCGCGGTGCATCACCACGAAGGCATAGGCCCCCTCCAGACGGCCCATCGCCTGACGCACCGCCTCGGCCAGGTCGCCCTCGTAGGCCGCCTCGACAAGGTGGGCCACGACTTCCGTGTCGGTGTCGGAGGTCAGGGTGTGGCCGGCCGCGGCCAGCTCCTCGCGCAGGGCCCGGAAGTTCTCGATGATGCCGTTGTGAACGACGCTGATGCGGCCGCTGCAGTCGTGATGAGGGTGGGCGTTGAGATCGGTCGGGCGACCGTGGGTGGCCCAGCGAGTGTGGCCCACGCCGACCCCCGCACGCGGCGGGCCGCCCGCCAGGGCGTCCTCCAGGACCGCCACCTTGCCGGCGCGCTTTTCCACGAACACGCCGCCGTCTTCGGTGAGCAGGGCGATGCCGGCTGAGTCGTAGCCCCGGTACTCCAGGCGGCGCAGCCCGTCCAGGAGGACCGGCCCGGCCTCACGAGGCCCCGTGTAGCCTACGATCCCGCACATCCGGTCCCGATGCCTCCTTCTCCGGTCGCTCGCTCTCGGCTGCCCACGGCGCCAGCCGGGGCTCCCCGCGGGGCCCCCGGGCGAGACGGCTAGTGTAGCGGGCGCTCAGGAACTGGGCGCCGGAGAGACCGGGGAGACAGTCACGGTCACGTAGATCTCGGTCACGCTGATCGCGACGACCCTGATGCCCGGCGGCGGCTCCACGATAAGCGTCACCTGGTAGGTGCCCGTGTCCAGTGTTCCGACGGGGGCTACGGCCACGAACGACGACGTGTCCATGGCGTTGAGGGAGGCCGTGGGGCCGCCGATCGTCACCACGACGTTGGACGTAGAGAGGCTGTAGGTGCGGTCGGATCGAGCGCCCTGCAGGGAGATGCCGATGGTCAGGGTGCGTGTCGAGGCCGGCGACGACAGGCGGATCACCACTTTGACGGTCGAATCGCCGAGCGAGGCCACTCCCTCCGGCAGGTTGAGCGCCACCGTGGTGGTGATGTCGCCGGACGCGCCCTTGACAGAGATCGGCATCGTCTCGGCGGCCCCCCCCAGGAGCGACAGGGCGTTGGCCTGTCCCTGGACCGAGATGACGGAGGGCGTGACGTCGATCGAAGTGATGTAGTAGCCGGCAGCCGGCGAGTCGACGATCACGGGCGTCACCGGCACCGTCGCGGTTCGTATCTGGCTGCCGACCTGGATCCGGACATGGATCGAGGGCGGCGACAACTGGACGTTGTCGACGACGTTGCCGCTGGAGTCGATCGGCACCAGGGCGGCATCCTCGTTCACGTCGAGCCCGGAGTTGTCGACTCTCACGTCCGCCCGGGCGAGGCTCACCCGGGAGACCGCCGACGAGGGGCCGGTGGCCGTGACGTCGTTCTGGCTGAGGGTTTGGGCGCCCATAGTCAGATCCTCGGGCAGGGCCACTTCGAGATCCACCGGTACCGTCTTGCTCTCGATCGGGTCCAGGGTGACGCGTATCTGCTGGGGCTGGTAGTCCACGATCTGGATGCGCGCGTCCTCCGCCACCAGGCTGACCTTCACCAGCCAGTTCTCACCCGCGCCTACTCGAACGTCGGTCAGGTCGACGGTGGCCCGGAAGCTGGCCTGCGAGACGGGGACGTCGGCCGGCGCGATGAAGCGGATGCTGCTGACCTTGGGCCAGGGATCGGGCTTCAGGAGGTATGAATCGGCCGGCTGGTGGACAGGTTCGATCGGGACCTGGCCGGGCCACTGCTGAGTGCTCTGGAGCGAGATCATGGCCACGTACAGGATCACGGCCAGGCCGACGGCCCCCAGCTTCAGCGCCCAGTTGCCGAAGATGAATCGAAGCAGGGTCATGGCGCCGCCTTCTCCCCTTTGGGTGCCCCGGCTGCTTTCGGCTCCTCGGGCTGCTTCTTCTCAGGCTCGGGCTTGCGCTGCCAGCCTAGGAGGCGCGCCCGGCGAGCCAGCTCCTGGACGGCGGGGCCGCCGTGCCGCAACTCCATCCTGTTCGGCAGCAAACCGGATCCGGTGGCCCTGGGATGGAGCTGAGCCGTAAGCGACCGGGTCAGCTTGGCCTCGTCCAGGTTGCGCACGATTCGCGCTCGTTCCACCAGGCTGATCTGGCCGGTCTCCTCTGAGACCACCACGACCAGGGCGTCGGTCTGTTCGGTGATGCCCAGGGCAGCCTTGTGGCGCGTCCCGAATCGCTGGGTCGGGATCGTCGTCTCGGCTGAGGGCAGCAGGGCGCCGGCAGCCAGGATCGTGTCCCCGCGGATGACGACCGCGCCGTCGTGCAACGGCGTGTGCGCCGTGAAGAGGGTGACCAGCAGATCGGCCGAGACGTCACCGCGAATCATCACTCCCGTTTCGGCGATTTCCTGGAGGCCGGTCTCGCGCTCGATCACGATCAGCGCCCCCAGGCCCTCCTTGGACAGCCGGGCCGCCGCCGCCGCCACCTGGGCGGCGACATGGCCGGCCCGTGAGAGCTCGGCCGGCGTGGCCAGCCAGCCCAGAGAGCCCAGACGGCCAATACGGTCGAGCGCCCGCCGTAGCTCGGGCTGGAAGACGACGACCAGCGCGAACAGGCCGACGTAGGCGCCCGTCTGCAGGATGACCGTCAGAAGGCGCAGTTCGAAGGTGACCGCCGCGCCGTAGACCAGGATCAGGAGGCCCACGCCGATCACGAGCCGCACGGCTCGAGTCCCCCTGATCAGACTGAAGAGCCAGTAGATCAGCAGGGCGGTGATCGCGATGTCGAAGAAGACGTTCGCGCTCACCCGTTCGAGAGACGACTGCAGCAAAGGCATCGGCCTCAGTTTAGGACGCTCCGCCGGCAAGCGTGTGTCTAGCCCAGTGAGCTGGCCAGGGCTTCATCCTCGGGGAAGGCGCGGCTGGCGACGACGCTCAGCCGCTGGCGGGTCGCGATGTCGTCGTCGAACTCGGCCAGCTTGCCCAGCAGGCGCAGCTTGTCGGCCGCCAGCCCGTCCCATTGCCGGGCCAGGTACAGCTCGATCAGGGCCAGGTGGGCGTCCACGTCGTTGGGCGCTCGCTGGAGGAGCCGGTGGGCGGCGTCCAGCCCGGCCTCGAAGCGGCCCTCGCGGGCGTAGGCGCGGGCGGTCCACAGAAGGAGCGACCTCAGCGAGGAGGTGTCGCCGGCCTCGTCCGCGGCCTCGGCCGCCGAAAGCAGCTCGTCGCCCGAGGGCGCGGGGCCTTCCGCGCCGGGCCCCACCGGGCCGAAGATCTGCTCGACGTCGGCCATAACGGGCACCGGCTGCGGCTGGGGCGCCGGGCCTCGTTCGAAGGCCGGCTCGGGGGTGCGCTCAAGCTCGGGCGTGAGTCCCGGCTCGGGCGCCGCTTCGGCTGCCGCGCGAGCCGGGACGGGCTCTTGCTCCCGCACAGGCTCCGGCTCGGGCGCCGGCCTGGACGGGGCCTCCTGGGCCGGCTCAGGCGCGCGCTCGGGCTCGACCCCCGGCTCGGGCTCAGGCGCCTCCGCGGGAGCGGCAGCCCGCTCGACCCTGGGCTCGGGCTGCGCGGCGAAGGCCGTGAAGGCGACGGTGGGCGGAAGGGCCGGCTGAGGCAGATCGGGCAATCCCCGGGCAGGCTT
>Ga0307437_1001589_pt1 | contig 15026 bp, 13 predicted proteins | sample SalMarWE160390MG_FD_202146 | JGI IMG/M metagenome (GOLD analysis project Ga0307437, IMG submission 202146) | Salt marsh sediment microbial communities from the Plum Island Ecosystem LTER, Massachusetts, United States - WE1603-90 | ecosystem: Environmental > Aquatic > Marine > Intertidal zone >...
GCAACGTCAACGAGAGCACGCTGGCGGAGCTCTGGACTTCCGATGAGTACGTCCGCTTCCGCGCTCAGGTGCGCCGCTTCAACTTTCCCTCCTGCGTGGATTGCGACCTGCGCGATACCTGCGACATTACCGAGGCGAACGAGGGCTGCTGGGGCTGGTGTCCCTCCTGCGCCGACTGCCTGTGGGCGCAGGACATCGTGCGCTGTCCGTGAAGGAGCAGGATATGAAGAAGGGCTTGATGGTCACTGTCCGACGAGGAATTGCTGGATCTGTGCCGCGTCATCATGGATCGGGACGAGGCAGGGGCGCTGGAGTTCCTCGACCGGCACCTGCGAAAAAAGGTCAACCAGGCGCTGGAGGGAGGCTGAAAGGTGATGATCGAGGTACCCGGGGCGGGCATCAGGGAGGCCGGCGGCAACCTGTTCGGCCAGCGGTGAGCAGAGGGAGAGGAGGATGGCGCGTGAGCGGCGCGTTATCCCAGACACAACTTTCAGGAGGGCTGTTCGCCGGGGTAGATTAGCGAAGCTAGGGTATGAGGACAGGTGTCCTAAACGAAACTCATGCTTAACATGGGTCTAGTGAACGTCATCGCCTCCTTCTTCGGAGGAATGCCATTTTGTGCCACGGGGCCGGGGGCCTGGCAGGCCAGTACTACTTCGGAGCCCGTACAGGCGGCGCAAGCATCTTGGAGGGACTCATTGAAGTCTTCATAAGGCTTTTCTTGAGCAAGTCTATAGCCAACATAATGGCCGCCTTCCCCATGCCGCTGGTGGGCGGGAAGATGCTTCTGGTGGGGATCGAACTGGGCAAGGCGGTGGTGAGACTGCGGGGATGGAAGCTGTATCTGGCGCTCTTCACTGCTGCCTTATCAATCGTCACCAACATGGCCGTGGGGTTCGCGGCGGGATTGGCTGCGGCCTAGCTGGTGCGGGTGCTGAAGCATCGGCACCTGCTGTCCTGCACCTGCTGCACGCCAGAAGAGACGGTGCGAGGCGATTGAACACGCCGCCGGGGGAGTGAGACATCCTGACATAGTGACCAGGCGACGTCTGGACGATATGAAAAAAAACGCACTGCTGCTGACGCTGCTGTTGCTGATCTGGCTGAGCCTCCTGCCTCCTGCCGCCCAGTCCGACGAGCCGGTGGTGCGGGCCGTGCTGTTCTGGTCGGAGACCTGCCCCCACTGCCACGTGGTCCTGGATCAGACCCTGCCCCCGCTGCAAGAGCAGTACGGCGCTCAACTGGAAGTGCTTATCATTGAGGTCTCCCCGGAGCGCTACGAACTGTGGCTGGGGGCAATGGAGGCGTTCCAGGTTCCGCCCGAGCGGCGAGGGGTGCCTATGCTGTTCATCGGCGACACCGTGCTGGTCGGCTCATACGATATCCCGGAGAGGCTGCCTGGGCTGATCGAGCAACACCTGACCGCCGGTGGGGTGGATTACCCGGCTATCCCTGGCCTGCTGGCCGATCTGACGTCCATACCCACGCCCCCCGCCGGCCCCACCCTCCGGCCCACGCCGACCATCAAGGCCTGTCACATCTGCGACGAGGAGGAGTTTCCGCCCAGCACATCCACGCCGCAGCCGGTAGTTCACGTGTATTTCTTCTACGACCGGCTGTGCGGGGAGTGCCTGGTGGTGCAGGAAGAGGTGCTGCCGCCCCTGCAGGAGAAATATGGCTCGCAACTGGTCATTGAGCAGCGGGACGTGGAGGGCTCGGCCAGCGACTACAACCTGCTGCGGGCGCTGGAGCGGCGGTATGGGGTGGTGTACGGGGATATGCCGGCCGTGTTCGTCGGCCAGGACGCTCTTAACGGGGAGGAGGCGGTGCGGGAGAGGCTGCCGGGGCTGATCGAAAAGTACCTGGCCCGGGGTGGCGCGGCCTTGCCCGAGGTGGATTTGTCTCCCACGCCGTCGCCAACCCCTACGGCCGTGGGGGAAGCATCTCCTATCCATCTGGCCTACTTCTATCAGCCCGGCTGCCGGGAGTGCGACCGGGTGCAATTGGATCTGAACTATCTGCAACATCGCTACCCGCAACTCGTCGTCCAGGTTTTCGACGTCGAGGCCGAGGCGGCCTTGGCTGAGTGGTTGGGGCAGAGAGCCGGAGTGCCGGAAGAGAAGCGTTTGACCGCCCCGGCCGTGTTCGTCGGCGACGAGGCGCTGGTAGGCGAGGAGTTGCATACCCGCAGCCTGGAGGTCCTGCTTGCCCGTCACGCCGAAACCGGTGCCGAGCCGGTGTGTGAGGGGTGGGAGGCGGCGCAAGGCGAGGCGACCGCCGGCATCGTCGAACGCTTCCGCTCCTTCGGCCTGCTGACGGTACTGGCGGCCGGGCTGGTGGATGGGCTGAACCCATGCGCCTTCGCCACCATCGTCTTTTTCATCTCGTACCTGGCCTTTATGGGCCGTCGGGGGCGGGAGGTGCTGGCCGTGGGGACGGCTTTCGCCATGGGGGTATTTTTGACCTATCTGGGCGTCGGTGTAGGGCTGCTCAAATTTCTGGCGTCGTTGCCCTTCCTGGGCACGGCGGGCCGCTGGGTGTACGGGCTGACGGCGGCCCTGTGTCTGCTCCTGGCCGCCAGCAGCCTGCACGACTGGTGGCAGGCCCGCCAGGGCAAACACGGGGAGATGCGCCTCAAACTGTCCACCCGCCTGCGGCGCTGGATCAACCGGGTCATCCGCGAGGGGACCAGGCTGCGTACTTTCATACCTGTGACCTTCATCACGGGGGCGGCGATCTCGGTGATCGAACTGGCCTGCACCGGTCAGGTCTACCTGCCGACCATCGTTTTCGTGCTGGGCGTGCTGGGCCTGCAGGCGCGGGCCGGACTGTACCTGGTGCTCTACAACTTGATGTTCGTCCTGCCGTTGGTGGTGGTCTTCCTGCTGGCCTACTTCGGCACCACCTCGCAGCAGTTGGGCCTGTTCATCCACCGCCGGGCGGCGATGGTCAAACTGGTTACCGCTGGGCTGTTCGTGCTGCTGGCCGGGTGGCTGATGGTGGCTCTGATGTAGCGAAAAGGGAAGAGGGTGCCTATCCGGATGGGTGCATTTCAGTTCAGTGGCGAATTGTAGGCTTCTCTCATCAGTTGACTTATAGTGCGAATTCGTGTATATTTAATACAGAGTAGGAGAAGCCCGTGGCACAGAAACGTGTTTTGGTCATAGAGGATAGTCCTGAGACTCAGCAACTACTGGCCGAATTGGTGCTTGAACCCAATGGCTACCGGCCTATCGCAGCCTTGGATGGAGAAGAGGGACTTCGGCTGGCCCTGGAAGAGCACCCTGATCTCATCATCCTGGACATGCAGTTGCCCAAGATGAGTGGGATCGAAGTGTTGGAGGCGCTACGACAGCGGGATGTGGACATCCCGGTCATCTTCGCCACTGTCCGCGAGTCTCTCGAACTGGTCGTGCAAGCCTTCCGGTTGGGAGCGCGCGACTACGTCATCAAGCCTTTCGGTCCCCAGGAGATGCAGGAAGCGATCCAGCGCGCCTTCGCTACCGCCAGAGTGAATGAGGAACGGGAGCAACTGACGCAGCAACTTCAGCGCCAACTCCAGGAACTGAACGCCGTCTACGCGATTGGGCGGTCGGTCACATCGCTGCTGGATCTGAACCGCGTGCTCAACCGCGTAGTCGAGGCGGCGGTATACGTGGCGGATGCTGAAGAGGGCATGCTCCTCCTGCTGGATAACGAGAGCGGCGAACTCTACCTGCGGGCGGCCAAGAATGTAGACGAAAAGGTGGTGCGAAGCCTGCGTGTGCGCACGGACGACAGCGCTGCCGGGCGAGCGCTTCGAACGGATCGGGCCGTGCTTCTGACCGGCAAGCAAGCCAAAGTCGCCACCGGCTACCTGGTCAAGGCGCTGCTCTATCTGCCGCTGCGGGTTCCCGAGCGCGGGGTGATCGGCGTGCTGGGGGTGGCCAATCGCGAATCGGAGCGCTCGTTCTCCGAGCGCGACATTTTCCTGCTTTCAGCCCTGGCGGATTACGCGGCTATCGCCATCGAGAACGCGCGCCTCTTCGAGACGGTTGAGATCGAGCGGGCTAAGTTAGAGGCAGTCCTGCGAGAGGCTCAGGAGGTGATCATCGTCGTTGACAAGGACAACAATATCCTGCTATGCAACACGGCAGCCCGCGCCACGCTTGACCTGATCGAGGCCGATCTGTTGCGCCGGCCCATTGGCGAGGCCATCCCACATCCAGCCCTGCGTGAAATGTTCGCCCAGGTGTGCGAGACAGGGCAAGCAGCACACAATGAGGTGTCTCTGAAGGACGGGCGCACGTTCAACGCGCAACTCACGCCTGTTGAAGGGGTCGGCTGGGTGCTGATGATGCAGGACATCACGCACCTGAAGGAATTGGACCGCGTCAAGTCGGAGTTCGTCGCTACCGTCTCTCACGATTTGCGCACGCCACTGACCACCATTCAAGGCTACATTGAATTGCTGCCTCGGGTAGGACCGCTGAATGCGCAACAACAGGAATTCATCCATCGCGCCCACGAGAGCATGGAGGCTATCACTGAACTGATCGGCGATCTGCTCGACATTGGCCGCATTGAGGCTGGATTTGACCTGGAAATGGTGCCTTGCGACTTAAGGCAGATAATAGAAGATGCAGTCAGGGAACTCCGGCCGCGGGCAGGGCGTAAGAGACAAGAATTGCGCTGGCAGCCACCCGAGACGCTGCCACTGGTGCAGGGCAACCCTCTTCGTCTGCGCCAGGTGGTGGACAATCTGCTAAACAATGCGGTCAAGTATACACAGGAAGATGGCTGGATCACTGTGAGCGCAGTTGAGGACGAAGGACACGTCGTAGTACATGTGGCCGATAATGGTATCGGTATCCGTCAGGCCCAACAGCCATACGTCTTCGACAGGTTCTATCGTGTGGAGTCAGACGAGACAGCAGACATCAAGGGTACAGGGCTAGGATTGGCGATCGTCAAAGCGGTGATCGAAAAACACAATGGGAGGGTATGGGTAGAGAGCAGGCCCGGGGGGGGCAGTGTTTTCAGTTTTGTACTGCCTGCCCTGAGGACCTGACGCAGAGGCAGCCAAAGATTACTTCCAGCGGGGTGCTCCACCGGGAGCACCCTTTACGTTTCTGCGACGAGCGTAGGGTTTTCGTAGGGTTTTCGTAGGGTTGGCGTCAAGTCCCGAGGGGCAAAACATGGTATCATATAGACAGAGTTAGGGGCGGTTTCTCTTCTTCTCCTCCTTTTGGTGAGGGCCGGGGTGCGGCGACCCCGGCTCTCAGCGTGTTTAGGGCCGGCGGCACAACCCGCCGGCCCTTCTGCTATAATCCCCGCCCAGGAGGTCGGATGGGCAGAGGCGGGCGGCAAATCGCAAAAGCGGCGGCGCTGGTGATGGCACTCTTCGCCGCCAACAAACTGCTGGCGCTGGTGCGCCAGATGGCCATCGGCGCGCTGTTCGGTACCAGCGGCGATCTCGACGCCTACCTGGCCGCGGCCCGTATCTCGGAGACGGTCTTCTTGGTCATCGCAGGCGGGGCGATAGGGTCGGCTTTTATCCCCACCTTCGCCGACCACCTAGCAAAGGAAGACCGCGCCGGGGCCTGGCAGTTGGCGTCGTCCGTCGTCAACCTGGCGTTGATCATGCTGACGGCCACGGCGGGAGTGATGGTGATCTTTGCGCCAGCGCTCGTGCGAACGGTCATCGCCCCTGGCTTCGACCCACCCCAGCAGGCGCTCACGGTCAGCCTGCTGCGGCTGATGCTGATCTCCCCGGTCATCTTCGGCGTGAGTGGAGTAGTGATGGGGACATTGAATGCCCACCAGCACTTCCTCCTGCCGGCGCTGGCCCCATCGCTCTACAATCTCTCGATCATCGGCGGGGCGCTGCTACTGGGGCCACGCCTCGGCGTGCAGGGGATGGCTGTCGGCGTGGTCGTGGGAGCGGCGCTGCACCTGCTGGTACAGGTGCCAGGTCTGCTGCGCTACGGCGCGCGCTATGTTCCCGCGTTGGGGCTGGATAACCCCAGTGTGCGTGAGGTGGGGCGGCTGATGGCACCACGGGTGCTGGGCACGGCCATCACCCAACTCAACTTCGTCATCAACAACAGCCTGGCCTCGATGATGGGCGAGGGAGCGGTCTCGGCCATCAACTACGCCTGGCTGTTGATGCTCCTCCCGCAGGGGGTCTTCGCCCAGGCGGTGGGAACAGCCGCCTTCCCCACCTTCGCCGAGCAGGTGGCCCGGGAGGAGCGGGCCGAGATGCGGAGCACGCTGGCCGCGACACTGCGGGTGGTCTTCTTCCTCAGCATCCCGGCCACGATGGGGCTGTTAGTGCTGGGCCGGCCACTGGTGGGGCTGCTCTTCGAGCGGGGGGCGTTCGAGACGGCCTCGACGGAGGCGGTGGCCTGGGCGCTGGCCTTTTACGCGCTGGGGTTAGTGGGACACTCCGGGCTGGAGATCGTCGCTCGCGCCTTCTATGCACTGCACGACACGTTCACGCCCGTGTGGGTGGGTGGGCTGGCGATGGGGCTCAACATAGGGCTGAGCCTGACGCTGCCAGAGGTGTTTGGGTTGCTCGGCTGGCCGCCCCACGCGGGGCTGGCACTGGCCAACTCGGTCGCCACGTTGCTGGAGATGCTGGGGCTGCTGGCTCTGATCCGGCGGCGGATGGGCGGGCTGGAGGGGCAGCGCATGCTGGTCGCCGTCGTCAGGAGCGGATTGGCATCGCTGGCGATGGGAGCGGTGCTGCTGGGATGGCAGGCTGCGCTACCGGACGCGGGATCTCTGGTGATCGGCGCCGGGGGCGTCGTATTGGGTGTGGTGGTCTATCTGGGCGCGGCGCTACTGCTGGGGGGGGGAAAAAAACTACACCCGGCTATCTCTCCGGATTGAGAGGAACGTCGCCCCCGGGCGCCAGTTGCTTGATCTTGAGCTCAGTCTCGTCGAGTTGCGTGCCGCAATGAGTGGCCAGCGCCTGCCCGCGCTCGAAGAGGGCCAGGCTCTCCTCCAGCGTGAGTCCCCCCGCCTCCAGTTTGCGGACAGTCTCCTCCAATTCGGCGAAGGCTTGCTCGAAGGAAAGATTCTCAATCTCGTTCACTGTGTCTTCCTCCCAGTCATTCCAGCCGGGGCTTGGCCAGAATCTCCATCACGCGCAGGTCGAAGAATTGCTGCACGTGGGCAGGGACGAGGACGACGGCGGTGTCGGCCCCCTGGCCGGTGCCGCTGATGGCGATGCAGGGCTCTCCCACCATCACCAACCCGGCATCGGCGGCCATCAGCGCGATTTCGGCGCAGACCTTCATCCCCTGGCCGAAGATGCGCAACGTCTGCGCCACGACCTCGTCAATCTCGTAGGTGCCCCACTTCTTGCGCACGGCGCGGCTGATGCCGCCAAAGGCATGCTGGCAGGTGAGAATCTTCGCACCGGCAGCCTCGATGGCGGCGCGGTTCTCTTCCGTCAGTTCCTGGGTATTAGGGCCAGCGAAGCCGGTGGAGTGGGTCACGACGACGACATCGTACCCCTGGAACAGTTGCGTGGCCTGGACGCCGGTCTCACCCCGCGTGGTGGCAACCAGCACGGTGCGGATGCCCAATTCGTCGGCCCGCCGTTTGGCAACCTCCAGTGTGCGGGCAGTGTTTTGCGGACCGGGCTTTTCGAAGCAAACGGACTGGACGGTGATTTCAGACATGGGTCTTTCCTTTCTGGGTATCACTGTCGGCCCGGCTCCAGACGATGCCGCGCACTTTGCTGTAATTGCCATCAACAGCCCAGGCGTCGCCGCTCAGCGCTTGTGCGGTTCGCTCGCGGAAGACGTCAAGCGAGGCCGGGGTCCGGCCGGGCTCCCAATAGAGCGCGTCAAGTTCCAGGTGGGGCATCCCCAGTCGCTGGGCGATCTGACTCGCCGTAGTCGTCTTGCCCGAACCGGTCGTACCGACTACGACGATGCGCTGGCCGAACTCAACCGTCACCGTACTCCTGCCTCAAACTCCCCATCGGTGACGCGGATGCCGAGTGCGTCCCCCGGGGCGACCTGGGCCACCGAGCGCACGACGGCCCCCGTCTCGCAGCGGCGCACGATGGCGTAACCCCGCTCCAGCGTCCCCAGCGGACTGACCCCCGCCAGTTGCCTGATCAGCCCATCCAGCCGTTCGCGATGCAGGGCCAGGCCATGGCTCACCGCCGCCTCAGCGCGGCCCAGCAGGTCGTCCACACGCTGGCGGGTCTGGGCCAGTTGGATGGCAGGGGATAGGTGCTTCAGGGCCTGCGTCTGCTCGGTCAGCCTCCAGCGCCGCTCCCCAATGGCCCCTTGCAGCGCCGCTGTCAGTGCCGCCGACAGCCCTGCCACCTGTGCGCGCAGTTCCGCCCGGTCGGGGGCGACCAGTTCGGCGGCGGCGGAGGGAGTGGGAGCACGCACGTCGGCGGCGAAGCCGGCCAGACTGAAGTCGGTCTCGTGCCCCACGCCGCAGATGACCGGAACGCGGGAAGCAGCGACGGCGCGGGCCACCCGCTCGTCGTTGAAGGCCCACAGTTCCTCCAGGCTGCCGCCGCCACGGGCGACGATGATGACGTCCACGTCGCCGCGGGCGTTGAGGGCCTCGAGCGCAGCGACGATCTGTGGAGGGGCCGCGTTCCCCTGCACTGGCGTAGGGGCGAGGAGCACCTCCGCCAGCGGGTAGCGGCGGCTCAGCACATTCGCGATGTCGCGCAGCGCGGCGGCAGCCGGGGAGGTGACGAGGCCGATGCAGTGGGGAAAGCGGGGCAGCGGCCGCTTGCGCTCTGGCGCGAACAACCCCTCGGCCTCCAACCGCGCCTTGAGCAGTTCGAACCGCCGGTAGAGATCGCCTACGCCGGCCGGCTGGAGTTGATCCACGTAGAGTTGGTAGCGGCCACCGGCCTCGTAGATGCCCACCCGCCCGTGAGCCAGCACCAGGTCACCGCTCGCGGGCAGGATTTCCTGCAATTTGGCGACGTTGCGCCACATCACACAGCCGATTTGGGAGCCAGCGTCCTTGAGTGTGAAGTAGCAGTGGCCGGAGGAGGCGCGGCTGAAGTTAGAGATCTCCCCCTCGACCCACACGTCGCTCAACGCGGGATCGTTCTCAATAAGGCGGCGGATGTGGCCGGTGAGTTGGCTGACGGTGTAGGGCTCAGAGAGGGTCGGGCCGCCAAAAAGGCTGAGTTGCTCGAACATAGTGGGGGTATGATAGCGCAGCGGGGGAAAGGTGTCAAGTGGCTACAGATCGCGCAGGAGCGCGCCGAGAATGAGCAGGCCACCGGCGACGACCAGCGCAGTGATGGCGTAGGGCTCCGGGACGGGGAAAAAACCGAGCACGCCGAAGAGGCCGACAGTGTATAGGATGGAAGCAACGATCAATGTGCCCCTGCGCGGTGCACGCGTCCTGAGCACCCGTCGGCCGGGTTGGCGGGAAGAGCGTCGCGTCATCGGCCTACCCCCTCAGCACTTGCCAGACGAAGATGAGGATCATCAGAGTGGCAACGAGGAACTGCACACCGCCGGAGAGGGTGCAGCCGACCAACCACCCGCCGCCAGCCTTGAACGCCTCGCGCCAATCCCTGTGCCTGTACCACTCGGCCAGGACGACGCCAGCGATGGCGCCGACGATGGCGCCGGGCACTGCGCCGATCCCCAGGAAGACCAGGCCGACGATGGCCCCAATTGTTCCCAGCGCCAGCCCGGCCAGCAGCGACCAGACGGAGGCCCCACCGACTTTGGCCCCCGCCTGACTCATCCACAGGTCGGCGGTGAAGCCAATCGCACCCAGGAGAGTGAGGACGGAGAAGGTGAGGGGGTCAATGGCGGCGAAGTGCTCGGCTATGGCGTAGACCAGCGTCACGAGCCAGATGAAGCCGACGCCGGGGACAACCGGCAGAATGACGCCGAGCAGCCCGACGGCCATCGCCGCCAGCGCGACCCAGAATGCCCACATCGGTAAGACCATTGCATCACCCCAATACACAAATCGGCCCGGCTGGGCCGACCAAGTGGGCCGTGCAGGATTCGAACCTGCGGCCAAAGGCTTAAAAGGCCCCTGCTCTGCCGGACTGAGCTAACGGCCCCCGATTAAGAAGTATAACATGCAGACGATGGGTTGTCAAACTCCCGCTCCTAGCGGGTGTGCTTCAGTTTGGGGGCAGGTTTGGCGTGGACTGCACCGGCCTGAAGCGCTGGTGCTGGGTGAGTACGCCAACACCACGCCTGTTCACGGCGGTGTGGCCCACAGCCGCCGTGGACTGCTCAATGGGCGGTGCGCGGGGGGCTCGCTGACTTGCCTACGAGTCTACGACGACCTGGCTATGCTCAGAGTTGTATCAGCCCACCTGGCTGGCAGATGCGGCAGAAGTTGGTCACCCGGCCGCGGGCCTTGATCTCAGAGATGGTACTACCGCAGGCCGGGCAGGGCTCACCCCCCTGGCCATGCACGGCCAGGAAGTCACGCACCTCACGCTGAATCTCCGTCCCGACGCGCTCCCGCAGGGTGGCGATTGCGCTATCCAGCACGAACCGCATCGCCTCGTACAGCCGGGCGATTTCCTCGTCGGTGAGCGACGTCCGCTTGCGGTAGGGGTGCACCCGGGCGGTGAAGCAGATTTCGTCGGCGTAGGCGTTGCCGATACCGGCCGCCACCCTACCCCGGGTGAGAATACCCTTGATCTCCCCCCGATATGGCCTCAACCGCTCTTGGAAGCCCTCCAGCGTCAGATCGAAGGGCTCCGGTCCCATCTCGGCCCAGCCGGGGATGGCCTCGAGGCTGGCGGTGAGGTAGACCTGGCCCATCGTCTTGCGATCACTGTAGCGCAGTTCGCGGCCGCCGGAGAGCCGCAGGACGACGTGGGTCTTGGGCAGGCGGCGCTCGGCGGGGAGGGCGTACTGGAGACGACCGGCCAGTTTGCAGTTGATCGCCAGGGTCAGCCCGGACTGCAGGGGGAAGAGCAGTATCTTGCCGCGCCGCCGCACGCCGGCGAAGGCCTGGCCGATCAGCACCTCGGCGAATCCCTGGAGCGTGAGGTCACGCACCACCAGCGGGCGGACGACTTCGACGTCGTTGATGGTCTGCCCGGTTAGCCGAGGGGCCAGCACCTCACGGATGATCTCCAGGTCGGGGAGTTCAGGCATCAATCTGCCCCCTGCCTCCACCCATCTTTCGCTCCAGCCGCGCCAGGCGGTGATACAACTCGGCCAGTGCGACATCACGGCGCGTCCCTGCGGGCCAGTTCTCGACCCGCGCCAGCGCCGCCCGCGTCCACCCGGCCGCCAGCGAGAGGTTCCCCACGTGCCATTCGAAGTACTTGGCCAGTTCGACGTGGGCCAGCACATCGTCTCTCGCTTCCAGCGCGAGTTGCTGCCAGTAGCCAAACGCTTCAGCCCGGCGGTCGGCCCGTTTGAGAAGATATCCCAGATCGCGCAGCACCATAGCGCGCAGATCGAGAGCGAGGGCGGCCCCGAGGGCTGCACGGTAAGCACATTCCGCCCCGGCAAGCCGCCCCTCGGCTGCGTACCAGCGGCCCAGGCCGAAGAACTCCGCGCCGCCCAGTCTTTCATTCCTTCCATCCCTTTCGTGTCCTTCGTGTTCGTGTCCTTCGTGTTCCGCCCCAGCCCAGGGGTTGGCGAAGGCCCGGCACAGCCGCGCGGCCAGCGTGACCAGGCTGAGGACGTCCACTGCGTTGTGATAGAGCACGCGCTTCACCTCGCGGGCGTCGCCCGTGCGCAGGTAGTCGCGGTAGAGGTAGGGGATGACGCCACCTGGCACGTCGTCCTGCGCGCGCAGCACGCCCAGCACCTCTGGCTCAAGGGCGGACAGCGCGCACGAGGGCAGGCGATAGTGCCACAACCTCCGCGCAGGATGCAGCAGGTCGAGGTGGGGCACTCCCACCGTCGGTGGCGGGATACGCGCCAGGATGAAGCGGTTTTCCAGGATTGGCACGTCGAAGGCGCGGCCATTGAACGAGACCAGGGCCTCGAACTGCAACAGGTGCTCCGCCAGCGCCTCGATCATCGCGGGCTCGTCGCCGGGGTCGCGCAGGAAGTACTGGCACAAGCGGAAGCCTTCCTCGGCGAAGAAACCGAGTCCGACGATGAAAGCAATCGTGCCGGTGCCGCCGGAAAGCCCGGTCGTCTCCGTATCGAGGAAGCAGACCTGCTGCAGGTCCACGCCGGCCAGGGCACCGTCTTGCGCGATTTGCGCGACAATCTCGGGGGACAGGTCGAGAAAGGCGGAGAGCGGCAGGGCGCCGTGGCGGTAGTCGGGCGGATAGGTTGCCTCGACGACGAAGCATTGCCCGTGAGAGGTGGTGTAGAAGCGGCCGGGCACCAGGTCTTCGATGGCGACGCGGCGACGGGGCGGCAGCGTCGCCAGTTCGTGCACACCCCGCACCACTCCCAGTTCACGCAGTCGTCGTCGCAGATCCTCGTGCATCGCTCAGTAGACGGTCACAGGGGTGCCACCATCCCGCACGTGCAGATGATCCTTGTCGTAGGGGAAGACAGGCGTGGTCCAGCGGAAGAGCCATTTGGCTGCCTCGGGGGGTACGTTGACGCAGCCGTGGCTGCGGGGGCGGCCATAATCGTTGTGCCAGTAGGTGCCGTGGATCGCGACTGCGCCCCAGAAGTAGGAGTCGAAGGAGACGCCCGGCAGGTCGAAGTCCTCGCCTGTCATGTGGCGCGAAGGGGACTTGAACACAATGTGATGATGTCCTCGCGGGGTGGCGTGGTCGCCCCCTACGCCACCGGAGATGTGCGTGGTGAACACCGGCTCACTGCCCTCGAAGGCCACGAGCAATTGGTCGGCGAGCGAGATTTCGATGCTCTTATCGCAGGTGTGGGGCGAGATCGGCGTCAAGTCCTCGGGGTGGATGAGGCGCACGTGTTCGGCGGGGGCGTACTGACGCCGCCCAGGGGCCAGATTGTCGCGCAGCCGGTACCACAGCCGGTGATCTGTGCCCCACACCGCCTCGACGACGCGGTAGACTGAACTGTAGCGCAGGCGGTAGGTGCGGTAGGCATCGGGCGACGGGACGTGACGGGCGTCGGTGTAGGGGATGCTGATCTCTCCCCATGAGCCATCGGGGGGAAGTTGCTGTACCGGTGTGTTGAGGTGCACCTCGACCGGCTGGACGTAGGAGGAATAGATGTAGCCGTCGAGCACGCGAAACCACACGGGATTGTATGGGTTGCGGCCCTCGGCTGCGACCTCCCCGAAGCAGGCGATGACGTCGTCGCGCCGGTGGTGGCGTGCGGTAGGGGCACGGTGATCGGGCTCCGTGCGCACCCAAACCGACCACTCGGCAATCCGTCCCAGCCGAGCCCTTTCGCGTGCAGCCTGCTCACGGGGAGGTAGCGGCACGTAGGGGAGCGGCGGCAGGAAAGCGGCTCCTGCCAGCGCAGCCCCGCTCAGTTGGAGGAATTCCCGGCGCGTTAGGCTCGTCACGTGTACTCCTTTCACGCCCTCAAATTATACCAGGTGTGTCCTTGAGGGCAAGGCCCGCGGGAGGGAGGTTGAGATTTCGAATTCTGCCTCGAACACACAGAGACAGTTTGCTTGACATGACCCGCGCCTGGGCGTACAATGTGTAGGCTCTATCAAACCGAAGGCTGAGGAGGGGTTGTTGTCTGAGACAATTTGTGATCTACGATTGCGGCCTGGCGCGGAACGGGTGCTGGAGGCTGCGGCAGCCGGGCGTTTTGCCGGCTGGCTCCCTTACCGCCTGCAACTGCAGGCCGAGCGATTGGCGCTCGTCGCCGGCTTCGACGAACTGGTCTGCCTGGACGCGCTCCACTTCACGCCCTTTGACTACCAGATCAAGGCTGCCCAGATTGCGCTACGTCGCTTCCGCGGCCGGGGACTCCTCTGCGACGAGGTTGGGCTGGGCAAGACTATTGAGGCGGGGCTAGTGCTGGAAGAGTACCTGCTGCGCCAGATGGTCAACCGTGTGCTCATCATCACCCCGCCTGCGCTGGTCGAGCAGTGGCGGGAGGAACTGGCGAGCAAGTTCGGCCTGACCGACTTCGTCGCCAACTACGACCCGGAGTTCCGCGAACTGGGCCCGCGGGCGTGGGCCGCCTTCCCCCGCGTGATCGCCTCGCTGGCCACGGCCCGCCGCCGCGAGCACCGCCGCGCCATCAAGAACATCGTCTACGACCTGGTGATCGTGGACGAGGCGCATCACCTCAAGAACCGCTCCAGCGTCTCCTGGAAATTTGTCAACGCGCTCCAGAAGAAATACATCCTGATGCTCACCGCCACGCCGGTGCAGAATAACCTGAACGAACTGTACAACTTGATCACCATCCTCAAGCCCGGCCAACTCAAGACGCCGCGTGAGTTCCGCCGCCGCTTCGTCGTCCAGGGTGACCCGCGCCTGCCCAAGAACCGTGGCCGGCTGCGCGAACTCCTCGCCGACGTGATGGTGCGCCACGCGCGTGGGCAGGTGGGCATCCAACTCCCGCCCCGTCGCGCCCACACCGTGCGCCTGCAACTTGGACCCGACGAACGGGCGCTCTACGACGACGTCAGCAATTTCGTGCGCAGTTGCATCCGCCCGACGACCCCTCCCCCAGCCCCTCCCCCAGCCCCTCCCCGAAGCGGAGAGGGGAGTCTCCGTACTCCCCCTTCCCTCGCAGGGAGGGGGGCCGGGGGGGTAGGTCGAGCCGAGACTCCCCCTTCCCTCGCAGGGAAGGGGGCCGGGGGGTTAGGTCAGGTAGAACCAGTGCTCCCGGCCGTCCACCGCTTCACCCTGCGCACGCTCCAGCGCGAGATTGGCAGTTCCCCGGCCGCCGTCCGCCCCACACTGATGAAACTGGCCGAGCGCCCGGGCATGGCTCCTCATCGCGAGATGCTGCTGAGCCTGGCCGACCGCGCCAGCGGCGTCCAATCCTGGGCCAAGGGAAAGGCGCTGGAGCGGCTCCTGCTCTCGCAACTCGCTTCCGACGGGCGGGAGAAACTGATTATCTTCACCCACTTTCGCGCCACGCTGGAGTTGCTGGCGGACCTCTTGCGCGGGATGGGGGTGGACTTCGTGGTCTACC
>Ga0307437_1001592_pt1 | contig 15019 bp, 13 predicted proteins | sample SalMarWE160390MG_FD_202146 | JGI IMG/M metagenome (GOLD analysis project Ga0307437, IMG submission 202146) | Salt marsh sediment microbial communities from the Plum Island Ecosystem LTER, Massachusetts, United States - WE1603-90 | ecosystem: Environmental > Aquatic > Marine > Intertidal zone >...
TCCTCTTTCCCATCTTGTTATCATACTGTTTTTCTTACCCATGCGAAACTACCTTTTCCTCTTATTTTATGCTATCTTATGAGTCATTGTTGGCTCATTTTTACCCACTCACTTCCACGATGAGCCTGAATATTGTTCAGCGCCCATAGCAGCAAGTTGATGTTTTGTTTCTAAAAAGAATGAAATGCTAGCATCTGTTATTGATAGGAAGACTAGTGCTCCTGAAATTAACAATAAGTAATAAACAGGTAACGGTAGAATTGATTTAATTTTCATTTTATTCTTCTAATAATGAGTAGACTGACCAGTATAAGACGCCTGGCACCAAGGGCTGCCGGCCTCTTACGCCGACAATCCTAACCGCAAATTCAAGGGGATGTAGTTAAATTATTTAAATATTTTATCATCCCCTCTTAGCCCTCTCTGTTATCCGAGTTATTTAATATTTTTAACTACGTCCCCTTCTGTTTCCTGACCCCGATTCCTTTCACATTCTTTCGACTGAGCCGAACCACAACACTACTTGCCATCACGCTATTGGGAACTATTATTTCGGCGCCCTCCGAATCTCGCAGGAGCGTGTACCCAAGAGAAAGCGACTCTATCGTGGCGGTAACAAGTCCTTTCGGTGTGTCGAGCTGCACTTTATCTCCAACAGAGATCGAACGGTACAATACAATCGATAAACCGGAAATTAGATTTCCCAGCGTGTTCTGAGCCGCAAGGCCTATAACTAGGGAAATAACGCTGACTCCCGCCAAGACAGCAGTGCCAAGCGCTCGTAATTCAGGAATAAGATGGGCGTAGATGATGAATCCGATAACAAAAATGAGAACTTGAACTAGTGAAGAAGCAAAGCGAAGGGCAGTTACATCTGTGAGGTGCTTCTCCGCACGCTTCGTGATCACGCGCGTGATAAAGGCCAATGTGATGGCAACGCAAAGAAAGATGAGTCCAAATACTAAAGCCCCCTCCGCGGTAGTTGGTCTGAGATAATTGTGAAAAAAGTTATCAGATGATTGCACCATCAAAACCTACCTTTCATCAATTCAGGTCCGGCTAACAATGAGCAGACTGACCATCATAAGACGCCTCGCACCAAGGGCTGCCGGCCTATTACGCCGGCAATCCTATTTCTTTCCTATTCCTTGACTATTTCTAAAAAAGCAGCCTGTCCCCTTTTTCTTCCTCCAAAGGTTCAAGGAACGGGATTGCTGCCACGTCACACTTGTTCTGAAGATTCACGTCGGAAGTCAGGACGAAGACCGGTTTCCCAGCGTGGGTTTGCATGATCTCGATTGCAGAGGCGATAATCCTGTCGTCGGGTGTTCGTTCGTCGAGCCACGGAAGAGTCTCCTTGGGTCTGGACTCCGTCGCGAAGGCGACAAGCCGAACGCTACCTCTAACAACGTCGACTCCCACTGATAGCGAACCGCGGGTCCGAAGTTCCTTGATTCGGTTGATTATCGTCCTCGCCTTTCGGCTAATCTCAATATTCTTGTGGTAAGTCTTGTGGTCGTCGAGTTCCTGCAGCACCGTGGGCGTCAAGCATATTGTTACTTTTGGAATTCCCTGGAACACCCATTTCTGAAAGTCTGGCATCTGATATAGGATGTTTGTGTCGGCAACCAGGTAGCAGTCTTCGGTATTTTCTGGAAAGACTGCAAGTAGCAGGTTTTCAATGGAAGCGATTTGATTCCTCAGTTCCTTGATGGCCTCGATCGGAGTTCTGTGCCAGGTGAGATTCTCCATTGAGATCACTGCTTTAAGTACGTTCAACGCTGACCGCATTGAATCAACATTGCTGGCGGTAGATTTGGCGAATAGCACCAAGAGGAGCTGCTCCAGAGTTCTGAAGCGTTGAAGTATCTGATGTCTCTCAGATTCCGCTCTCGGTTCGAGGGGATTGTAGAAGTGGTCGCCGCGTGCAGAGACCAGTACCATCGTGTCACCTGGGCTATTTGCCGGGTGGACCGAGAAGTTCGTTGCGATGAACGGTTCTGCGACAGCTTGCAGCGACTTGAGCTTCTCGATGACCGTTCGGCTCAAGGACTTGAGTTGCATTTCCTCCTTCCTTTCGACAAGGATACCAAGGTTCTATAGGCAGCTATTGCTTACGTCGAGCCCGAAGCGCCATAACGGCTGGCGTTAGCCGCTTGGGGTGGGACGAGATAACGCCGCTTTGACGGAACCAACTCGAAGCCACGAAAACGGCTTGAAAACGCGGCGCGTACCCCAAGCCGGCTGCACGCCTTGTTAGGTGGCATTTGCCCTTTTCAACAATGATTTTCGCCCAACCATAAGTTTCTGCAAATAGCCCTTAAGAGAAGGTGGCTCTAGATGGGAGTTTGCAAGGTGCTCAACGAGCATATAGTAAAGAAATCCAAGATGATTCCCTTCAAGTGACCCTACTTCCACGCCTGGGAATGGAGAAAAATACCAATCTTCATTTTGTTTTGCTTCTTCCGGATAACGATTAAAACTGAGTTTTTCATCGATAAAAGCAGCACGAATAATTACACCTTTATTCAAAATAACAACTACATTTGGAAGATGTCTAAGGTCGCGACTTGAGTAATATGATGCAACATCTTCAAATGCGAAATCACCGCCGTCAACGAAAATGGCGAAAAAGAAAATCCGATTTAGTACGCGATTGGCTTTTTCCAACACTATATCTCGAAGTGACGTGTCATCCTTGAGACCCTCATAAGCGGTATTCAAGATCTCTTCATGAATAAGGTTCTCTCGAATGTCTTTAATTGAATCACTAAATTCCGCAATCGGATTCTTTGATTTGTAATATGTGGACTTAATTTCCGCAACAGCATAAACAGAATCTATTGGAATATATCTGGTTCCGTCTTTAGTTGTCTGAAGAGAGGGGAGATTGAAATTATCCGAAATGATAATGTCCATCTGAGCACTTACGTTACCAACCCGATCAATGAGGTGTCCTTGGGAAACATAATAGCGTGGAGGCAGCATCCTAGTGAGATAGTCGCGAACACAAATCTCAACTTCGTCTCCCGCTGCACGTATATTTGTCCCATGAATTCTTATTGCATCTTCTCGACACTTTAGGATTGTTTCTGCATCTGCCTTGAAAATACCGGGAATATCGAGAGTTCTCATGAATCTCCTTTGTCTATTGATTTAAGAAGAGCCACCCAACATAGATTATATTGATCCGCATAAGATGTGGAGTTTTGTTTTTCTACTTATGGTGTGAGCCCCTGGCATTGCTTCCCCCCTGGCTTTGGAAACAACCAAATGGTATCATTCCTTGTTCAAGGATGTCAAGTTCAAGAGCGCCTAACCCTTTGACAGCAAAGCCCTTTTTTAGTAGTTCAACAAGCCGGACATGCTCTTTCCCTTCTGCCAACTTATCCATAGACACGCATTGCTTAACTTTTATATAATCACTGCGTTCATCTTGTATGCGATGCCTTATTAAAAGAATAGGAAATGGACTGACCCATGCGCGTTCTGCTCATAAACCCCTATTACCCCATATCCGAGACCCCCTCTCCCCCCCTGGGCCTGGCATACCTCGGCGCGGCGCTTGAGGCGGCGGGGGTGGAGGTTAGGCTGCTCGACTTGGTGGTTTTCCCGTACAGCAAGAAGATGCTCGAATCCGTGTTGCACTCATTCTCGCCGCACTTTGTGGGCGTCACGGCCGTCACCATGACCTTTGATTATGCCGCAAAGGTTATCAAAGACGTGAAATCCATAGACCCCCTTATCTGGACCATCATGGGGGGACCCCATGTCTCCTTTTGCGCGCAGGAGACCATGCGCGCCCTGCCCCAACTCGATTTCATCTGCCTGGGCGAGGGTGAAGAGACCGTTGTCCAGCTGGTCAGGGAGGCGCAAGACGGCTGCCAGTGGAACAATGTCAAGGGATTGGTCTATCGCCAGGGCCATGAGATTCATTCCACCGGGCCGAGAGATGCAATCACCGATATGGATGCCATACCCCTGCCGGCCAGGTCCCTGATCCCGTTGGGCAGGTATCGGGCCCTGCACATGCCTGTGAGCATGACCACGAGCCGCGGCTGCCCCTTCCAGTGCATCTTCTGTGTGGGGAGGCAAATGCTCGGCCCCAGGGTCCGCTACCGGAATTCCTCAAAGGTTGTTGATGAGCTGGAGTATCTGAACGGCCTCGCGTTCCACCAGATCAACATTGCGGATGATCTCTTCACCGCCAATAAAAGGCACTGCCTCGCGGTGTGCGATGAGATAATCGCACGGAAGATCGAGACGCGGTGGGCCTGTTTCGGAAGGGTCGACACGGTCACGCCGGAGATCCTGGAACGGATGAAGGCGGCAGGATGCGACGCCGTAGGCTTCGGCGTAGAATCGGCCAACGCGGCGATACTGCGGACCATAAAGAAAGGGATTACCGTTGAACAGGTGCTGGGTGCCGTCGCCATGTGCTCGGATGCGGGGATCACGCCGCATGCCTCGTTTATCCTCGGCCTGCCGGGCGAGACCCCCCAGACCCTGCGGGAGACGACCGATTTTGTCAAACAGCTCAAGGACAAAGGGGCCTTATGCGGCTTTCATCTCTTGGCGCCCTTTCCCGGAACAGAGGTGCGTGAGGAGCATGACCGATTGGGCATCAAGATCCTGACCAGCGACTGGAGCCAGTACCACGCCAACAGGGCCATCGTAGAGACCCCGGCGGTAACGCGCGAGATGCTCGATCAGATCGTCATCGAGTGGGAGGAAGAATTTGATGAACGGCTGGGAGAGATCAAGAGACTGAGGGGGACGGGGGATGCTACAGAGGCAGAGGCCTCCCTCCTGACGAATCTGGAGCATACGGTCCTGATCTATGACCTGATGATGGGCCATGTCATCGAGGAGCACGGCTCCTGGCACAACGACGGGGTGCCGGTTTCGGGCCCAGATGTCTTGGAGACGTTGGTCGACAGGATAGTAAACACAACGCAGCATCGGCACGCGGATGTTGCCTCCTCCTTGGCCTCTGCAACGGCGCGTGGCAGCCTCCTGTATGAAGAGAAGCAGGGGCAGGTCCGATGGAAATGGGCGGATTATATTTGACATACCGCCCTCTTTTTTATAATATACAGCCACCACAACCGAGATCCCAATAACGATTAGCTGCCACACATGGGGATACGTGCGACGATGCAACACAAGCGATGCAGTTTGGAAAAGGGGGCGCATGATGCCTGGGGATAATCAGGCCCCCCTTAAGATATGCCTCTTGAGCTATAGGAGCAATCCCCACTGCGGCGGTCAAGGAGTTTACCTCAAAAATCTCAGCCGCGCCCTCAAGGACCTGGGGCACCATGTGGAGGTGGTATCAGGCCCCCCGGACCCCCAGCTCGATGACGACATCACGGTCTTTCGCCTCCCCTGCCTCGACCTCTACAACCCCGATGACCCCTTCAGGGTGCCTTCTTTGAAGGAACTCTCTGATCCCATCAATATCTTGGAATGGATAGGGATCTCCACTATGGGTTTTACCGAGCCCTTTACCTTCGGTCTCAGGGCATATCGATTTCTAAAAGACCGGTTTCACCGATACGATATCGTCCACGACAATCAGTGCCTTTCATACGGCTTGTTGGCCATCAAGAGGCTGGTGCCGACCACGGTCACTATCCATCATCCCATTACTGTGGACCGCAGGCTTGCTATCCATTCCGTCAGGGCGCCGTGGAGGAAGTTGCAAGTCATGCGGTGGTATTCATTTGTGGGGATGCAGAAGCGGGTTGCCGCGAGGTTATCTCCCGTCATCACCGTCTCGGAATGCGCGCGGAAGGATATTGCGAAAGAATTCAGGTTGCCCCTCCACAATCTCAGAGTCGTACCGAACGGCATTAACACGGACCTCTTTTATCCTATGCCTGAGATCGAGCGGGAAAAGAATCTGCTCATGGTGACCAACAGCGCCGATACCGCCCTCAAAGGGCTCTCGTATCTCTTGCAAGCGGTGGCCGAGCTTGCAAAAGGCCGTGATCTCAGGCTTACGGTGGTGGGCCAACCCAAAGAGAACGGGAACATCGTCAAGCTGGTCAGGGAGCTCGGGATAGGGAAGCTCATCACCTTTACGGGCCGGATCGACAATGGGAAATTCGTTCGCCACTATGCCAAAGCGACGATCGCGGTGGTCCCTTCGGTGTACGAGGGGTTCGGTATACCGGCGGGTGAGGCCATGGCATGCGGGGTCCCGGTCATCAGCACGACCGGGGGCGCCTTGCCTGAGGTGGTGGGAGATGCGGGCGTGCTGGTGCCCCCGGCCGACGCCGGGGCGCTCGCCAAGGCCATTGGGGAGCTTCTCGACAATCCCCAAAGGGCCAGGCAACTGGGAGAGGCCGGGTTTAAGAGGGTGCAAGATTCTTTCACCTGGCACAAGGCGGCGGAAAAGACCGTCGAGGTATATCGGGAGACCATTCGTGATCACCGTCGATCTTAAGCGATTACAGATCAAGCCGGGGGCCAAGATATTGGACGTGGGGTGCGGCACAGGACGCCATACCTGCGCGGCTTCACGCCTTGAGAACGTGATCGCGATCGGCGCGGATATTAGTTTCGATGTTGTGACGGAGGCCAGAAGGCGGCTCCTGTACGAGGAGGCACTGGGGGAACAGGGGGACGGGATATGGGGGGCTATGGTGGCCGATATTACCGCGCTCCCCTTTAAAGATAATGCCTTCGACCTCGTTATCTGTTCGGAGATCCTGGAACATGTGCATCATCAAGACGCCGCGGTTTGTGAGGTTGCCAGGGTCCTCAAGCCGGGGAAAGACGTAGTCGTCAGCGTTCCCCGATACCTGCCGGAGCGCATCTGCTGGGCCCTTTCAGCGGACTACCACAACGCGAACAATGGACATATTCGCATATATAAACAGAAAGAGTTGATCGGATTGTTGGAAACGGCCGGTGTCCGGAAATGGGCCCTTCATTTTGCCCACAGTCTCCACACCCCCTACTGGTGGCTCAAGTGCCTTGTGGGACCGACACGGAACGATTCTCCCCTCGTGAACCTGTATCATCGTTTTTTGGTGTGGGGCATCATGAAACGGAGCAGGGTTATGCGCTGGCTGGAGCATCTGTTGAATCCCCTGTTGGGGAAGAGCCTGGTGCTCTACCTTCGGAAAGGAAAACATGCCTGAGACGATCCCTTGTCAAAAAGCTCCGTATGCACTGGTCGATATCGCAGCGACGGCGGAATTCATCCTGAACGTACAAAAGGGGGATGGGGAAATCCCCTGGTCCGACGGCGGCAAGACTGACCCGTGGGATCATGTCGAAAGCGCCATGGGTCTGACCGTCGGGGGCCATGATGAGGAGGCCCGAAAGGCATACCTGTGGTCTGCCCGGACCCAACTGGATGACGGGAGCTGGTGGTCCTGTTACCGCAACGGTAAACCGGAACACGGGGCTCACAAGGATTCAAACATGACGGCCTATATCGCCGTCGGGGTGCTGCATTACTACCTGGCGACCGGTGATGATGAGTTCTTGCAAATCATGTGGCCCTGTGTGAGTAAGGCCATAGACTATGTGATAGACCTCCAGGCCGAAGGGGGTGAAATCTTCTGGGCCACGAGAGCTGATAACAGCATAGATAGCAGGGCCCTTCTGACCGGTGCAAGCTCCATCTATATGAGCATCAGCTGCGCCCTGAGAATGTCACAATTCTTGGGCGAGCCGAGGCCCCTGTGGGAGGCGGCACGCATAAAGCTGAGAGATGCCATCAGGCACAGGCCTCACCTCTTTGACCAGACCAAATCCTGCTTTTCCATGGACTGGTACTACCCCATACTGGGCGGCGCGATTACGGCAGAGGAAGCCCAGAGACGGCTTGAAAGGGAATGGGATGCATTTGTCGCTCCCGAGTGGGGGGTGCGCTGCGTATCAGACCGGCCGTGGGCGACCATGGCCGAGACCGCGGAACTGACCATGGCGCTTGCCGCTATCGGTGAATTCGAGACGGCGGAGATGGTCTTCGGCTGGATCATCGACAAGCACTATGAAGACGGCGCATTCTGGACCGGTGTTACCTTTCCGGAGCGTGAGATCTACACGAGGGAAAAGACCGCGTGGACGGCAGGGGCCGTGCTCCTTGCAGCCGATATACTGTATGATATTACCGCAGCCAGCCGGCTTTTCAGCCACAGCTTCTGGAGGCCTTTGCCCTTCTCGTCGAAATCGTTGAAGACGGGTTAGGCGGCCCTCAGCCCGAGGCATCACGTATTCTTTGGAGCACGCCGAGGGTTTTGACCATGGGCAGCTCATGGAATAGGCCGGATGCCCGGGCCTGCTGATACACCTCATAGGGCGCCTGCCCACCCTGCGCCGGATCGACAAAGATATCGTGGATCAGGAGATAGCCTTCGGGCATGATGTGCCGGCTCCAGCATTGGTAATCCCTAAAAACAGCATCATATGAGTGGCCGCCATCAATAAAGACCAGGCTGAGGGGCGTGGCCCAGAGGCGGGCGGCGACTTCAGAGCGGCAGACAAGGGGGACGATGGTCTCTGCGAGCCCGGCCTTCTCAATAACCCTCCTGAACTCCTTGAAGGTGTCAACACGGCCGCTTTCGGCATCAAAAAGATCAGGGTCAAAATACTCCTCCCCAGGCTGCTGCTCTTCTGAGCCCCGGTGATGGTCGATCGAAAAAAGGATACCGTTGTTCTCTCTGCATGCGCTACCGAGATAAATCGCCGATTTGCCGCAGTAGCTCCCTATCTCCAGGCACGGCCCGTGTCGGCCGGCCTCGAGGGCGATCTCATACAGACAGCTCCCTTCCTCTTTATCCAGGAAGCCCTTGATGTCTTCTACGAACGTATCATCCAGCTTCATTTTTCATTTCTCTCTAAACCCCTGAAAAAAAACGGGGGCACCCTGAGGAAAAATTGGCCCGCATCTCTTTTACCCGTTTCCTTAACGACTTGTTCTTTTCTCCCTTTGTTACAGGGGAAATAGCTGAGACCTCCCAAAAGGTATCCTATTTGCTTGTTGGTTATACCCGACCTCGTCTCTTTCCTTATTCTGATACCTTCCTCCCCTGGTTAGGTGAAATTAATTATTAGCATTTCCAAGACTTAGCAAGAATCTCGACAATACCGACGAGTAGGACAACGATCACAATAGACCACAGGATGATATACCCTCGTACAGGGATAGTAAAAGGAAAACAAAGTAGCCACATAAGTAATGCGATAGCTCCACAAAGGTTAATGGCTATGGCACCGCCAAGCCCAAGGCCTCGGATATTTCGTGAGAAGCCATGTCGCTCAATGAGCAACGCAATACCAATGCCGAAGATAACCGCACCAAGAATCGTTGGATAAAAGTTTATCGTTGATTTCGGGACCCCTAAGATTTCGGCCACGCCAACAGGAAAAAGCATAAGAAGCATTCCCAATGCAAGGTTGATTATTCCATCAATGGTCAACAGTAGTTTATGCTTTTTTTCCATTGTTGACCCTCCACGATCGTAAGGCATCCAACGTCGGGTATACGGGACGGAACCGGGTCATCGGTTTTTAAACAACGTTACTGGGCACGATTTTTGATGTTAGGTCTCAGAAGGGAAAAGGGGCTTCAGTACCCCCAAGGCCGCTTACCATCTCATCAAAGAACTCCCCCACGTCAATCCCCCGCCGAAGGCGGTCAGCAGGACCAGGTCGCCCGGCTGGATGGTGCCGTCCTTCACCGCCTCATTCAGGGCAATGGGGAGCGTGGCGGAGGATATATTCCCGTACTTATGAATAGTTACATAGATCTTATCCATGGAGATATCCAATTGTTTGGCCATCCCCTGCAGGATACGGAGGTTCGCCTGATGGGGGATGATCACCTTGACCTCATCCATGGTGCGGCCGTTGTGAGAGAGGGCCTCTTCGCAGGCCTCGGCGAACCGCCTCACGGCGACCTTGAAGGATCGATTGCCCTCGATCATGTTCAGGGTATGGAGCTTCTTGTCCACGCTCTCGTATGATATGGGGGTGGTCTTCGAACCGCCTCCGGGCATCAGGAGGGTGTCACCGCCGGCCCCATCGGTGTGTATGTGGGTGGAGAAAACCCCCCGATCGTTTTCCACCTCCGTGATCACCGCCGCCCCGGCGCCGTCACCCCACAGGATGCAGGTCTCCCGGTCGGTCCAATCTAATGTCCGTGTCATGACCTCCGAGGCGACCACGAGGGCATTGTGGTAGATGCCGGTCTTGATATACTGCTCTGCCACGGAGAGGGCGAAGATAAAGCCCGTGCAGGCGGCGGTAACATCAAAGCTGACAGCATTTACCGCCCCAAGCTTCGCCTCCAGCCAATTGGCTCCGGCAGGGCAGTGGGTGTCCGGGGTGACGGTGGCCATCACGATGAGCTCGACCTCTTCGGGCGACAGTCCGGCATCCACAAGGGCCCGCTCACACGCCACCTGAGCCAGATCCGAGGCGGCCTCTGCATCCTTGGCTACCCGCCGTTCTCGGACCCCCGTCCTCGTTGTTATCCACTCGTCATTGGTATCGAGGATCTTCTCCAGGTCGAAATTGGACAAGACCTTTTCAGGAAGATAAGAGCCGGTTCCGATGATTCCCACACGTTTCATTCCGTTTTTCCTCATGACCATGGTAACAACGTTGCCGCCGGGCTTTAAAAAGATATACCCGAGCCCTCTCTTTTGTCAATGTTAAAGAGCCTCCGGACCGAGAGGGTCTTGACAGAGGGGGGAAGAAAAGTGTATAAGATAGGTACGTTATGAGCTTGTGAGGTCGTAAGATGGAGAGAGCCCTACTTTTAAACGCTACCTATGAGCCTTTGCGTGTGGTTTCGTGGAAAAAGGCCATTACCCTGGTTACGTTGGGTAAGGTGGAAGTCATCGAGGAATACGATCGCGAGGTGCACAGTATCTCCTTTACCCTCAGACTCCCCTCCATAATCCGGCTCATCAGGTACGTGCGCAAGAAGAAGGGGGGAGTGAAGTTCTCCCGTCAGAACATCTACGCCCGGGACAAAAACCAATGTCAGTATTGCGGGAGGAAACTTTCCGGCGAGGAATTGACCTATGACCACGTGATCCCCCGTTCAATGGGGGGGCGAACCGAGTGGACCAACATCGTCACCGCCTGCATGGAGTGCAATAGGCGGAAGGGGGGGAAGACCCCGAAGATAGCGGGGATGAAACTCTTGTGCAAGCCTACCAAGCCGGAGTGGCTTCCCATCTTGCGGATCACCATCAATATCAAGCAGGCCCCCGAGTCATGGTTCGATTACCTCTACTGGAATGTGGAGCTCGAATCATAGACCCGTGTAGCATTTCCAGTATGTGTGATAGGCAGGCCGCGGCCTGCCTATCTTTATAAGAGGGGTGAGAAGGTTACCATATCCTCTCGGGGGAGCGATCCCGATGCCACCGAGGATTGATCTCCCCTTTCCATCCCCTCCCCAAGAATGTACACCATGCGGAAATATGAGCGGGACCATAACGATAGCTCACATGGTATCGGAACTGCGTGAGATAGGATTGAGATAGGATGAAGATACTCCATACAGCAGATATCCATTTAAAGGAATATAACGATGAGAGATGGCAGGCCCTGCACGAACTCATCGCTCTCGGGGAGAAAGAAGGCATAGAAATTTTCGTGATCAGCGGCGACCTCTTTGACAGAGACATCGATGCTGAAGCGCTCAGGCCTCATATTCGAGGGCTCTTTTCCGATACCGGCTTTCGAATCTGCCTTATCCCCGGCAATCACGACACCGATGCGTATGGCGGCGGCATGTATTTCGGCGAGGATGCCGTTGTCCTCACCGACCTGAACAGCCCTTTTGAATATAAGGATGTGACGATATGGGGCATTCCTTTCAAACCGACGGAGAGAGAAGAGATCCTGCATCAACTCCGGTCGCTCGCTCATCAGATGAGCCCTGACACGAAGCACATCGTGCTCTATCATGGAGAACTGCTCGACGCCTTCTTTTCCAGGAGCGATTTCGGCGCAGAGGGCGACGAACGGTATATGCCGGTGAGGCTTTCCTATTTCAACGATCTTAAGGTCGATTACGTCCTTGCCGGTCACTTCCATAAGCGCTTTGATGTTTGGAGGTTGGCAGGGGGGGGATATTTCGTCTATCCCGGTTCTCCCGTTTCCATCACGAGAAGGGAAACCGGCCAGAGGCGGATCAACCTCTTTGAGGTCGGCAAACCGCCCCAGGAATACCTCCTTGATACCCCTCACGTTGAAGAAGTGGTTATCGCCTGTGATCCCTTTACCGATACAAACCCCCTCGAGACGATGAAAGAACGCTTCCATGCGTTGCATGCGAACGCACGGGTCGTCCTTACCGTTACGGGATTTATCAATGGGGAGGCCATCGGGATGAATGAAGAGGAGTTTGTAAAACACGCCAAAAAGATTGTTCGAGACAGATGTATTGAAGAACGGTATGAATTCCAAGATATACGGATGATACTGGAAGACGACTTATTTAAGGGATTTTTAAAGAAAGTTGAACAGACCGACTATGATGAAAAGACAAAGGAACACATGCGCGTGATAGCGGTCAGGGCCATGATGGACGCACGGCTATGAGGATAAAGGAATTTTTTGTCAAACGATACGGCCCCTTGCAGGAGATAAGTTATAGGTTGTCCCATCCCTTTACGCTCTTTGTGGGGAAGAATGAGGATGGGAAGACCCTCACCATCGATGCCCTGGTAAAGCTCCTGCTGGGGCGCAATGTGAGAGATTTCGGACGCATCCTAGATCGGGTGGAGGAGAGCCCGGAAGGCTATTGCGTCATAGAAGGAGATGATGGGGGGGAGATCAAGCTTCCTGAAAAGGGAGACCTCACGAAAATCACCGCAGTCACCGCTTCAGAATGTCGTAATATCTTCATTATCAGGGATAGTGATCTCTCCATTGCGCGTGAAACTGAGTTTTATACCACGGTGACCAATCGGCTGACGGGTTTGCGGACCGAGGAGATACTCGAAACAAAAGAGGCCCTGCGGGAGATAGGGAAGATAACCCCTGGCGGTATGCTTCGTGATATTAAGGATGAGAATTTAAAGACAAGAATAGAGGGTGCGCAGGATCTTGTGGGTAGTATTGAGGACTTGGCCCACGAGATGAAAGAGGTGCAATTCGATGAACTTGAAGAAGGGGTGGTACGCAACCAGGAGGAAATCGAAAGGATCCGACACGAAATCGAACTTCTTGAAGATGCCCGTAAACGAGATAAGTACGCCAAGGGAAAGGAGGCACTGGATAAGCTCAAAACGGCTTTGGGGAGAGAGGGTGAGTTGACAGTGTACCATGAGACTGATGCGCAGTTATGGAGAGATTGCGAGAGAGATATCCAGTACCACAGGGACGAGAAAGAGGCCTTGGCTGATAAACTGAAGGGGAATGAAGAGGCGCTCAAGGCAATCGACAAGACACTGAGTGAAAAGTCACGAGCGTTTGGTATCTTTGAAGACCGCAAAAAAGGATTGGACGCGGTTAAGGCCGAATTAAACCTCTACGAGATAAAAAGAGGGGAGTGCATACAGGGGGGGCAAAAGGCTACGGCCTATGTGCGGATGGGCATCATTGCTGCCCTGCTCCTCGGGATATCCCTGATCGGGCTCATCGTCAGGCCATCGCTGCCTTTTTACATTGCTGCCCCCCTCTTTTTTGTTGCGACCTTGGTTCTCTTGATACCTCAGTTCCAACAAGTACGAGATAGGGCATGGCTTGCAGGGGCGTTCGAAAGAATCACAGTAGCGCTCGCCAAGTTTAAATTGAGCGCCGAGTCTGCAGAGAAGATTCATGCCCTCATCCAGCAATTTGATGAGGAGCACCGCACAAGGGCTGTTGAGGTCCAGGAGATAACGAGAAAAAAGGAAAACTTAGAACAGGGCATAGCCGAATTACGGAACAGGACCATACCGGATGAAGAGAAGAAGATCAAGGATGCACACGGGCGGATAGATGATATCAGGAGAACATCAGGGGTGGAATCGTGGCAAGCCTATCAGGAGGGACTGAAATCAAGGCAGCACCATGAGAAGTCGGTGGATGAAGAGCGGGGCATCTTGCGGAACCTCTTGGGGGCAAAGGGCGAAACAAGGGAGGATGCCATTACGTTCTGGCAACAAGAGCTGAAGGCCCTTGAGCCGTATCGTGCTCGATCGCACGGGATCCAATACGATGAGGGAGCCGTCGCCCACTTGAAGGAGGCCAAAGACACTTCGGAAGCGAGCCTTGCCGCCCTGCACGATAGTATGACCGTGTTCCGCAAGCGCCTCGAAGAGATCGAGCGGGAGGCAAATAAGATCCTTCAGTTGGAGACGGATTATCTCCATTGTACAACATCGGTTGATTTGGAAGCCGTGCGAGACAAACTGCACGAGTTTATCAGCGACCATGAAGGCACTCGAGACACCGTCTTAAAGGTCATGGCAATTTTCGAGGAAATCGAAACAGCAGAGAGGGAGAAGGTCGCCGAGCTCTTTGGCACGGAGAGCCCTGTTTCGAACTATTTTGGTGAGATAACGGACGGACTTTACGATGCGGTGCTCTTTAATCAGGAACGGGGGTGCATCGAGGTACGGCGTAAGGATGGGATGATACTTGAGGCGGAAAAACTGTCGGGTGGTGCCTACGATCAGTTGTATCTCGCGATTCGACTTGCACTCGGAGAAAGGATCTTACAAGGGACAAAAGGTTTTTTTGTCATGGACGATCCCTTTGTAAAGGCGGATCCAACGCGCTTGAAAAAACAAATTGAGGTGCTCATGAGGATCTCGCAGTTGGGATGGCAGGTACTCTATTTCAGCGCGAAGGGTGAGATGAAGGATGTCTTGAAGAGTCACATAAAACGTGGCGCAGTGAATTGCGTTGAAATCAAAGGAATATTCGCTTAATATCAAAGAAATATCTTATTTGATCGATCTAATCTTTATTTTTATTTAGGGTAAAGTCCCATTTAAGCCACTAAGAATTGATGGTAATTGTGTTGTTTCAATAACGTCATAATGTTATT
>Ga0307437_1001595_pt1 | contig 15002 bp, 14 predicted proteins | sample SalMarWE160390MG_FD_202146 | JGI IMG/M metagenome (GOLD analysis project Ga0307437, IMG submission 202146) | Salt marsh sediment microbial communities from the Plum Island Ecosystem LTER, Massachusetts, United States - WE1603-90 | ecosystem: Environmental > Aquatic > Marine > Intertidal zone >...
TGTATTCCGCTGATACGCTTTTAACCGTCGTCAGTTCAGAAGAATCTTTGATTGCTTTAGCGTCGTTGTAGGTTAAAGTGGCCATTCCTCCCGAAGCTCCTCGAATACCACCGCTTCTCTGTGCACCAGGCGTTACGGTGAGCAAGTTCGAACCTAAGGATTTAATCTGATTTTCTATCGAACGCTGCGAAGCTTGCCCTAAAGAGACAAGGGCAATTACACTGCCAATGCCAATAATCACCCCCAGCATCGCCAAACCCGTTCTTACTTTATTAAGAGCTAAAGTGGAAAAACTCTCCTCTACTAATTCTTGATAATCCATTTATTTTGAGTTTTTTGGTAATAATCGCCGATTACCATTATTTTTATCTTCGACTATTCGACCATCTCGCAGGCGAATAATCCGCTTAGCATATTCAGCAATTTCTTGCTCATGAGTAATCATCAAAATTGTATTACCTTGCTCGTTCAAGTCTTCGAGAATCTCCATAATCTCTAATGCCTGTTTGGTAGCAATATTCCCTGTCGGTTCATCTGCCAAAATAATACTAGGGTTCATCGCCAAAGCTCTGGCAATCGCTACTCTTTGTTGCTGTCCTCCAGAAAGCTGATTAGGTGCATGGTGAATCCTATCACTTAAACCTACTCTTTCTAAATATCTTTTGGCTTTTTCCATTCTTTCTTCTTTAGAGATATCACCATACATCATCGGCACCATCACATTTTTCAAAGCAGAGGTTCTTGACAACAAGTTATAAGCCTGGAAAACAAAACCAATATTTTTATTCCTAATTTCAGCCAATTCATCATCATCTAAATTAGCAATCAATTTTCCATCCAGCCAATACTCACCTTTGGTAGGAATATCCAAAGCACCAAGGATATGCATTAAAGTGGACTTGCCCGACCCGGACGGTCCCATAATTGACACAAATTCTCCCTTTTCAATTTCAAAAGAAATATCATTAAGAGCAATTACTTCCACTTCACCAGTTTTATATGTCTTAGTAAGATGGGAAACCTTTATCATCTTTTCCTCCTCCATTTACTAACGAGCTATTCTCATCATACCGCCCATGCCTCCGCCAAATGGCGATGTTTCATTTTGCTGTGACCTTGTTGAAGAAACACTGCCACTAACTACTAAATCTCCCTCATTTAATCCGGAAATTATCTCTGTTTGGGTATCAGAGGATAAACCTACTCCTACTGGAACAGACTGCGACTTGCCACCTACTAAGACACTGACATAACTTTGACCCTCCTGGCTTTGAACAACACCTGAAGGAACCAATAAAACATTATCTTTTCTATCAATGACTATATTGGCTGTAACCGCCATGTTAGGTAGAACTTGGTCCGGAGAAGAGTCAAACTGAATAATGGCTGGGTATTGAGTTACTCCACTGCCCGTCTGACCAATTCTATCAACACCAATTACCCTTCCCGTAAATGTCTTATCTGAAATACTGTCAATAATAATCGTCGCCTTTTGACCTATTTCTGTCCGAAAAACGTCAATTTCGGAAAGGTTAACGGAAATAATCGGCATCCCTTCTGTTTTAATAGTCGCCACTTTTTGATTAGATGTAGTGCTACCGGTGTCAAGAGCGCCAATACTCATCCCTTCAGCATACATCAGGCTAGTAATGGTCCCATCCATAGGGGCTGTTATTATGGAAGAAGCTTGCACATAAGTTAACCAAGCGCTATTTATTGCAGCCTGAGCTTGGGCAATAGCTGCCGTTTGGTTTTTATATTTAGACTCGGCCGCTAACCAATCATCATGCTGTTGGATATAAGTAGGATCTGTTTCTTCAAGCTCACGCGCGGCCGCATCATTAATAAATTTTTGATTAGCCGCCCACATTTGAGAATCGAGAGAGTACAAAGTGGCTTTAGCTGACTCAAGATTATTTTTAGCAGACAAATAAGAAGACCAGGCTTGAGCATTTTTTTGCTCGCCTTGAAAATCAAGGTCTATTTCAAGTATTTTATCTCCCTTTCTCAGTTCATCACCGTCTTTTACGTAGACTGTTTTTACAATTCCCGAAGCCTGAGTATTAGCGCTCATGATATTGACGCTCAAAACTTGACCTGAAGCGGAAACAGAAGAAATAATCATTCCCCGCTCAACTGAAACAGTCTGAAACTCAGAAGCTCCGTTTTTGCCGGCAAAAACACGCCAGCCAACGAAACTTAACGTAATTAATAAAAACACTAAAACGACAACTCTCTTGCGATCGCTAATTAATCTCTTAAACAGGTCTATAAATAGCTTCTTTTTCGTTTTAGCCAAATCTTTCTTATTTGTCATGCGGTGATTTTATTAACATAAGCTGAGAAAACGCTGAGAATAGCAAACACCCTTTATAGTAAAATAAAGGGTGTTGCTAAATTGTAGGTTTTTACGAGTATTTACCTACTAAAATGTGGTCTCTTAAAACCACCTCCAGGACCGCCACCTAAAAGTGAACCCATTTGGCTTAGGTCTATACCGTTTGCCTCTGCCCAAGTTTGCATTTCTTTTCTTTGGGCTTGCATCTTTTCCTGTCTTTCTTCTGGAGAAAGGTCTTTGGATTCTCCGTGATTAGCCTGCATTTCAGTCTTCTTGGCTAAAATCGCTGCCTTTTGGGCATCGGTTAAATCACCGTTTTCAATCGCTTCGTTAAGCCTGTTCTCAAACCGAGTCTGCATTTCAACCCGATGCTCTTTTCTGGCTTCATCAAAAACAGTTTTGACCTCTTCTTTATTAAGCCCGAATCGCTCAACTAACTTCTGAACGAGAGGCGGGTATCCACCTGATTCATCCTCTGCATAAGCCCTGGCGGTGCCGTAAACAACAAAACCAAGCAAGGCTAATCCGAGAACTGGAATAATTAAATATTTCTTCATCTTCCTTCACCTCCTTTCTGCAATAAAAATTATTAACGAGTCAAATAATAAATAATCAGTCTGAGAAAACGCTTAGAAGAAAAATTCTAGGAACGTTTAAGGGGTAATTTAATCGTGAAGGTGGTGCCTTTCCCTAAAGGGCTAGCCACAATAACTGAGCCTTTGTGTATTTCAATAATTTTTTTGGCCAACGAAAGACCTAATCCAAAGCCTGAAACATTATCTTTAGAACGAGATTGGTCAACCCGATAAAACCTATCAAAAATATAAGGAAGGTCTTTTTTTGAAACACCGGTGCCAGTGTCTTTAATTTCTAATGTCAAACGTTTTTTATCTGTTCTAGTCCTCACTATTACCTTCCCTTTTTTAGGAGTATATTTAATGGCATTATCCAAAAAGATAATCATCATTTCTTCTAGACTCTCTCTATTGGCAGAAAGAGTTTGTTTTTTAACCTTAATTTTCAAATCTATATTTTTTTCTTTGGCCAGAGGCAATATTTTTCGATAGGCACTTTCAACCACTTCATCGATATCAACATCCTTGAATGCAAAGTTCTGGCTATTAGTTTGCAAGTTAGCTAAACTCAAAAGATTATTAGATAAAGATTGCAAACTATCAACGTCTTCCAAGTTACTTTTTATCACTTTTTTTGCTTCCTTAAGCGACATTTTTTTCTCCCTCAAAGCTACTTCCATTGAGATTTTCAAAGCAGTTAAGGGAGTCCGAAACTCATGAGAAGCATCAGCTACAAACCTTTTTTGCTCTTCCATAACTATCTCAATCGGTCTCAATGTTTTACCAGCTAAAAAATATCCAGCTACTGCCGAAATGCCTAAAATTACTCCATTGACCATCAATAAATTTAATCCCAATCTCCTTTTAGTTACCTCCAAGTCTTCGACAAAGAAAAAACGGGGCGACATTTCTCTTAATCGTGGAGGTAAATCTTCAGGAAGGTCCGAAAAACGCCGGGGCAAAGGAATATCTAATTCTTCTGCCTTCAATCTTAATTCTGCCCGACGAAAGCCTCTTTCCAATTCCCCTACCGTCCCCATGTAAATTATTGCGCTAAAGAACACACTAATGAGCATAATGATTAAAAGATACCAACCAGTTAGCTTTAATCTTGCCGATTTAAACATTACTTTTATCTCCAATTTTATAACCAAAACCTCTGACAGTCTGAACAAGGGACGGTTTATTTTTGAATGGTTTATCAATCTTATTTCTTAAATAGCCGATATAAACCTCAACAGTATTAGGCAAAATATCAGCATCATAACCCCAAACATTATTAATAATTTGATCTTTAGTAAGAATTTTACCTTGATGCCTTAAAAGATACTCAAGAAGGGCAAATTCTTTCTTCGATAACTTAATCTCTTTGCCTGCACGTTTTACCTCATAAGCGAGAGTATCAAAGCTCAAATCTTCTACGGTTAATGTGGCCTCCAAACTGTCCTTAGGTCTGCGGGTCAATGCTTTAATCCGGGCTAATAACTCTGCAAAAGCAAAGGGTTTAACCAAATAGTCATCTGCCCCGGCATTTAAACCCTCAACTTTATCATTAAGTTGTCCTTTAGCGGTGAGCATGAGAATCGGAGTGTGAATATTCTCTTCTTTGCGAAGCTTTTTACAAAGTTCAATTCCATCCATTTTGGGCAAAAGTAGGTCTAAAATGATTACGTCGTAATCTTCGGTTGCGGCTAGATCAAAGCCGTACTCTCCATCATAAGCAACATCAACTGCATAGGACTCTTGCTCCAAGCCTTTTTTAATGGAGTTGGCAATTTTATGTTCGTCTTCAACAACAAGAATTCTCATCTTGGTATTTATATTATACTATGCCTTCTGCTTTTATTTTGAGCATGCGAAAAACAAGCTTTGCTTATAATCTCTTCGAGATTAAATCAATTTACTGAGAAAAAGCTGAGAAAGTTAAAGTAGCTCGCCTTTTTATATTGCCTCATTTGTCTAGCAGATTGGGAATTTCAGCTTCGGATTTTGTGTGCTATAATGAATTTATCAATAATACAAAAGATACAATAGACAATTTAATAGTTGCCTTCTTGGAAAAAGGTGGTCGTATTAATAAGTTCTACCTTCAAAAGAAAAAAAGAAATCCTTCACTGGTTTACTTGAATGGTTGGTTTCGCGGCCGCAACATCCGCGAGGCAATATCAAGGGCGCTTGCAGGCCAGTAATCAATTTTACTCCACGCAAAATAGACCTGCTTTTCTGGCACTTTTCAGGTAAAATTTGGCCTTTTATTGTTTTCTTTCTATGACGCCCTCTGCGGACTAAGAGTCCGCAGTTTCCGTCTTTTCTCGCCTCGAAAATAAGAAATTAGATCAGGAGTTAGCGATAACCTCCCCCTCTTGGCCCTCGGCTGTCTCTTCTGGGTCCTCCCCCTCTGTTATCAAACCTCGGTCTTTCTTCTTTTGGTCTGGCTACATTAACAGCAATTTTCCTTCCTTCCAGCTCTGTTTCATTCAATTTTTCAATCGCTTCGTCAGCCTCTTTGTCGTTTTCCATTTCAACAAAAGCAAATCCCTTGCTTTGACCACTATATCTGTCAGTGATGACATCACAAGAAACAACCTTGCCGAATTTGGAAAAGATTTCTTCTAGTTGGGAGCTAGTTACAGTATAAGGAAGCCCTCCAACGAATAACTTTTTGGACATTTATTTTTTCACCACCCTTCTGTTTTAAAATACTGTCTCTGTCTGGCGGATAGAAAAAACCTTTGGAGGATATCTTCTTATCTAACTAGAGGAAACAGATGTTAATATGTATTCCTTCTTAAGGGAATACGTTCACATTATACTTCGGTTCTCACGAACCTCGATAATGTCGTTCATATTATAACATATTACTCTTTAAACCGCTACATTTTCTCAAATACAGGCTGATTGGACTCCAAACAGACCCGCTCATCTTTTTTCCTTATTTTCTATCAATAACCTATGTCCTGATAAAGATTAAGCTGGTTGTTAAGTTCTTTGTTGAACGAGTTGACAAAATTAATAGTTAACCAAATCGTTATCGCTATTGAAACAATGGTTAAAACAAGCGCTGCTAAACCAATCTTTTTTGATTTTTCATCTGACTGACGTAAATATTTAATCGCCGGCCAGATTCCCAGAGGAGGTAAAAAGAAACTGACAAAGTAAATCGATAGCTGTTTTAAAAAAGTGGCTGATAAGGGTTTATCTTTTATTTTTTTCCCGCAATGCGGACAAAAATAATCCGATGAAGAAATATTCCCTTTACAATAGGCACAGGTGGTTTGAAAATCCATACAATATTAATATTACTCTTAAGGATGAAAAGGGTCTAAACCAACTTGTTCGGCACAGATATTTAACCTTAAAAATGGCTACTAAACTTGGATGGTTAGAACCCTATTGATATAATTCTATTATGCTAAAAACAGGCATTGGTATTATCGCTGTATTATTAACTTTCATTGGTTATATTCCTTATTTACGGGATATTTTAAAAGGAAAAACAAAGCCACATATATACAGTTGGTTCTTATGGGGTTTTGTAACTATTATTGTTTTTGCTCTACAAGTCAGCGATAACGCCGGAGTAGGAGCCTTGGTAACACTTGCGGCAGCGTTGATGTGCTTTGTTGTAATTTTTCTAGGAAAAAAATATGGAAACATAAGTAAAATCACACTTTCAGACAAAATATTTCTCTCCTTGGCCTTAGTAACACTTGGTTTGTGGATATTTGCTAAGCAACCTCTATTATCCGCAATTTTGGCAACAACTATTGATGTACTAGGCTTTGTACCGACTATTCGGAAATCCTGGAATGAACCATTTTCAGAAACACTGCCTTTCTATTACTTAAATACTTTGAGATTTGGACTCGCTTTATATTCTCTAGGAAAATATACAATTATCACTGCTCTTTATCCAATTATGTGGTTACTAGCTAATGGTTTATTTGCAATCATGTTGAATATTAGAAGAAAACAAGTAGTGTTATTAAATCTAAAATAAACTAAATACTTGCTTTATTAACTCTCTTAGAGTATAATAGCGTTTGTGTTAGCAGATTGAAGTAATACATCTGCTTAATTTCGGAACAACTTTTGACTAGATGAGTTAAAGATAATAAAACTCCAAATAATATTTTCTTTTTAAGTTTGTATCTTTTTCCCTACTCACGACTTGACTTCTTATTTAAGCAGTTATATTCCTTCAATAGTTCACAATAAACTAAAAACACTAAAGCTTTTCTTTCTGCTATAATTCCCTTTAGATTAAAATTTCATGAAAACAAAAAAATTTACCATTCTTCATTCCAATGACATGCACGGTGATTTTTTAGCGGAAATGAAAAAGGGCGGGGGTAGATTAATCGGCGGTCTGGCCCTTCTGTCCGGTTATATTAATAAGGTCCGTAAGGAAGAAGAGAATGTTTTGTATGTTGTTTCCGGCGATATGGTCCAAGGTTCGTTAATTGACTCTGAATACAAGGGTATTTCCACGATTGAAATTACCAATTATTTGGCTCCGGACGTGGTTTGTTTGGGTAATCATGAATTTGATTATGGTTTGCCTCATTTGTTGTTTTTGGAAAAGATGGCTAATTTTCCGATTGTCAACGCCAACTTATACATTAAAAAATACCACAAACGGCTAATGAATCCCTATTTGATTTTAAATAAGGCTGGTTTTGACATTCTTTTCACCGGCATTATCACCGAAAAAGTAATGGATTCGATTAAACAAGATGAACTGATTGGCAGTTTTATTAATTTAGAGGAAGCCAGTGAGGAAGTCGGAAAAATTTGCAACGCCTACAAAGGCGATGACATTGATTTGACTATCCTTTTAACCCACATCGGTTTTGAGTCTGATATTAAGCTAGCGGAAATGCTCCGGCCTGAGTGGGGCGTTGATTTAATTATTGGTGGTCATTCTCATACGATTTTAAAAAAGCCAAAAATGGTTAATGGGGCCTTGATTGCCCAAGCAGGAGTGGGCACTGATCAAATTGGCCGTTTTGACATTGTCGTTAACGATGATACCAACAGCATTGTCGATTACCAATGGCAACTGATTCCCATAGACAACAAACTAGCTAAACCGGACAAAGACATTCAAAAGTTTATTGACTCTTTTAAAGGGGAGGTTGACCGGAAGTACCAAACTCTGATTTGTAAATTTGCTCAAACCTTAACCCATCCTCAAAGGGAAATCGAAACCTCCTTAGGAAATTTAGTAGCTGATGCTTTTGCCCAAACAGCTGAATGTGACGTCATGCTCGTCGGCAGCGGCTCAATTAGAATTAAAAAGATGGGGCCTTTAGTGACCTTAAAGGACTTACTAACCTGTTTTCCTTATGACGATACCTTGCAAAGATCTCAAATTACTGGCCGGCAATTAAAAAAGATTTTTGCTCACATCATGAGAACAGAGAATCGAGACGGAGAGGGTGAATGCTACCAAACTAATCAGGGAGTTGAAGCCGTTTATAATGATAAAGCCCGCCGATTAGTTTCTTTGAAAATAAAGGGTAAGCCAGTGGGCAATAAAAAAAACTACACTATTTGTCTACAGGGATATCATTTTAAAAATGCCCCCGCTTATCTCAATCTTACTCATGAGGAATTATTGTCTTCGGGTCAGGAAAAAATGGTGGCCACTTCGGCTCAACAGGTTTTAGAGGAGTATCTGCGTAATCACCAAAATCTTAGTCGCCAGATTGAAGGCAGGTTAGTTTATCAAAAATCTTGATTTGATAAATCGAAAGCAAGGGGTAATTCCTATCTTCTACAATCAACTTTAGTTTTTTATTTTCTAGAAATTTTTTTAGCTGGGCTTTCTCTCGGTCCCCCTTCGAAATAAGGTGAATTTCTTGTCCATCGTATTGCCAATAAGGAAAGGTGATCGCCTGTTGGGAAATAAAAACCCGTTGGTTTTTTTCTAAGGCCTCTTTTATTTTTTCTTCAATGATTTGGTGATTATTGCTGCTTAAATAAAGAGCTTGGTCATAAGCAAGCTGGGGCCGTTGATAATCAGATAAAATTAATAAATCTTTGTCGGTGAGACCACTTTGTTGAAGCAAGCCAGCCTGAATTTCTGGTATCGGCGTTTTTTGATATGCCAGAAAGGTTGGTAAAAAGCTAATAATTAAGATAGCGATTAACAACCAGTAAGAACCCGATTCGCTCCGTTCATCGGAACCTTCTTTCTCACTTCGTTCGAAATAAACCCTTCTCCAAGGAAGCAAGGCTAGAAGTAAAGCCAAGGGATAAGCCACTAAAGCGCTCCAACGGCCATATAAACCGCCATACCAAAACTTACCAGTAAGAGCAAAACAAGCCATAAAAAGGGAGATAAAAATTATTAGCTTGTAATTTTTCTGTCTAATCAACCAAACAAAAGCAATAATTCCGCCTAAAATGGCGGCGATTGAATAGCCATGCAATAAAATAAGGAAATCATTTCTTAAAATGCGGAAAACATCCAGCAATGACCAAGAAAAAAGTATTCCCCCTTCATCTAATAACAGGCTTCTTATTCTCTCGGCTGGCACAGGAATGGCTAAGGCTAAGGTGCCATAAAGCCAAATTATGGCTAATATCAATGAAAACAGGGCTGAAGTGAAAAAAACAGTTAAATCTTGCCCAATCTGCTTTTTTTGAAACCGATAGATAATCAATCCCAAGGCCGCTGGAAACCAAATAACAATACCGGCAAAATTAAATATCGCCAGTGCCCAATTAATGATGACCAAAATTACCCAATAAATTTTCCTTTTCTCCAAAAATAAATCTAAAAACAATAAACCGAGTAAAAAAAGTCCTTGTTCAATTGTTTCGTGGAGAATATTGGTCTGAATCAACCATAAATGAGGAAAAAAGATGAGCGGAATTAGAGAAAAAAGAGCTACTTTTTCTTTAAAAAGCCTTTTAATTAAAAAATACCAAGCTAAAATGCCAATAAGGCCAAAAAGAGCAGAAATCAAACTAATCACCCAAATTTGAGGCTGTCCAACTAAAATAATCGTCACTTTTTGAAAAATCTGGATTAAGAATAAATAAAGAGGGTGAATTGACTGATGAGAGGCGGCCATTGACTGCCAAAAATCAGTTGAAAGTGATTCACGATAATATTCCGGTGAATCGTAAAAGTGAGGATAATGGACTAAAAAGAAAAGGCGGGAGATGATAAATAGACTAAAAACTAGCCAGAAAGTCTTTTTCATTAACTATCATTTCGGCAATTTAGTTTCAATACTATCCAGTCTTTTATAAATTTCTTTCTCTAATCCCTTGATTTCCGTTAGCTGTCTATCTGCTTTTTCATCCAGTTTAATATCATGTTCTAATCGTTCTCTATCCCTTTTTCTTTGGTTTGTTTCCCGTAAGTCTCTTTTCATCTCTGTTTTATTGGCGGCCATCAAAAGAAAAATCCCAATAAAAATCGCTTCTAAGGAAACACTAAAAGTAAGCAGGTTGATACTAAAATTGAAGATTAACCAAAGGGTAAACCAAAGAGCGTGAATAATGACTGCCCACCAGCTGCCTATAAACCAAGAAACAATATCGGCAAATTTCTCTCCGACTTTATCTAACTTTTGGTTCATGACTATACTTTATCTTTTTTTTAGACAAATAATCAAGTCTGCTTCTATTTTAGTTTAATCCTTACAAACCCTTCTTGTGTTACCGGGGGAGTTTTACCATTGGCCATATAAATTTCATTCTTCTTCGGAACAAAAATAACCGCCTGCTGAGTAAATTCGTTAGCAACAGTCATTCCCCCAAGACCGTTTGATAAACCTGGGGTGTAATCCGAAATCGACCTAGCAATCTCGTCCGTTGTTATCCATTTTTCTTCTTTCACAAAATCCTCCAAAAACTTTTCGCGCTTTAAACTACCGCGAAAGGCATTGGCATATTTTTCGTACTGACAAATAAATTTCAGTCTTCTGCATTTATCGAGGGCGTTTTTCTGAGCTTCAAAAAACTCTTCTTTTTTATAATGATTGGCGGCTCCGGCATATCCATCAATTTTAATCTCTTTAACATCTTCACCCGGTAAAACTTCAATAAAGGAAGAAAGATTATTGCTTGAATCAGCAATTAATATCGAGCGGGAAATCGACCAATCAACCTTATTTAAATACTTTCTGGCATCATCTAAATCTTTTCCTTCTTCAAGGAACAGCCGCGCAATCACCCCTGTTGGAACTCCTATTTTCCCTTTTCCAGTTGGAGTATCACGCTGAGTCAAAACCATCCCTTCTTCATTCATTCCATTTATAGGTAAAACTATCCCGGGAAAAGAAGGCAAATAAATTATCTTTTTATTAGTTTTGCTAATAATGTAAAGAACACTATACTTAGCTCCAAGAGCCATCGGATAGTCAACCGTCTGACCAATAATCAGGTTCTCAGCTTTTTCTCCTTTTTGAACTATAATACCAGAGCAGCCTCGAGAGATGCCCGTGGCATCAAGAATACTCTGGAGTAACAATGGATTAAGACTTTCAAATCCATCTATAAATGTATTCATCAAAAGAATATCATCATAACTTCTGCCCGCCCCGTCAGCCACGCCTTGCATTTCTTGACGATATTCATCGGGAATCTCTTTATCAATCTTTTTCACAAGCCCGAATATAAACAAACGAACCAAGCGGCTTTTTAAACTCTTTCCGGGTAAATACTGACTAAAAGCCTCGTCTAAAATCTCATTTATTTCTTCCTTCACTAAAACCCCATTTTGATAGCCAATTTCATATGCGGTTCCCTCTAGATTGATAACAGTAATGTTACCTATAATTTGTTTTTTTTCAGGGCTGGGAATTAAATTTTCCTCTTTGAAATCACCAATATCTCGAACTTTTATCTCACGGGTAAGATTTAAATAAAAAGCTATGCCAAAAAAAACAATGATAAAAAAAAGAAGCAATCTTTTCTTCATATACCTAAAACGGTTTTTAATCGCTTAATCGTTTTCTCTTTCCCCATTACTTCCATAGTCTCAAAAAGCGGCGGGGTGGCGGTTTTGCCGGTAATAGCTATTCTGGTTGCCATAAAATATTTACCCACATGCCAATTATTTTTTTTAGCCAAATCTCTGAATATTTTTTCTAATTTTTTAGCTTGCCAATCTTTAATCTTTTCTAACTCACTTGCTGATTTCTCTAGTTGCTCTTTGAGTACTTTTTCTCCCTGACTTTTTTTCATGAGTAATTTTTTATCTACTCTCGGCTCTTTAATGAAAAAATCGATTAAATTTGGGTAATCAGAAAGTTTAACTAATCTATCTTTAATCAAAGGCATGGTTTGATTAATTAAAGTGGTTTTCATTCCTTTGGGAGCAAATGGTTTGACTAATTGAAGTAGCTGTTGATTACTCTTTTTTCTAATGTAAACGCCGTTGAGCCAGTCCAGTTTCCGTAAATCAAACACCGGGGCTGAGGTAGAAACTCTTTTAAAGGAAAAATGTTTGATAAATTCATCGATACCAAAAACATCTTTTTCTTTTGGGTGTGACCAGCCCATCAGGCAGAGAAAATTGACAATGGCTTCGGGTAAATAACCTTGTTTTTGGTACCAATCCAAAGCGACTGGATTGGTTCTTTTTGATACTTTTGAGCGGTCTGAGTTTCTTAATAAGGGTGTATGAGCAAAAAGAGGCGGTTTTTTCTTCAAAGCCTGATAAATCATTAATTGTCTGGGGGTATTAGAAATATGCTCTTCACCTCGAATAACATGAGAAATCTCCATTAAAATATCATCAATAACTACGGCAAAGTTGTAGGTGGGATAACCGTCAGACTTAATAATGACAAAGTCTTTAATTTGATTATTTTGCCATTTAATCTCACCGTGAATTAAATCCTGCCAACTGGTTTCACCCTCCGGAACTCTAAATCTGATCGCCCCTTCATCTTTATAAGCCAATTTCTTACTTATTAATTGCTGGGCAAATTTTTTATAAGTTTCTAATCTTTCAGATTGGCGATAGGGACCATACTTACCACCAATATCGGGTCCCTCATCATGTTTTAAGCCTAACCAAGCTAATCCCTGAAAAATAGCCGCTTCTGCTTCTGGCTGGTGGCGTTTGACATCAGTATCTTCAATTCGAACAATAAACTTGCCTTTTTTCTGCTTAGCATAAGCATCATTAAAAACAGCTTGATAGGCCGTGCCTATGTGGGCAAAGCCGGTTGGTGACGGAGCGATTCGAGTTCTGACCTTCATCTCTTTTTCTTGATTTTAGCACAGCGCCACTTTATACTCAAAGTATATCTGCCTATGGCAACCTTAACCCAAACTGCCATTACCACTCGAAAAGTGCTGAAATACGGCGCCCTTCTCCTGGTGGCTATTTTTATTCTTAAAATGACTTGGGACGTAGGAAAGGTTCTTTGGAAAAAAATTCATCCCTCACCTCCGCCGCCACCAACCGTCGCTTTTGGTAAACTACCAAAACTAAAATTTTCTGAAAAAGAAACATTTAAATTAACCTCTCGTTTAGAAACTATTCAAGGCGCCCTGCCCAAACTCCCTGATGTTGGCAGAGTTTATTTCATGCCTCAGAAACCGCCTAACTTACTCGCTCTGGACAGAGCCAAGCAAAAAGCTCGCAAAATGGGCTTCACTGGTCAACCGGAAAACATCGGCAACACCAACTACCGTTGGACCAGTTCAACCGCACCACCCACAACTTTGGAAATGGAAATCAATAGCGGCAATTTTCATCTCCGCTATCAATATGAAAATGACCAAGACCTTTTAGTTCAAAAAAATCTTCCTACTAATGAGCAAGCTGCTCAGGAAGCCAAGAGTTTCCTTCAAACCAATGGTTTATTAACTGACGACTTGGCTACCGGGAGTGCTGAATTTAATTATTTAAGATACGTCTCCCCGGATTTACTGCCGGCGACTTCTCTTTCTGAAGCGGACTTTGTTCGGGTCAATCTTTTCCGAGCTGACCTCAACGACTTGAGAATTTTTCCTCCCAACCCTAAAGAAGCTCTAGTCTCTTTTCTCTTCTCAGGCAACAGAGAAAACTATAAACGGATTATTGAAATCAACTATACTTATTACCCGATTGACCGCAATACCTCCGCCACTTATCCCTTAAAACCCGTTAATGACGCTTGGCAAGAACTACAAGCAGGCGATGGCGATATTGCTAATCTAGGCCAAAACAAAGATAAAGATATTACTATTAGACAAATCTATTTAACCTATTACGATTCCGAAGAACCTCAAACTTTCCTACAACCAATCTATGTTTTTGAGGGAGATAATAATTTCTTTGGCTACGTTCCCGCTATTGCTCTTGAATGGACGGAGCAATAGCTTGCCACTGGTGATTAGTAAAAGCCCAGTCAATTAATTTCGCTGTTTCATTGAAACGATCTTTACTCCCTAAAACCACGCTAATCACTCCTCGGCCATCTCTTTCCACATAGCCAATTAAACATTCACCTGCTTCTTCAGTCCAACCGGTTTTAATCCCCTTCATGCCCGGTAACCAATAAAGCAACTCATTAATGTTATAAAGCTGGTGTTTAATTTTCCCGGTCACATCAACAACTGTAATTTGGGTTGTGCCGACCATTTCACTAAGAGTCGGGGTTTCCATCACCATCCTTGCCAATCTGGCTAAATCCAGAGCCGTTGAATAAGAAGAATCCAAGAGTAGATTATCTCGTTCATCAACATCCAAACCAGTGGGATTGGCAAAATAAGTATCTTTCAGATTTAATTCTTCTGCCTTTGCATTCATCTCTTTAACAAAACCTTCGATGCCGCCAGGATAATTCTGAGCTAAAAGGGTAGCAGCATCATTGGCAGAAGTGACTAAAACACCATATAACAAATTATTAACGGTAATCTTCTCTTCTTCTTCAAGTTTCATATCTTGTCCTAATCTGTTTATTTCATCAACCACCAATATCTTACCTAAATCATAATAATCTAAAGCCACTAAGGCGGTCATTAACTTAACGGTTGAAGCTGGTAAAAGCTGTGTTTGCTCATTTTTAGAGGACATCACCACGGCTGAATCGCGATCAATCACCACCACCGAGCGAGCCGTTAGCGATGGA
>Ga0307437_1001597_pt1 | contig 14996 bp, 12 predicted proteins | sample SalMarWE160390MG_FD_202146 | JGI IMG/M metagenome (GOLD analysis project Ga0307437, IMG submission 202146) | Salt marsh sediment microbial communities from the Plum Island Ecosystem LTER, Massachusetts, United States - WE1603-90 | ecosystem: Environmental > Aquatic > Marine > Intertidal zone >...
AGTGAATACTTTTCCAAGGAATCAAAACCTCCCGAATTATTTCATGATTTAATTAAATATTTTGCAGAATATCTTGACTCAATAGATTTACCAAAAGATATTCTAGGTCCGTTAAAATTTTTTACTCATTTAATCTCAGATCATCCTCCCTCTGATAAAAATTTTCCAGAAATTACAAAATTCACAGATAAGATACCCGATTGGCTGAAAGCATGGCGAAATGGTGAAATAATATCTTTTAATTTACGTCAATGCATTAAGACCGAGCAAATATTTTTAATACGTTCGATTTTAAGTCTATTAAGAGCAACATGTCCATTGGATACCGAGGATAAACTTCGAGGTTTAGTTTTATTTGATGAACCATATGAAATATTTTACGAGCCAGACATAACCTGTCCAGAGCAGAAATTTTATGCACAATATTTTCCGGTCCTTATGGATGATCTTAAGAGAAGGGGAATTGGCCTTATCTTTGTGAATGAAGAACCTTATGGGCTTTATAATTGTATATGTAAACAGCCAAATCTAAAAATTCTATTCGGATTTAATATGATGTGGTGTAAGTATTATAACAAATTTCATCTCTCCGAGAATGATAGTGAAGTCTTAGATACGCTAAGGGATAGAGAGACGCTTGTTTTAAACCAAATTACAAAAGAACGATACCTTATGAGAACGAAATATTTTTGTATTTAACTTCTCATAATTCTTTCTCCTTTTTTCTTATTTTACTCTTTTAAAGAAAATTGATAATAAGGTAAAGTTCTAGAAAAATTATCAATAATATGTAGTACTTGCCCCTATTACAAAAAATAAGTAATAAAGAAAGAATATGATTAATGCTATCAATATTAATAAAACGAATATTTTTCCTAGGGAAATGTTAATCATACATTCTACTATATTTAAACCCAAGCTGATTAATGATTCACATAAAATAGTAATAGAAAGATCAAATGCTAATTTAATCCTAAATTCTCGAACTTTCAGGTCTTCATACCAGCTAAAAAGTTGTAATAAAATACCTATAATAAGATAGGCAATACAAACGGATATAATAATTATCCCTACAATTAAATAACCTATATCAATTGCAAAGATAGACAAATCAATAAACTTTTACAGTATCTCTAAAAAAATAATTGATTCGGAGATTATTAATCCATTTTATGATTCTTACAATACGTTATGGATAAAGTATGTTTATTTTTCTTATAAAACTAAAGAATATTCCATCCGCAATTATCACACGAATTTGTCTTGAGATTTAAATGAATCCCACATTTTGGGCATTTAGGATAATGATAATAATAAGTCTCCACATTTTTAAACCCAGATGGAATATCTTTAAGCCAGTGATCTCGTGGTTTAAAAGGACCTGTAACCATCAATTGAGTTCCTGTAGCATTATCAGACCATATTAAATAATCATCAGCATTCCAGTTATAAGGTTCAGGTTCTTGAGTTGCATCTCTAAAAACTTTTAAGCCTCCTACAACCCATCTTTGGAAATTAGAGTTATATTTTCCTGCCTCTAAACCTGTTGTACCACTTGCATATATACGATTTTTTTTTTCCCTTACTAACCCAGTAATAAAATTCGGGACTGCATTGCCTGCTAACTCTTTTCTTTCCCAATTTCTTGCCATAACATTTAAAAACTCATTATTATCCATTAATTTTATTCTTTTTTTCTTCTTCATTTGTATCATATTACAAAATTTACAAGATAAAATTAAGAACAATTATAATTAAGCTTTTATCAATTATCTCGGTTATACCATTAATAAATTATTCTTTATATCCTAAAGTTATACCAAATTAATTTAATATAAAGGTGATCACGTTTCCTAAAAAAAATAAAACAGTTAAATGCCCTTATTGCTATTCTAAAAACATAGCAGAAAATGAAGATCTTAAAGAAATAGAATGTTTAGATTGCCATGAAAAGTGGATTAGAGGCCTAGAATGGCTGCATAAAGGAATGAAGATTTGGCTTAATAATATTCAAGGTTGTTATTCGGCTTTGAGTAGAAAAAAAAAGAAGAAATATAAAGAAATTATTGAAAGTTTTGGTAAAAAATGGTCATCAAGTTATAAATTACATAAAGAAGATCCAATATCATCAATGAATCTCCTTTTACATGCAATGGAAGAACTAATGGTGGCATTTGCACTAGTTTTTCATAAAATCTTGCCGAAATATTTTTCAAAATCTCATGAAGTAAAAATGACCCCACATTTTGACTATCTTCCAAAAGAATACTTAGGAAAAAATGAAAAAGATGATGAAATCTACCTCTTCATTGATTTTTCTGGAAAATATTTAAAACCTCTTCATTTATCAGAAAGTGAATTTTGGAATAAAGAAGAAAATCACAAATGGAATTCTATTAGTGAAAGATATGGTGTAATGTTTAGAGATGGAAGATATTATAGAAGTAAAAAATGGGAAGAGTTTTGTAAAAAAGAATGTCTGCAAATAGTAAATATCTTAAGGTATTCTGGATATCTATTGGATTATATAGAAAAAAAGGATAAAATTTTGGGTAGGTTTTTCATTACTGAAGAAGGTAATATTTTAATAATTTGTTCAGTTAGAAAACTAGATGAATATTGGACACAAAGAAAAAATGATAATCAATAATCCACAGTATAAATAAACAGATTATGAGATATTTCCGTATAACAAGAATTGTTGAAAAAGTTGGCGATTCTATTAGTTATTATTTAATTATTATATGTTTATCAGAAAATATTTGTTAAAAATTCTATAGGAATGAGTCAGAGAAAAGTCCTAAAGGAAATCATACAGTTTGGGAAAAGAGAATTCAAGGAAAAAAAGCCCCTCTCCGCGGAGATCTTAAGGGTAAAAAGTAAAACGATTCTCACGAGGGGTGTTTTGCCATCTCTTTCCATAAAACAAATTAAGGGGACTAAATATTTAGTGGTCGCAGATTATAAAGAATTCTTTAGAGTCTATCCATTTTCTTCTTCTGGGGTATTATTAGGCGGACAAAATATGGAAAAAACTGCAAAATTATTGAAAATATTGAAAAAAGGAACTGTAAAAGAATACACATTACCTAAAGAACTGCCAAAATTGACAATCGGCGATATCTCTGCTCATTACCAAGAACAATTCAATAAGGCGCAGCAAAGCCTAAATGATGCGTTTGGATTAAATATTAAATACCCACTTTCGATTGTTGCCACTAAAAATCTAAAAAAGTTTAATAAAAGGGAATTATGCGTTCAGAGAGATAAAATATTATTAAAAATTGATTTAAAATATTGGAAAACGCCAACATTTGAAGTAATTATTCATAGAGAATTAATTTATTATTTCCTAAGTAATATGAAAATATTTCCGAAAAATAAAGATTTATTGTATGATTTTTGTTATTTTCTTACTGCAATGTTATTAAGAGGCGAAAAAGCAGAACAAATCTTTGAATTATGGGAAACTGTATTACCCATGTGGAAAATTAACAATTATAAACTCAACCTTATGGAAAATAAGGAGCAAATTTTAAAATTAATAAATGAAACATATACGGAAAATGAGTTAAAAATATTCATAGGAAATATATTTTCCACCATAGAGATATTAAATAAATATAAGATTTTAATTAATTCTGAAGAATTCCTGTCGCTCTTTAAATATTTTTATCACGGATTTCAGAAATTAAATACTACAATTCTCTTTGAAAAGGTGATGGCTAAGGATTTTGTTATAATTCTTCGAGATCTGTTCTTTTCTGTCTTTTACCAAAAATATATCTTTCCTCAAAATCTAAGGAATTTATTTGAGATTAAGAATGATTCGCACCGTTATAGAAATTTCTTAAAGTTGACTCATTTAATTATTATTTTTTCTATTTTAAGTGGCGAATATCATTATATTAAAGACCTTAAATCTAAGTATCCCGTTCTAAATGAAGATGAGTCCTTAAGAATACTATTTCTTCTTCTGGAATATAAATTATCAAGCACAATTGGATATTTTAGTAATGAAACAGACCTGGATAACAATATCTCCAACTTTAAAACATTATTACAAGATATGTTCAAATCCTATATATTCAACTATTGTATTGAAATAAGATATGATTCCAAATTCTTCTGTGAGACTAAACTCAATGAATATAAAATATTTCGTATTGAAGTTTTTAATCACTCCGATATGATCCTTAGAGATGTTACGCTAAATTTTATTATGAAACCAAAAAATAGAATAGACTTAAAAATACTTAAAGATTCCAACAACGAGGATTTAAATAAAAAATTAGAATGGGAATATGAATTGACCAGTAAGATGGCGGGAAAAGTAAATTTCTCTATTCAATTGGCAATAAAAGATCCTTTTATTGAAAATAATATCTTAAATTATGAGAAAAAATTAGGCGTTATAATTATATTAAATAAATAAAAAGAGGTTTTTTTACCCCATTAGACACGTTCTGCAGTTTTACATTTAAGGTTGAATTAAGACATAAAATAAGAATGTAATTTACTTATTTCGTATAAAATAGGGTAAATAAAATCTGATATACCTCACCATCACTGAATTTTATAAATACCCAAAATGATAACCTCTAAAAATATTTCTTCGGTTGATACCTCATTACGCCCATCCCCGCCGTCCGATTGCCTCCAACATTCGTGTATTCGCCTAACCGACACAAAATCTCTAACCAACAACAATAATTCGCATTATTATCTTGTACTGTGTATGTAATCTTACCTAAACCACCCACTACTGGCTTCATCTTGCCAATAGTGCTCTCCTTCGTCTCTATCTTAAAACTACTAAAATATACATACATCTCAACCCACTCCAAAAACGGCTTGCGATTGATTTCAGCCTCTCCAGAAGCAATAAAGTTCCAAATATTCGCAAGATTACCAAATAATAAAATTGGCAGCGGAAATCGTACCGGATAATCACCCTTGCTCATGTTAAAATAAACTGGTGTGATAAATCGAATATTAAACATTTGAACAGAGCGAGAATCGTCAATTATTTGCTTTAAAGTAATTTTTTCAAATTTTATAGTGGATAAAATAAATTTCTTACCTCCAATGTTGAATTGGTCCTTCTCCCCCCTTAAAATACTCTCCATTATCGATTCAGAAATATTTTCATGAAAAATTGTTAATATAAACCTTATTCTATTTAAATCTATAATCCTGTTAATCGAATAAGGGCGAATTTTTTCATATTCATGAAAGTCATGAATAAAACGAGGAGCAATCTCCCTCAGCCAATCCATAAAAATACCCCGAAAAATATATGGATATGCTGAGTAATATCGATCTATAACCCCTTCCTCTGGAATCAACTTCTTCTAAATTCTACAATTGGACGATACTATTATAATAAATTTATCTTACATCTTATTTGTTTATGAAGATTATTGATGTTTTGGAACCAGATAATTTCAATTATCCTTTAAGCAAAGAGATTTACGACAATAAATTATTCTAATAATCTAATAATTTCTAATAATTTTAAAACAAAAATTAATTTTTAAAATATTGATTAACTTTCTAAATATTATTTCTAACTTTTTTGAAAGTTGTAAGATATCTTTATAAAGTTATCTCCCTATTATTTAGTTGAAAATGATCAATTTAAAAAATCAATTAAAATCAACTCAATTAGAATATAACATTGCAAGTTTTCTCGATTATTTGAACTTGGAGATAGGTATAAATGCAATCGACTCTATTTCCCATTTTAATTACGAATACATTGAAAAATATATTAAAACTGTTGGTACTCTAGAAATTGCGAATGCATACGGTCCATGGGCCTATTGTAAAATTGCCGCACAGAAACTAAAGGCTTACAAAGTAAATCTTATAGAAGCACAAAGAATTGATAATCATGGACAAAAAAAGGATTATGTTGATGTTCAAATGGCTACAGACATTATGGATGTATTCCACACTTATCCAGAAATTAATTGTTATTTAATCATTTCGGGAGATATAGATTTTGTCCCAGTGATTAAAAGAATAAAGCAAAAATCAAGTAAGAAAGTAATAATAATTGCTGAAAAAAGTTCGGTCAGCTCTCGACTTCGATACGAAGTAGATAAGGTTCTAATATATCAAGAATTAGAAAAAATATTTCGATTATAATAAAATTAAAAATTGATTAAACGATGTTTGAGTCAAAAAATGATAATATATTTTTATATTTAAAGGATTTACTCTCAGAGTTGTATAGTTTAGACGAGACAATTTTTGAATATTTCCAAAATCTAACTCAAAATATCAGAATTCCAATTTCTTATAACGATCTTCGCAATAAACTAGGATGGTATTTTTTATTAGGAAAATCCCAAGATTATAATCAAATAATACTTGAATATAAAAAGGCTTTACAATCGTGGCAACAAAAGATTGACGATTTTGATAAATATGATGATATGGGTCAGTTCGATAAATTTATCAAACAATATTACAATCATCCAAACTCGATGTTAAAAAAGCGTAAGATTTCAAAAGAAAAATTGAAAACTGAGCTTCTTAACTTAAGACCGAAAATTTCTCAATATTTTAAGAAAACAGATTTTTTTTATCAAAATATATTGATTCACGAAGGTAAATCTTTCCACATTACCCTTCACATAAATTTAAGTAAGAAATTAACCAACACATACAATTTGTTAATAATTGTTGCGATGTGGTTCGATAACCCAAATGATATATATGATTTGAGCTTGGATTATATTAACTCAATTTATAACGACTTAATGATAGGAAACGATATTTTAAATAAACTTCAATCTTTGGGATATTCAAAAGAGCCCCTCTTTGATGTTAATAAATATAATCCAAGGAAATATTCGGGCCACGATATTGTCAATTTGTGGGTAAAAAGAAGACCATATTTATTTATTACTAACGCTCTTAAGTTATTAAACGCGAATCCATTCAAATTAATCGATGATCTTATTTCTCATTTATCACAGATTGATGATATAATTCAAAATAATATAAAAAACGCTTTTGAATCTCCGCAACAATATTATAAGAATTTATCAAATAAGTTGAAAAATTTTCTGATAAAAGGAAAAGAGTTATTTCAAATAGCAGAAAAATCTTACGATTATATCTCAAGCATTAAACAAGAAAAAATACCTGAAATAAAATTTTCAGGGCAAAAGGAAAAGAAAAGCGGCTTGACTTCTCAAAAGCTGTTATTTTTGTTTAAAAAAGCCTTGGTAAAAGATGTTAGCGAAAAAATAGACGTAGAAGATAGAGGTTACCGATCTCTAAAACAAATTTATGACGATTATGGAGAAGATAACAATTTTTCTCAGCAGACTGTTTACAATTGCTTCAAAGATTCTAATTTGGAATCCTTGCTTGAGAGTAGGGATCGAAAAGGGAGAGGCGGAGGAATAGAATATCGATACTTAGAACCCCCTACGCTAGAAAAAGTAGATAAGGAGGATTTAGACGAGACTTTTATGAAAGAAAAAATGATGATCGAAGAAGCGATAATTTATTATAATAAAAAAGAAATTGATAACTCAATAAAAATATTTCATAAAGTATTGAAAATCCCGAGTTTGCATTTGAAGAAAAATATCAACCTATATTATGGAAGTCTATACTACTTGGGAAAATCCTATTACAAAAAGAAAATGTTTGAAAAAGCTATTGGCTATTTTCAAAAAATATTCGAAGAACAACCCCTCTTATTTGATGCGAGATATTTTCTATTAAAGTGTCAAGCAAATTTTAGTAATTATGACGATAAATTAACATTTATTGAACAATGCATTAATGATATTGTTAAGGTCTTTAAAAAGTATGGGATTCAGATAGACTACAAGCATCTATTATCTCCAAACAAAATAAGTTTTTACGACGAAGAGGCGAAAAATTTCTTTAAAAATATCCCAAAACAAGACGACTTGACTCAATTTATAACTTCAATTAATTCAGAAAAAATTTCTTCAAGAGGTTTTATTTCTGTTCGTAATATAGAAGAACTATCGTATTATACAAAAAATATTAATGCTTACGAGAAATTATGTAAGACTCTTGCATACGCTTTAGCCATGAAAGTAGAAATCCTAAGAATAAAAATATATTTTCTTATCGTTAAGAATCAAAAATTTGAAGTTGAGAAATCTCTTACAGAATTATTCGATCTAATTAAGAGTGAATTATACGAAGCAGCTTTTTATAAAGATCGTTTTTACCATTATATAAAATACTTTAAAAATATCTTGGAGAACTATCCAATTGAATACGATCTCGACGGATTCACGAAATTAATCGATAAAAAATTTCCAAATTACAAAGATGAGGATTATAAAAATAGTTATTATCCCGTCTATTACCGTGAGAGCATAAAGAGAATAAAAGATTCGGTTCTAACAATAAACGGATATTATAATAAATATACGAGAGAATTTCTATCTCCATCTATTAAACCAGTTGGCAAATTGGAATCTGATAAAGAACTTAAAATGGAATTAGAAATAACATGTGTTATTTTAACTGAGAAATATAAGATTTTGGAATCGTATTTAGAAGAGCTTGGCAACAAAATAGAATATATCAAAACTAATGGGGATTTAGAGATATATGAATTAATGGATCTAAGGTTCGATTTCTCCTCCCCTCATTCGAAATTCGTCAGCGCCAATGTGATAAATGATTACATAAAATCAACCAATAAAATGACTGAAGAATATTGTTTAGAGGATTTCTCTCTTGAATTAAACACTATGTATGATGGAATAATAAAAAAAGTAAATAAAATCAACGATTTAAGGGATCTTGGTAAAAAACTAGCAGTGAATAAGATATTTGAAATACTTTCCGAAAATTATAGGTATGATAAAAGAGAAATAACCCTTTCATTCGATAAAAGTCAAGAAGAATACGAAGATACTATTTATGCTGAACTAAGTAAGAGTCTAAACGAAATTTATACTGAGAAAAACCAAAACATTATTTGCAATCTTAATTTTATAGATAAAGAAGTAAAAACATGGGCAATAAAATCTTTAAATTTGATATACAACTCGATGTACACAAAACCTTTCGTTTTAGACATAGCTGAAGGTAGAACTTCAGAATCCCTAAAAATATCGATGAAAAGAGTTTTTAAATACTGTTATGGAGATCTCCTTGAAGATAATATCGAACAAATCTTATATAATCTAACTAAAACTTTAGAATCAAATTTATCTGAATTCTTCATCGAATACAATGCAGAAAAAGAAGAATCCGATGTCGTAGATCTACAAGAAAGACTTCAATCTGAATTGATAAATAATTATTTTAATTTCAAATTCGAAAGAATTGCTGAAACAAATGAACTTAAAATAACTATAGAAGAAATTCAAAAATCAAATTTCAAAAATAAAGAATAATAAAATGTCGATACTAGATTTCGAATATGTTAAGGACGCCATTGGGCCTATCAGTCGTGAGTTTTATAAATGGATGTCTAACATAGTTAAATTAAATATGACGAGAGTTATGAGAATATGTACATTGTGCCTAAATGGTGTAATTGTAGATACTTACTTTCCTCATTCAATAAATTCATTACGAGCAAATCTTTTAACAACAGAACGCGATATTGCGGAATATAAAGACGATTTTAGAACACTAGAGCATATATTCAGTTTGATAATCTTTATATCGTTAAAATTCTCTCGTGGGAAGGGTTATTCTGAGAGAAAAACTGACATACTAATAGAAAATTCAAGCATATATAACATAGACCTTATAAGAAATTTTTTTTTAATTCAAAATTCACCGTTGAATAGTAAATTAATAGAGAATAACGAGATAATTTCGCAACTAATTTTAGAAAATAGTTTCTTACCTGATATTAGATACGATCCGTTATTTGAAAAAATAAAGGAGAGCAAACCAATAAAGCATTTGTTCCGTATAGCAGATTCAAATCGAGAAAGATCCTCGTATTCTCTCAACGCTGAATTTTTAAAATCAAATTTACCAAATTTAGAAGATCCATTTCGCATGCCTTATGGATTAGATCCAAAGCTTTTTATTTCCATATTTGCGCTCGTTTGTCATAAAATTCCCGGAATGTTATTTTTTGGTTCTGAGAAATTAATTGACGATGTTTTAAAGCTTTTTTCGGATTATTACTGTGAGCGTCTACCAGCAGAATGTGATTCGATAGAGAATACGCTTTTGTGTTTCGGTGTTTTACTAAAAGAAGCAAAAGCGTCTGGACACATAGAAATTTTAAGATCTCAGTTATTGAATAAATTATCAGAAGTAGTTGGAAAAGACACCGCAAAAGACTTTCTAGAAACATATTGCGCGGCTCCAAAATACGAATCGTTTCCCGAAAATTGGGAACGCATTAATTTTCAAAATTTTTTATCAGAATTTGAGGATTTCCTAAAATATCCTTGTTTTTGTCATTTTGGTAAAGTTCATTTAGGAGTTTTTACCGTGTGGAGAGGCTTATTGAAATACTTTGAAATTCTTATGAAAAACAGTGATTTTTTATCGTTAAAGGGATCTTTAATTGAAAATTATTGTTTTGAAGAATTGGTTAAATTAGGATTCGGAACAGAAAAAATTATTCTTAGAAATAAGAACAAAGATCCATCAGATAAATATTATCAAATGAAAGAGCAAACTGAGTCTTTTCCAACAACTCCAATAGAGATTGAGATTCCTTTCGAGGGAATGGAAGATCATTTTACCTTTTTTGAAATCGATTTAACTGTTAGAGTTCAGGATTATTTATTTGTTATCGAATGTAAAGGAACTAGCGTCGCAAAAGGCGAAATTATAAAAATATTCAAATGGCTATATTATTTGAGAAAGGATTACAATCTCCTTAGATCTAAATGTAATTTCTTGGAACAAATGATAAAAAAAGGAGTGATTTCTAATCCTTTTTTAAAGGGGGTACAATATATTATACCTTGCCTTCTAAAGACGGAGGGAATTCTTACAACTTACACCTTGTCTTTAGAAAATTTTACTTATTACTTTTATCAATTAAAAGAGCATTCCGAAAACGACAAATTAGATGAATTTATAGACTCTTTTTTAATAAGAATGCCAAGGACCGAACAATATAAGATTTAAATTTAGATGAATTTGTATGTTGAGTGTATATCAAAATCTTTATAAAGAAATAAAGAAAACTCCTAATAAGATTTTAGATACTAAGATGTACCAGGTTTTAACCAGTTACCCTCAAAAAGAGATATGCCTTATAAATAATTATTCAAGTAGCTCCCCAACTGACCGTATAGAAAGGATGGTAAATATTATTCAGGAGAAAAATCCAAATATCGAATTAAAAACTGTACCTTACTCTCAAATTGATTTTAGACTCCTAAAAACTAGTATTGGATTAATTCTATCAGGTTCTAAATTTAATGTTTCTGAATTTTATAACGATAAGGGTTTAGAGAAGAAATTTAGATCAGAACTGAAGTTAATTCAAAAAGCAAAACAAAAACCTATTTTAGCGATTTGTTATGGACTTCATTTAACCGCCCTTGCATTTAAAGGAAAAGTACAAAGAAAGGAGATTCCAAGTAGAGGTAGTAGGATTATTTCCATCTCGTTAAAGAAAACTGATGAATTGATACCTTATAGTAAAATCCCAATAAACATTTCTCATCATGATTATATATCACCTGATGATTCTAACATCCAAAAGAATTTCGATATAATAGCTACTTCAGAAATAAATGGCTTTAAAGCTATACAATATATGCGTCACAAAAAGAGACCTATTTTCTCAGTTCAATTTCATCCAGAAACTCATAACATCAATTATAATTATTCAGGTATTTATGATAAGAAAATAATTAATAAAACTATGACCATAGGTGAAGAAATTATAAATAATTTTGTTTTACTTTGTAATCAATAATGTACAGTATATTAAATTTCAAGTTTTATTTGATTTGATTTAAGTTTTATAGTGATTAAATAAATTATCAATATTCTCTAGAACTCTAAATAACTTACGAGAAACTCTAAAATAAAATAGTTTTACACCTACTTTTTTAGGATCACACTTCATTCTTTTTCATTACAATATAAACTGAAAATTAATACCATCTAAAAATTTATAAGTGTTTGAATTCCAAGATACTTTTGAGATGTATGTAATAAATAAACAATTGCAAGATATTACAGAAGTAGATCTTCAACATCTAATAGATGAGGAGAGAATTGAAAAAAAAGTTTTGGAATATAAATCAGAAATGCCTGATAATAGTGATTCTGATAAAAAGGATTTCTTAGCAAATGTCTCTTCTTTTGCAAATGCCGTAGGTGGCGATCTGATTTTTGGTGTTATAGAAAATAGGAAAACGGGGAAACCTGAAAAATTAGAAGGTATCGAGATTATAAACATTGATCAAGAGATCTTACGACTAGAGCAGTTAATAAGAGATGGGATCGAACCGAATATTCCTTCATCATCAATTAATATTCAAGAAATTCAATTAAATAACCTAAAATATGCCCTAATTATTAGAATAAGCAAGAGTTGGTTAAATCCACATAGAGTCTCCTTTAAATCATGGGATAGATTTTATACGAGGAGTACCAATGGAAATTATCGATTTGATGTACAAGAATTAAGGTCTGCATTTATTCTTTCAGAAACAATCGGAGAGAAAATTAAAGATTTTAGAGAGAAAAGGATATCGGATATTTATTCTAATAATCTGTCAATACCATTTTACGACTCACCCAAGATCGCTTTACATTTAATTCCTTTAGCTGCTTTTAATCCAAGACATAATTACGATATAAAGCAGTTATCCTTATACGATGTACAGCCTATTTATTCAACCAATTTTAATAAAAGATATAATATCGATGGACTACTTACATATAGTTCTTTTCCTAATAGTGAAAGGTCTCATTCGTATGTTCAACTTTATAGAAATGGTATTATCGAAGCAGTTAATAGCTATCTACTTTGGTCAAGAGAAAGAAAAAAAATCATACCAATAACAGCAATAGAAAGAAAATTAATTGAATCTATTCCAAGATATTTAGAAGTTTATAAGAAGTTCAATATTGAACCTCCAATATTTCTCTTTTTATCATTAATAGATGTAAAAGGCTATAAAATTCGAGACGACACCCGTGGGTGGATCAATGAGATTTTTCCAATTGATAGAAATATTGTGTTAATTCCAGAGTTAATTATTGAAGATTTCGATATTGAACCATCTCAGTTTTTAAAACCAATTTTTGATTCAATTTGGAATGCCTGTGGATTTGAAAGAAGTTTTAATTATACTAAAGATGGAGTATGGAAACCTGATTTTTAGTTATTGAATTAATTAGGATACTTGTGATAAGCACGCAGGGAAGAGAGATTCTTATTATCGGAGAAAATGGGGAAAAAGATATATTTCTATTGCATTTATTATAGATTAAAACAGAGTATTGTTATGACTAAAAATTTTAATTATGATGAGGAAAATAGAAGAGGAAGATGAAAGCCAATAATTTAATCGATTATTTAAGAAATATTGACAAAGGAATCTGTGATGTGTGCGAAAGTCCAAAAGGGCATTTTGGGATCGATGATAAATGTTTTTGTTATAAATGTAATGGTTATGAATTATTAAATCGCAAAGAAACTAAATATTTAATACAACGGAGGAAGCGAAGGCTAAGAGAAGAATTCAAAAAAATTGCTGTTAAATCTGATATTTTTTATTGTTTAAAAGTATTTTTATCAATCGGAGAAACATATTTTATCAATAATAAAAACGAGATTTCAATTAAACCTAATATAAATAAAAAAGAAAGCATAATAAAAATAGATCCAAGAAGTATTGCCATAGCCAATATGGGTGTTAAATGGTTGTTAGAAGATTCATTGGAACATTTACAAGAAACGGTGCCGTGGAATAAATCGTATTTTATAAATATGATGAACTTGTTAAGAATTTGGTTAGATTGGAATAGAAAAGAAAAATTGTCAGACATAAGATATAATCTGGGATTTTTTGTATCAAAAAATAATAAATCATCGTTTTACTATACACAACAATATGACTTCTATTTAGAATCACTAGAAAAATTTCATATAATTAGTCAATCTGAAGATATTAGTGACGAGATGGTTGAGAATGTACTAAAAAATCATCGGGATTTATTTCAAAATCCTAATCAACTCAAAAAATTTGTAAGGGATGAATATCCAGTACTTATATCAACGATATTAAACGCATACTATACAGACGAAGTAATCAGACCATTTTCATTTGATGATCTGATGGATGAAGATAACAAAAAAATCACAAAATTTCTTTTACAAAGTAATGCTGATATTATCGATCATTTGATAAATAAAAATACGAGATTTACTGAGATTATTCTTGCATTATTGGAAAATTTATGTTCATATTATGAAAATAAGAGAATCACATCTATAAATAATATAACTAAAGATGGATTTGTTGTAGTTCGGGATTTGAACAAAATTACTGAAGACATAAATCAGGGAAAACTTCTGATACCCCCTTTTCAAGAATATATTATATCTTCATCACGGAACTATCACCATTATCCGTTTATTATCGAATATAACGGCAATTTCATAATATCTCCGAGTAGACTGTTGATAGGTTATAGATTATTACATTACGCTTTCAACAAAAATAGGATTAACGATGAATTGGCTAAGAAATATGAGGAAGAATCAATGCTGGAAATTGAAAAGCGGTTAAAAAAACACGGAGTCGAAATCATTGGTAAAGAAATAAAACCAAAGAAGAAAGGTGGATTTGAAGTTGATCTAATTGGATATTATAATGAAAATATCTTAATAATTGAGTGCAGAAGTTTCCACCCATCACCATTTTTTATGATGCGAAAAAATAGGCGATATAAAGATCAATTCAAAGATAAGTTAGAGAGAATTGAAAAAATAAAAGCTTGGATTTTTAATAAACTTAACAAAACAAGACCAA
>Ga0307437_1001606_pt1 | contig 14951 bp, 20 predicted proteins | sample SalMarWE160390MG_FD_202146 | JGI IMG/M metagenome (GOLD analysis project Ga0307437, IMG submission 202146) | Salt marsh sediment microbial communities from the Plum Island Ecosystem LTER, Massachusetts, United States - WE1603-90 | ecosystem: Environmental > Aquatic > Marine > Intertidal zone >...
TAGTTCTTTCTGGCCATTTATACTTAAAATTACAAGTACCTTTGGCATAAAGAATTGAGATAATTCTATTAGAATCATCATAAATAAGTTTTCGAATCTGCCATGCTCCCTCTGTCTCTCCTTTTCCGGGTTCTGCATATCCTATATATTCTTCATTCCCTGAAGCATTATAAGAAATTCTTTGTGTAAGGTATTTTAAAGCCCTTTCTGGGGTAATTTCTAACATTTTAATTCTCCTTATGCTCCTGTCCATGTATAGGTATAGCCAGCACGCTCATCGTATTCATGAACAAATCCAGGATCGCCACCTGCATAAACGATTTTCACTACCTCATTGGCTGCGCTATAGAAATATTTCACAATCTGCCATTTAGACTCGCCAGTCCCATATCCAGGCGCAGCTCTCCCTCTATATGTCGGCTGGCCATCCGCACGGGTAATATCAGTTCCGTCATCAAAGATTTCGTTACATACACAATCAGCCATTTTAGCCTCCTATATTTAGTTGTCCTCTTCGATTGTCATGGATGCAAAATAATATTTTGTTGTGGATATAGGGTCTACGGAATCATAAGAAAAATCCGTTATTACTACATCTTTCCAAGTAGAGGATTCATAATTATTTTGAAAACGGAGAGTGCTGTCTAAATCACAAAGCGTAATAAGGGAATCAAGCTCTGTTTTCGTCAATTTACTCCATGCCAATGACCATATTCTAAATTTTTTTCTATTTCCCCATCGCCTGCTACCATCAGACATTTCAACCCGTGTTTTCTGCATACTGTATGTAACTGGCAGAGATATTTTTAGAGAGGAAGCAAGCGTTACTTCTGAGCCATTTAATCCTAATTTTACCGTTGCCATTAGCCTCTCCTTCTAATGCTTTGTCTTTCTACGGCAGCAAATATCTTTTCAGCTGCTCGGTCAATCGTATAATCATCGAGCTTTTGAGCATAAATCTGTACTGTGTTATACATAACCGACTCACCTGTCGCTCTTTTTTCTATTCCCATTTCCCTCAAAGGTTGAATATTCATAGATTCTGGGAAGCCCATCAATGGCACAGATATTTTCGGTATTACCCACTCTCCCTTATGAACCATAGCAAGCCCTGTTTTTGGGACAAGACCACCAGTTTGATAATTGCCTTCTGGTTCTGCAGGGACTTGACCACCACCACTTGGTTCCGGTTCTGCTATTATTCCCCCTTTACCCCATTCCCCTGGAAGACTGTATTCCTTAGCTGCCTTATCAAAAGCTTTTTTCGCTTCTATAGCCGCCAATTCTGCCATTGTTTTGACGTGCTTGGGAAAAAGTTTATCGAGTAAACTTACAGCTCCAAGAAAGGCAGTGAATACCACAGCTTCCACAGCCAAAGCAGTAGCAAATGATGCCGTAAGGGATGTGCCTGCTGCCGACCCTGCGGAAGAAGCACTGCCCTCAATCTCATTAAGAGAGCTTGTAACACCAGGAACTAATTCGTCTGATGTGCTGGAAAGAATATTCCTAATAAAATCAGTCATCCATTTAGCAACCATATCACCTATCATTCTAGTAAAAGAACTCTTGATATCGCCCCATAATCTTTGTAAAGCATCACTTAAATTTGAACCAGTCGTTAATATGCTTTCTGCGAAATTGCCGAAAGAACCACCTAAGTCACCGCATAGATTGCTCCAGAATGGATGAAGCTCATCCCAGGTTTTCTCAACAGACTTCTCAGCATCTTTTGTGCTTTCTTTAATCGCTTTAGAAACATCAAAAAACCTGTCTTCCATTTCATCTGTTGCCTGCTCAACCACTCCAGACATATCACGAAAAGATGGGATTGCAGTCGTTGTGATAGCCGTCGATAAATCTTCTATTTCATCTGTGGCCGCCTTGAGTGCCTTTGTATAATCCTCTAAACTAATTTCACCTGCTGTATATGCTTTGCTTAAATCGTCAACATAGCCTTCAAGCTCTTCAACTCTATCGCTTTTCTCTTTTATAGTTTTGAGGCCAATAGTCTTTATGTAATCAATCCAAGTCTCAGTTTCTTCTGCTGCTTCTTTGGTTGACTTTCCATGATCCTCTATTGCCTCAGAATCTTTTTTTATTGCCTCTTTCTGTATTCCTAACAGTTTATTAAGAAATTCAGATGCTTTTGAAAATCCCTCAGTTCCCTTTATTGAATCCCAGACCTTTTTGCCGTATTCTGCATGTTTCGCATCAAGCTTTGTTATTTCCTCTCTCATCTTTCGGGCAACAATTTCTGAATTACTGACTCCTGTTGAGAATTTACGAAAAGTTTCATCCAGGCTCCAAAGTGTTTTTTTGAACCAGGATATTTTTTCACCTGATTTTTCTGAAAATTCACTTATTGTTGCAGTTAAACTTTTGAAATGTTTGTTTGCTTTTATTATTTCAATAGTAACAAAAGCTAGCCCAGTAATTACTAAGCCAATAGGACTTGTCAGGGCTATAAGGGCTAATTTGATTTTAGGTAATATAATTAGAATTTTGCCAAAAATTAATAAGAGTGGTCCCAAGACCGCAGCTAACCCAGCAATTTTTACGGCAGTCTTTTTCGTTCCTTCCGAAAGATTATTAAACCAGTCAACCGCCGGCTTGAGTTTGTTTTCGATTAACTCCCTGAGAACAGGAATGAGAATCTTTGATATCTGAATAGCAGATTCAGTAAGTTTTGACGTAAGGATTTTCCACTGTCCGGATAATGTATCCAACTGCTTCTGCATCATCTCGGAGGCAGCTTGAGTATCAGTTATTTTGTCTCTCATTTCAGTAAAGGCAGATGACCCCTGCCTAAGTACTTTCAGCATATTCGGCCCGGCACGAACTCCAAATATGGCGATTGCCTGAGCCAGAGTCATTGATTTGCTACTCAAGACTTCGATGATTTCTCCCAAACTCTTTGTCTCTGGATTCACATCGGCCATAGTTAAACCCAGTTCTTTAAGGGCTTTTCGAGTCTTGGGAGTACCGGCTGCAAGTTGAGAAAATGCCATTCTGAGAGCTGTTCCAGCCATTGATGCATCAATTCCTATGTCATAAAACTCCGATAGAACGGCGGTCGTATCCTCTATAGACCAACCCATTGCGTCGGCCATCGGACCGATATACTTCAATGATTCTTTTAGCCTATCCAGTGTAGCTTGCGAACCACTAATCGCTGCCGCAAAGACATTTGAAACCCTTCCCGCATCGCTTGCCTGCAATCCAAATTGTTTGAGCGTGGTGATGACGGTCTCTGTCGCAAAGGCCAAATCGGATTGAGTAGCCGCCGCCAAAGCCAGAGTCGGCTCTAGGGCGTCGGTCATCTGTTCGATTTTCCAGCCGGCACTAGCCATCCAGTACATGGCATCAGCGGCCTGTTTGGCCGAAAAGACCGTTTTCTCACCCATTGTCCGGGCAAGATCCTCCATCTGTTTTTTTACTTCTTCGCTTTTTGCACCCGTAACGGAAAAGGCATTGGTTATGCTCTGCTCAAAATCAGCACCCACTTTTACGGCGGCAGCACCCAGGGCAAGAATCGGCAAAGTAACCATCATTGTCATCTTTTTGCCGATGGCAGTGAATCTCTTGCCAACTTTCACCATAGCCCGCTCCGCATCAGACATGCCTTTATTAAAGCGGTCTAATTTTGTGTCAATAACTATGAAAAGTTCGCCTACCTTCATTTTATTTTCTTCCTTTTCTCTTGCAAAGCCTTATAATCCTCTTCGTCAAAAATCTTCACCTTGCCTTCCTTATCTGTCTTGAGAAGACCCCAGAATTTCTTCTTGTGAAACTGCAATCTTTCTTGCGTTCTCCTCTCCTGTTCTTCTGGACTTAACGGCTTTAAGTCCTCTTTCTTTACCTCATCTTTGAAGCTAACCAATTCATTTGCACTGATATCCCGCTTGTAGGTCTTGCCTGCCGTATTAATAATCCATGAGGCGATAAAAGCCACACGTCTCCACTCTTGCTTGTCTTTATCTCGTTCTCTTTCAAAATATGACTCCGCTATATCGGCAAGCTCGACAGGCTTTAGCTTCCAGAACTCACAAGGCCGAAGCCCAATTTTCAATGCTAAGTTGTAACTTTCTTCGATGTAGTCTTTTTTGCTCCAGTCCTCTTCTTTACCGTCTTCGGCCTCACCGCTTTTTTTTTAGCCTCTTTGAAAAAGGTGCTCTGCATTAACGCATCTACCAGGTTCGCTCCTATTTTTTCCGGTTGCTCCATGATACAATCATCTAATATCTTTCCTACCTCTTTGAGTGTGATGTCGGGAGTCTCATCAAGAAGCCCTGCCCAAATGAATCCCCGCAATTCATAAAACGGAAGCATCATTCCTGCTTTTTCACCTTTCCTCATTGCAGCGATATTTACGAACTTTTGTAGATCGAAAAATGAAATTCCGCACTCTCTCTGAAGTTCAGCAAAGGCATTGAAATCGAAGCAAAGCCGTCTCTGCTTGTCTAATTTGATAGGGATAGACTTAACTGGCATTTGTTTAATCCTCTCCTCTCTTAACTTGCAGAAAGAGCTAATGCATCAGTCCCTTCAAGCGCAAAACTGAATACAGCGGCACCGGCATCTGGAGAAGGGAAGTCCAGACTTGTCAGAAAAGCTTTACCTGTAGCCGTTACAGCACCATCGGCAAAAGTGAAAATAACGTCGATATAGAGAGTAGCTATAGAACCAGCATCACGCTTTTCCCAATGATCGAGAAGCACCTTTTTACCAATGTTTGCAACAAAATAGTTTCCAGTACCTGATATAGACCAATCTCTTGTTGAAGTGACCAACTGTCGCCAGTAAGCACTGTCCCTGTTGGTCAGATCAACCACAGCCTGTCCGCAATGCAAGGAAAAATCTGTGCTTTCTGCGATTGCCGCACCTTCTACCGCAAGGGTCGCTAAATGACCCGTCATTCCTGAAGTAGCAGTTGCCATTTTAAACCTCCTTAAAAATCATTTATATTTCTAAACAGGACTCATATCCTGCCTAAATCTTAGAATTCCATGCCTCAAACCTAATTCCGGATTCTCCGGATCAAGCATAATTCCCGCATAATCCAGCCTAAAATAAATAGCATTATAATCCTCAATGGACAATGCAGATGATGTCAATGCCTGAATAATATTATTTTGCATATCAGCACATGCCTTATCGCCCAATCCAGAAGTTTGATCCACCCAACTATCTATCTGAAAAGCATTATCTTCCCCCTCAGTATCTCTAGTTGTAAATTCTGCGGATCGCACTCCCATTAATTTGCCTATAACATGATAAGGGTAGGCTGTGTTTTCCGGCACGTGGTTATAAAAGCTATAGGCTGGAATACCCGTCGTAAGCCGTGAATATACTGCTGTTAAAAGTGCTGAAAATCCTAATTTTCTTGTTGTCATAGTTAAAACCTATTTAAAACTTTGTGAATTTCATGTTTGCTGTAAAAATAATTATTTGATACTGACCTCCTGAAATAATTATAATTAGAATCATGTATTGAATTCATATGGATTGCCTTGGAATTAAGGCAGCTTGTAACCTTCCATTTTGTTTTTTTCAATTGCAGGAAAAAATCTAAATGTTCCCACCCCACCTTGATTCTATTGTCCCATCTAACCTCATCAAAAACCTCTCTTTTTGCTAAGAAAAAATTAACTACCTGGTCGGCATAAACATACATTGAATTTTTTACCTTATATATATTTTTTATGCTTGGATGCCTGATAAGCATTCCCCGATCAAGCTCAAATCGTAATCCTTTTTGGTATTTTTCACTTATTAGATAGCTGCCATTTTCTGAATAAAGCACCCCGGAGCAAATGCCGATATCATCTTTTGCGTCTAAGACGTTTTTCATATTTATTATAGTTTTTGGGTCTTGTATTGATATATCATCATCCATAATTAAGATATAATCCTCTATTGCATGTTTTACAATCTGATTCCTGCCTACGGAAATGCCACTATTGAAAGGAAGTTTTATTATTGTGTGTCCGGAATTTGCAAGCTGTTGATATCTATATTCTTTCCTATCGGAAACATCTCCATCATCAGCGATATAGAGTCTATAAGGAAGTGGAAAATATTCTTCTATCGAATCAAGGGCTTTAAATAAAAGCTCTTCCCGGAAGAAAGTTTTTATCCCAATGGCAATCCCGTTTTTATTTTCAAGCCTCAGTCTTTGTTTCGGTTTTTTACCTTTAGGGATAAGGAAACCTATCCTCAACGGATTTGCTTTCCCCCAGCTTTTATGCCAGGAGTTCCAAATATATTCTATCCCCCATTTTTTAGAGAATATTTTTATACCATCTGTTCTCATACGATATTTTGCATAGTCTCTGTCGTAAGCCACTGACTTATGAACCATGCTGGTAGAATCCGTATAGGCCACTTTCCAATTTGTATTTTTCTTAACTGAAAAGAAAAAATCCTCATGTTCAGGCCATGTCTTAATTTCCGGGTCCCATTTTTGGCTATCCCAAACCTCACGTCTCATCATGAAAACATTTAGCACTATATCGCAGTATACATATTTGATACTAATGTCTGTTTTCCAGTCAAATTCTTTTAACCGCTCTATATAAAGTGTCGCCTTTTCAGCATACATCCACGCTTCATAATTGAACCCAGTATTCTGCTTCCAGAGCTTTCCCCCAACTATTCCAATGTCTTTTTTAGCATCTAAAATAACAGCCCAATTCTCCAATTTAGTTTCTTCTGTGAACAGGACATCATCCTCGCATATAACGACATATTTATATTGTTTCGACATCCTTTCTAAAACCCTATTTCTAGTCTCTCCCACCCCGCAGTCGAACGGGGCTTTAACGTAAATGCTATTATGGCGTTTACAGATATCTTTTTTCTTCTGGTTTACTTTCCCGTTATCGCCAACATAAATTGCTATATCAGGATAATATTTTCTTATAGATTCCAGACAAGTAAAAAGAGCAGGATCTCGCATAAATGTCGTTATCAAAATAGCTGTATTTTGTAATTTATTAGCTGATATTTTTAAGGGAGTTTTTGCTGTTTTCTTTTCGCCCCATCCAGTTTCATTTCTTATAATAGGCAATTTTTCAAGTTCTACCGCTTTTAGCCTGAGTCTATTCTCGCTTACATATTTTCTGTTTTTCACATTATTTTCCGTCTCATGATATTGATGGAAAAAAGAGGTCTCTCTTTCTATCCAGATACTCTCTAGCCCATCCTGTATGGCACGTAAATAAAAATCCGTATCATCCGCCCCCCAAACTACATACGCTTCATCAAATCCATGTACCTTGAACGCCCATTTTTTAGGGAAAACCTGGCATCCCCCAAAACCAAAGGGCGGCCGCAATGTGGATACTTTACCCATCCAGATAAAATCATCCAATTTCCCGTCATAATTTCCGGGTAAATCGCTTATCCTGCAGTGAACTATTTTATCATCTGCCATATGCTTTGAAACTGTCTCAATGAAATTAGGGGCAAAAATACAATCAACATCAGTTGTCATGACGAATTTTGCCCGCGCATCCCTTATCCCTATGTTTCTGGCTTTTGATATATTCCACACATCGCCAGTCTTGGTGTAGATATAGCGGGCTTTAAATTTATTACATATTTCCTTATGCTTTGTTTTATAATATGGATCGCTGTCAATATCGGCCACAATAACATCTATTTGATTATAAGGAACGGTTTGATTTTTTAGGCTATTAAGACAATCTCCAAGCCGCTTAGTTTCCCGGTGATAATCCGCAGTATTCTTCAAAGGGATAACAACTGTAATAAGATAATTAATTTTCATTTCAATATCTCTATGACTTTCGGATGTTCAAATAATTGCTTTTTATTTTTAAGATGCTCTTCAAGAGTATAACCATCAAGCTTGTCTTTCCTTTTATTGGGATTATTTTCATTAAATCGAGTTCCATACCAGTTATGATAGATTGTAGATTTACCATTCAGATGTATTTCGTCCCCTATGCAATTGTATATCTTCTCGCCCTTTTCAAGTCTTTCGACTTTAAATCCCATATTCAAGATATCCCAGTAAGCTTTCTGTGCAGTATCGGTGGAAAGACGGGGGAGGTATCTAAAGGAAATATTGTTTTCTAAGATAAATTCCTTTTCATAAAAAAACAAGGGCGGATGCAGGGGCTTATGTTCTGGCCCAATAACTCCAATTAGCTTAATCTTATCATCACCGCTGTAAAGCTCTACCAGCTCTTTATCCCATCCAGGTCTTTGGACGTGAGAGTCAACATCGAAAAATGCGACATACCTTGATCTTGATATTTGAGTGCCTAAATCCATTACATTGCCGTGACCTATGTTTGACAAGAGCTTAATTAACTTGATATCTTCTTGCTTCCCCAACCACGTAAGGTTTTTTGGTAGGGAGCCATTGTCTATAATAATAATTTCGTAATCTATACTTGTAAATTTTCGGATAGATTTAATCAGCAATTCAGCCCATTCAGGCGAATCAATATTAGCAGTTATAATACTTAGCTCTGGCATCTTAATATCCTTAATCTTTCTTTTATTGAAACTCTTTGATCCCGGACAAATGGATGCTCCGGCCTATGTGAATTCCTGTCAAGCCCGATATAGAAATTGAAATCATGCCGCCATTGGTATTCAGCCGGCACTGTGTCGAAATTAATCATTTTATATCCTTTGAGGTTATCATGCTCTAGTCTCTTCCATAGGTTGTAGCCTGTGTCAAGAAATATCATTTCTCCATCTGGGTCAAATTTTTCCGGAGCCTTTATGTTATCAAAAAGATACTTATACGGATAATCGGCATAAGCCATTCGCCCCAGATCCCAATCAGAATCATCCATAATTTCACGATAGAGTTTCATATTCAAAATCATCAAATTAGGCCACCAACAAGGCGCTATCCAGGAATCCTCAAGGCTTGTTGCTGCACGATATCTAGCTGCGCCCAAATCCTTATTTGTTTTAATTATATCCATAAATGTTTCTAGCCAGTTTGTTTTCAAAACCTCTATCCCAGATGATAAAAGCACCGCATAATCTGTCTCACATGCTTTTAATAATATTTTGAGATTACTACCATGCCCATAATCGTTTCGCCATAAACCTCCAGGCTCTAATTTCCAAGTGCCTGTCCCGCTCATGCTTTCTATCAATTTTATAGTACCGTTCTTTTCATGTTGCTTCAGATACTCAAGCCTATTGCCCTCTCCTTTGCCTTGTGAATTATCGCACACAATTATCCTAAAATTATCATACCAAGTCCTTGCGAGCACACTTTCAATAGTCAGCTCTATCGCTTCAAAAGCTCTTCGAGTAGGGATTAAAATTGATATTGATTTGCTCATCTGCCCGCCTTTAAAAGTCATGCCATTCCTCTCAATTTTTTTAATTCTGTTTTTATCATCCTAAACCGCTCTCTTCTGGCTATTCCTACCGCCTCTTCATGCAGAGGCGAGGGAATTGAGATCATCGATATATGCTCGAAATGATAAAATTTCTTTCTAACCTGCGAAGGCAAGGGAACGACTTTAAACCCTTTTGGATTATCATGTTTTACCTTAATAAAGAGCTGTGAGCCTGGGTCATTGACAACTCTATTTCTAGGCCAACCCTCAACGGTCTTAAACGGGAAATGGCCTTTTTTAAAAAGATTCATAAAGTAATCGTTTTTCTCCGGAGGATATATAGCTGCAAACTCAGAGCGATATGGCTCTTTTCTCCTATCCTCAACGCTCAGCATCCAATCAGTTTTCATGCCATCATTATAGTTTTTCATATTGATCAACCCGAACCAGAAGAGGTAAAAGGCCGTCCTGTACCCGCCGTCAAAGGCATAACCCCCGTCCTTAAAATCGACTACAGCCAGAGTCATGGGGTTTTTCTCGGCCTCGTTTATTAGGTCTTCTAACCAGCCGTCCTCTTTGATCCAGATGTCGCAGTCGATTATAGCCGCATAATCTGTCTTGCATTTCTCATTAATTAGAATATTTAGCGACCCGCCATGTGTCTGCTGAACATCGCCTGAATAAAGCTCATGTATCCAACCCTTCTCAAGGCAATCCTTGAGGTATATTGCGTCTACGCTGTTTATACATCTATCATTATAAACAATAATTTTATAAGGATATTGCGTGTGTTTTCTGATACTTTCGATGCAAAGTTGTATAGCCTCAAATGAATTATAATTAGGAATGAGTATAGATGCGGTCTTCATTCTTCTCTCCTGATCCGACTTAATTCTGCTTGAATCACTGCATAGCGTGAAAGCCAGACAGCATAATTCGGCCCTTCTTTAGGCAACGATAACACTGAAATATGAGTATGATGGCAAAATCGCTCCTTCATATCTTCAGGCAGTGAAGTAATGATACGCTTCTGGTCATGGATTTTCTTCCATATTTGCCAACCAGTTGGCCTAAGCCCCCCATCTCCCCTGGGCGTATAACACCACTCCGCCTCTACATTCGGATATTGCTTCATATCCAGCATGAAAAACCAGGTTGAAAAAGCACACTGCAAATCATCCCCATCAGAAAAAGATTCCATATCAGCCACAAGGCAAGCATCTGTCATCTCTTGCGTTCTAACCATATCTCCAAGCCATCCAACATCTTTTACCTGTATATCGCAGTCAAGAATCATAGCCAGATCAGCTTTAGTTTCACCCAATAAGTGAGCAATCGCCTTCCCGTGCATTATACGAGGATTGCCTTCAATTAATCTCAGCCAACCCTTTTTATGGGCTTCTCTCAAATAAATTAAATCATTATATTGTTTAGGGTCTGTTGCGTCATCATAAACAATAATAGAGTGTGGGTATTTGGTATATTTCCGGATCGATTCAATACATAGCGCAATCGTATCGCCTACGTTATGGTTCGTTATCAAAATTGATACTGACTTCATAATATCATGTCCTCTTCTATTAATGGTTCAATGATCCGCTCTCCTGCAGCATAAGCCTTATCTTTGAATCCAACAATTACAGTTTCCCCCATGCCATACATCGGATCTTCCCTCACCTTATGATCTTTGATGAATTCTTCATCACCATGATCCAGACAAATTGTCCGGTCATATTGAAATTCATGGACATAAAGCTCAAGTTTTTCTAAAAGCTGCAGGACTAGCCCTGCCCTTAAAGCATGAAATCCGCCATCAGGAGCCATCTCTAAATGATGCAAAAGATTCCTCGCTGCCCCCCAAGATATAGCAAATAACCCATCTGGCCTCAGAACCTCTACCATTTTAGTTATGCTTTTTTCCCAGTAGGGGTCGTGTTCTAGCATTGAGGCGGAAACAACGGTATTAAAACTCTCTGGTTTAAATGGAGCGTCGTGACATGGGCCGGCTATCCAATCAAGGCCAGTATAATTGGAGCAATTAAACCAATCCCGAATAGAACCATTTATATTAAAACTGCCGAATTCAATTATTTTACTTGGGTCATTGAAATAGCGTGGATACTTCTTACTGCATCGATCCCAATAAAGACGGTCTTCATAGTGCATTTTGGCTCCTATACTCATCCTCTAATATCGACATGGCAATATAATCATTCCAGCAGCCATTTCTCCAGATCGCCTGCCGGAGCTTGCCCTCGTCCTTGAATCCGGCGCTTTTATATAATTTGTATGCCACGTCGTTACCATCCAAAACCATAAGATGCAGCCGATGGGAATTTCTGTGTTTGAAAAAATATTCTAAAATTGCCGTAAATGCTTTAGTTCCAATCCCCTGTCCTCTGAAATTCGGCTTTATATCAAGCCCAATCATTGCCGATCTATTCACCAAATCAATATTTGTTATCCGGGCAATACCCAAAAAATCCCCTTCATATTGAATTGGGAACTCTTGTTTTTCCTCAACAATTGCATAATATTCTATGCTATCGTCTAATGATATTTTATCATACCATTGTTTTTGTTGAATTTTACTAATCGGCTTTACGTCTGTAAGCCAGAGCCATGTTGATTGAGAATTTCTCAGCGTCCTCATTTCCTCTAAGTCTCTCTCCTCGACTAATCGCAAGCCTATTCCTTTATATAGAAACATGATCAAACTCCGTTATTTTATCCATTATGTATCTCCTATCTTCCGGCATGACCCACCAGCCAACAGGAATATTTACCTGGTGTGAATCAAAATAATCAACCCCCGGCAATTTTCTCCCCTTGAATTGCTTTAAACAGCTATAATTATCATTCCTTGCATGTGCCCGGCTCGTATGAATTCCATTCTTTTTCATAAATTCTATAAATCCAACCCTATCATCAGCCAATAGAGTATAAAGCCAGAAACTACTTAGCTTTTTCTTACTCCTTTTTAGAGGTTTACATTTCGTTATTTCCCGCCCCCATAGTTCTACATCATAAAAATTAGCATTTTCTCGTTGCTTTCTGAGGTTGTCATCAATATATTTCAGGCTTTCAATCCCTACAGCGGCTGAGATGTCGTGCATATGCCATTTAAAACCGGCCTCAGGTACATCTTCCAGGCATCTCATTTCTCTACTTTTTGTTCTATCCATTCCATACCACCGCAGGAGAACTCCTCGGTCACGATCCTGTTTCCTTTTGCATACTAAAACACCCCCATCAATTGAGGTAATTGTTTTGATAGCCTGCAAGCTGAACTCTGTATAATCAGAAAAAGAGCCTACTTTCATCCCCCCATATTCTGCCCCCAAAGCCTGCGCAGCATCCTCTATAACTAGAAGGCCGTATCTCCTGGCAATGCTATTTATCTCATCATATGAGCAGGGATTCCCGCCCCAGTCTACAATCATGATAGCTTTTGTTTTAGTCGTGATTAAATGCTCGATGTCATTTGGGTCTATATTGCCGTCATTAGGATTTATATCAGCCCATACGATTTTAGCACCGCTGTGAATTATAGGGGCATTTGTAGCAAAACAGGTCATGGGCGTACTTATCACCTCATCGCCTCGCTTTATATTAGCTAATTTCAAGGCCATGTGAAGCCCTGTAGTGCCGGCATTTACAGTTACCACGTGTTTATTGTGCGGCATATTGAGAAAATCAGCAATTTTATCCTCAAATTTATCTACCTGAACCCCCTGCCCTATATAGCCTGAGTGTAAAACTTCAAGCAAAGGCTTATCTACCGACTCCGGTACAAAAACCTTAAATAAATTTATCATTTCAACCTCACGTCCTTTTTCATAATCATAGCAATCGCTGCAACAGTTTCGCCTTCGTACATAAAATAGGCTGGGAAAAGATATGGTTGGGCTGCCATTTTTGACGTTCCGTGTTCAATATAAGGCCCATATTTAACATTGGTACCAACAGCATAGACCAAATCCTTTGGTCCCTCTGGTTTCTTCACCCCATCTCCTGACTTAGCTTGCCCTCCTGTTTTACCTTCACTCAGCGAGCTCCCAGCCCAATTAGTTGAAGTAGAAGCTCTGAGACGACCTGTATCAACAGTGCATTGTTCTTTAGCCGCCAATTCAATCTTAAACGCCTGCTTCTTCAGCCTATCCTTTATAGCCTGAGTCTTGATAAACTGATACTTCTTCAGATTGGCTATGACTTCGGGGATTCCTTTTACATGTGTAGCCATTAAATTTCCCTTCCTCTTTCCATGCAAGCAAGCTTCATAAACCGCCCCTTCTCTCTCCAGGGCAACACAAGCTTTATCTCATAGACTTTGCTTCCCCAGTAAATCCTCTGTGACTCTTTTACTCCAGACAAATATTCCATGTACCAATAGAATTCTGCGAAGACATTAGCTTTATCATATGCTAATATCTGCTCACCTTTGGGAATGAGTACGATGGCCGCCTTGATACGCTTATAGATAGTAGTCCATGTTGAAGGCTCATAACCACCCATTCCGTCCGCTATTCCTTTAGTGAAGTCTTTAATCTTCACTGTCTTGTCTAATTGACCTGCAAAGCTCATCTTCTTGCCCTCATCATACTCGTTGGATTCACGCCCCATTCCCCATTAGGAGAGGGCTGCATCGGGGCTGTCTCACAAATCAGCCTAGCTTTCCTTCTTATTCTCCGTTTGATATTTATGTCCTTGTAGTAAATCTCGACTGAAATATCCCTTGTTACATCGCTAACTTTCTCTGTCTTCAGTATCTTCGCACTCAGAAGCTTATTCCTGAATTGAAAATACAATGTCTTTTCCGCATCAGGCAGTAATGTCCGCCATGATATCTGGCAATATTTAAGCATCACCTTCCAGTTCCGTTTTTCCCAAGCCTCTAGGAATTTAGCTAGAGTCCATTCAGGGCTTTTTTCTGGGTAGTCAGTTGAGTTAATCATCATCCTTCCATTGATTAAAAGTGAATTTCCAACCAAGTCCTCGCATTCCAAAACAAACAAAAACCAGCACCCATGTATAATAAAAATGAATGGGATTTGTTAATGTATTCCATATTTTATTTAGCCAGGGCATTTCCTCATAATGAAACCAGCATTCACGATAGCCTATCGTTCCAAAATGATACTTTGCCCTCCAAGGACACCAAGCTATCGAACATCTTTGTTTCATTTATTCCTTCCTTTTCTTGAGTTAATCATTCAAAACTCCTTGACTTAATATGTGTCTTTTGATAAAATAAAAACCAAAGGAAGAATAAATGGGATTTGAACGATTTGGATTTACAATCAGTCTTTTGGAATCTGAAATAAAACACATTGAACAATTTATAGAAGAAAGAAAGAAAAAAAGAAAAAAGCTCATTTGTGATGAAAAAGAAATATTAAAAGACTGGAAAGATGCTTTAAGAGAATTAAAAAATTTAAGATTGGCAGAAAATTGGCAGAAACTTATTGAAAAAATTCGTCTGATGTAATAGATTTTCATCCTAAAACTCCCTTTTCTTAAATAAATCTAATTCTGCCAACAGTGATGCTGGCAATATATTCTTGATATCGGCAAGATTGAATTTCGTATATTTATAATCAGCTCCCTCACCAAAAG
>Ga0307437_1001613_pt1 | contig 14923 bp, 14 predicted proteins | sample SalMarWE160390MG_FD_202146 | JGI IMG/M metagenome (GOLD analysis project Ga0307437, IMG submission 202146) | Salt marsh sediment microbial communities from the Plum Island Ecosystem LTER, Massachusetts, United States - WE1603-90 | ecosystem: Environmental > Aquatic > Marine > Intertidal zone >...
CTGAATATGTATGGAGATATAACCATAGATCTCTTTCGATTAAAGATCAAACAAATAACATTATGACGTTATTGAAACAACACAATTACCATCAATTCTTAGTGGCTTAAATGGGACTTTACCCTTTCCTTATTAGACGGACCTTTGGTTTCAAGGAACTGTATATAATCTGTGACTTTGAGAAAATAGGCCTCTGATTTGTTTCTTATGATATCCAACTCTTGTTGTGCATTCTGACCTGAAAGCAAACTTAAATCTTTTTTGAGTTGTATCTCCTGTGACTTGAGCATATAGCTTCCAGTAATCCAAGAACCACCTATGGCGCCAATGATAGATCCTATTACAGCGACTAATGCGAGCACAAGATTTATTCTATTTGGTTTTTCAATAGCCATTTCACAGCCTCCTACAAGATCGTACATATAGAACTATGCGCAAAGTACAACTCGTTATTCCTCCCCTTCAAAACAAACTCATCTGTTCTTCCCCTTCTGCGGGTTTCCCTTCCTCCCCCTCCTTGGGAAAGATGCTGATTTTACCGTAGACGCCGTCGTGGCCCGGGGTGATTTGCAACTCCCCTTTCCTCACCCGCATGATCCCCTCATAGATCCGGGGAGGGGCGATGCGCTCGATCTCCTCGGGCGGCAGATCCAATAAGATAGCGAATTCCGACCCCCCTTCTTCTACCAGACGCATGTATTCCCGGTCCACCCCCTTGGTGCCCGTACCCTGTCCCAGGGCCTCGGCAATGATCTCTTCTAATGGAATAAGGTGGATACCAGGGATGGCCTTGGGCGGAACGAACCCTTCCGCTCTATCTGCCAGCTCCTCCACCCGGTGCATCACCCCTACGGTCAACTTTCTCCCGCAGACCGGGCAGATGTCGTCATGCGCCCTGCTCTCGTAGGGGGCGAGGAGGACGTTGCAGTTGCGGTGGCCGTCGTAGTGGTACTTCCCCTCCTCCGGGAAGAACTCGATGGTATAGAGCAGACCTGCGGGGTCTTTTTCCTTGATGACCCGACAGATCTCCGGGTATTCCATAGGGCAGGCAAAGCAATTGGCCTCGCGGCCGATCTTGCTCGGTGAGTGTGCGTCGGAGTTGGAGATGAGGGTGATTCCATCGAGGGCGCTCCAGCGCCAGTTCATCTCCGGATCGGAGGACAAGCCGGTCTCGATGGCTGAGATGTGCTTGGTCTGCTCCTCAAAGCACTCCTCCAGGGAATCGAAACCCGAGCTGGCACCGAAGACGGAGAACCACGGGGTCCAGGCATGGGCCGGTACCAATAGGCACTCTTCCGATATATCGAGGACGATCTTGACGAGATCTTTAACAGGAAAGCTAAAGATCGGTCTGCCGTCCGAGCCGAGCTTGCCGAGCCCGGTGAGTGCGTTGTTTATCCGCTCGACCACCTCGATGTTCGGGGCGAAGATCAGGGTATGTGTGCGGCGGTTGGTCCGCTTGCCCTGGGCGAACATGTTGCACACCTCGGTGACGAGGATAAAGCGGGTCGACTGTTCCCCCTCCTTGAGGCGATAGATCCCTCGCCCGACTTCTTCGAGCTTTGACTTGATCTCCGTGAAATAGACGGGGTGGGTGAAGTCGCCCGTGGCCACGAGCTGGATCCCCTTGAGCTTGCCCCACGAGGCCAGGGCCTCCAGGCCCATCTCCTTGCTCGTGGCCCTGCTGTGCTTGGAGTGCACGTGCAGGTCGGCGATAAACGGCTTCACAGCCATGGTTCCCCCTGTGGCTCCACCCCCTCGACCTCGATGACCCGCCACTTTCCCCTCTCCTTTGCCAGGGTGAAAACCACGTGGCACGGCTCCTCGAAGTTCCCCACGAGGTATCCGATCCCCTCCTCGCTCCGGTACGTGACCCAGGTATTGAAGGCGGCCTGGCCTTGTTTACCTTCCCCGATAGTGACCTCCATCTCCTCCACCTGGATGGCGATGTTGTCGAACTCCGCGTAGATCCGTTTTAAAATGGCCGCAATGGCCATCTTGTTCAGGCCGTACGCATCCTGGTAGTCGCGGGAGACGTGTTTTAAGGCCCCTTCGAAATCCTCTTCCTCAATGGCCGCCTTGCCTTGATATATTACCTTCTTGATCCGGACCTCATCGGTGGTGAGGCAATACCTGACCAGGGCAAAACAGGCGATGGCCGCCAGGCAGATGAGGATGTTCTGCGCCCTTTTCTTGTTTATCTTCATCCCTTTTTCCCCTTCCACCATCGCTTGAGCCGCTCGCGGATCGCCCCCTCATCCCCCCGGTCAGTAGGCCGGTAAAAGCGGCGCTTTTTTATGGGTTTGGGCAAATACTCCTCCTCGACAAAGGCGTCGGGGAAGTTGTGCGGATAGCGGTATCCGTCCCCGTACCCCATCTCCTCCATCAAGCGGGTCGGTGCGTTGCGCAGGTGCTTGGGCACGGGCAGGGCCCCGGTCTCCTTGATCGCCTTGCGGACCGCCCCATAGGCCGTGTAGAGGGCGTTGCTCTTGGGGGCCGCAGCCAGATGGACCGCGGCCTGGGCCAGGGCCAGCTCGCCCTCGGGCCGGCCGATGAAGTGAAAGGCCTGCATGGCCGCCACGGCCACCACGAGGGCCTGGGGGTCGGCGTTGCCCACGTCCTCGGAGGCGAAGCGGATGAGGCGGCGGGCGATATAGAGGGGGTCCTCACCCCCCTCGATCATCCTCCCGAGCCAGTAGAGGGCGGCATCAGGATCGCCCCCCCGCATGCTCTTGTGCAGGGCGGAGATGATGTTGTAGTGCTCCTCCCCGTCCTTGTCGTAGATGATTCGCTTTTGCACGGCCTCCTCGGCCGCCTCGCGGGTGATCCGTCTCCCCCCGTCTTTGGCAGGGGGTGTGGTCATGGCGGCCAGCTCCAGGGCGTTGAGCGCTGCCCGGGCGTCGCCATCGGCCAACGTGGCGAGGAGCTTGAGGATTGCCTTGTCTATGGTGATCTGATGTTTGCCCAGGCCGCGCTCGGCATCGGCGAGGGCGCGGCGCATGATCTTCATCAATTCCTCCGGGCCGAGGGGCTCCAGGGTAAAGACCTGCACGCGGGACAGAAGCGGCGAGATCACCTCAAAGGACGGATTCTGGGTGGTGGCGCCGATGAGGGCGATGGTCCCCTTCTCGACGTGGGGGAGAAAGGCGTCTTGCTGGGCCTTGTTGAAGCGGTGGATCTCGTCCACGAAGAGGATGGTCTTCTTGTGGCGGTACTGCTGCTGGCCCTCCGCCTCCTTGATCACCTCCCTGATCTCCTTCACCCCGGAGAGGACCGCGCTGAAAGAGAAGAAGTGGGCCCCGGTCCTGCGGGCGATAATCCGGGCCAGGGTGGTCTTGCCCGTGCCCGGCGGACCCCAGAGGATCAGGGAAAAGAGATCCCCTTTCTCGATGGCCTTGCGCAGGACCCGGTCCTTGCCGAGGATGTGCTCCTGGCCCACAAACTCATCGAGTTCTCTTGGCCGCATCCGGTCGGCAAGGGGGGCAGTAGTGGCCTGAAACGCCTTGGCCTTTTCGGCAAAGAGTTCCATTTTATACTCTCACACAAAGCCACAAAGGGCACAGAGATTTCTTATATTGTTGCTCTACTTTAATTCTTTGTGTTCTCCGTGTCTCTGTGTGATACATTGTCTTGCCTACGCAACTTATGGAGAGGTATAAAAGCTGTTTATTCGTTTCATCGCCTTGAGCTTTTCCGTACGTCCGACCTGGGCGCTCCAGAGTGCCTTTTTGAGGAAGTCGATGGAGCGATCGTATGTCGAGCAATCGACGGGATAGGGGTGGCCGTCTTTGCCCCCGTGGGCAAAGCTGAACCGGGCCGGATCTTGAAAACTCGGGCCCTCCCCGTAGATGAGCTCCCCCATCAGGCTCAGGGCCCTGATGGTCTTGGGGCCTACACCCCGCGTCCCGAGGACCCCCTCGAAATCCTGAGGCCCCTTCTCGTACGTTGCAAGGAGGACCTTATGGAGGCGCCGGCTATTCAGATCCTCCGGGGTGATATGGTGGCGTTCGGGGAGCTCCAGCTGGGCTATTTGATTTGCCTCGGCGATGATCCGTGCGGGATCTTCTCTGAACAGGGCCGTTATGGCGTCCCTGTTCCCCACACTCTCCCGGGCCACCATGTTGAGGCCCTGGGTGCGGGCGTCGCAGCAGATAGCAGCATGGGGCTCACAGCAAAAATCCTCGACCCCTTCGCCGAGCCAGTGGTATCGACGGGCGTAGCGGGTGGCGGTGTTCATCCCCTGCTGGACCACGCACCAGTGGCCCTCGTGCGTGAAGAAGAAGGTGTGGTGATAGAGCTGGTATGTGTCCTGCAGGGCGCTGCTGTCTACCTTGGCCGCCATCCGGCTGGCGTAGACGAGGGGGGCGGGTTCTGCGGCAATGCGTCCGCAGTGCGCCTCGATCTCCTGGGGGGTCTTCCTGGAGACCCGGCCCTTGCCCCCGGCCACGAAGACCCCGGTTTCCCCTTCCAGGCCGCGCAGCCCCTCCTTCAGGGCCCCGCAGACCGTGGTGGTGAGGCCGCTGCTGTGCCAGTCAAAGCCGAGCAGGTTTCCGAAGGCCTGAAACCAGAAGGGGTCGGAGAGGCGGTGCATGACCTCCCCCGGCCCGAATTCGATTACCAGGGCCCGGGTGATCTCGCGGGCGAGCAGGGTCATCCGCTCGAAGAGCCACGCAGGGGCCTTGCCTGAGTGGAGAGGGAGGTTGGCGATCCCTCGGCGCATGCCTTTTACTCGATTACCTTGTAGATCGTATCGCCCTTTCGTGCCCGCTCCTTCACCTTGATCCCCACATCGTCGCCCACCTTCGCCTCCTCGATGGCCTCACGGTCGATCTGCATGGAGTTTACCTGCACGGAAAAATCAGAGGTGTGCCCCTTGATGTGGATGGTATCACCGACTTTCAGACCATCCTCCTCCACGCGGAAGGCGACGACATTGATCTTGGCAAAGTAGTCAAGAACCGTACCGATCCTCTTTTCCTCCATCTCAGTTCCTCCTTCTTGTTATGGTGGTGGTATTGCCCTTCCTTTTGTATTCCCCATCCGCTGATAACCGGGTGTTCCTCTCTCAATGGGTCTCTCATCACCGAAGGCCTCCCGGTGATGAATCATGTATCTCTCCTTGAGGGCGGCAAGCACTGCTGGTACCTCGATCGCTTCGAGGCAGCGCTGTTCATCACAGGTGCGCTGTTGTGCCCTTTCACAGGGAGCGCATGCAACCTTCCCCTGGAGCCAGGAGGTCCGCTCGCCGCGCGGGGCCCAGATCAGGGGGTCGGTGGGGCCGAAGAGGGCGAGGGTAGGTACCCCGAGGGCCGCTGCCAGGTGGGAGCAGCCGGAGTCATTGCCTATAAAAAGGCAAGCACAGCTCAAGAGGGCAGCCACCTTCCTCAGGGGGAGATCACGTGCAACCAGGGTGGGGATCCCCTCAAGGCCCGAAAGGGCCTCCTCCACACACCCCTCATCGGCAGGGCCCTGGATGATGAGGAGCCTCGTGGATCCCCGCGCCAATTGCCTTCCCAGGGCGGCAAAGCGCTGAGGGGGCCAGGCCTTTTTACGACTCCCTGCCCCGGGGTGCAGAGCGATGATCTCATCCAGGCCCCATCCCCGCTGGCAAAAAAACTCCTCAGCCCATTCCTTCTCTTCCTCGCGCAGGTATATCTTCGGCGTGCAAGGGGGAGCGGGGATTCCCAGGGCCCGCAAGGATGCGAGGTGGTGAAGGGTCACGGGTGTCCTTCCCGTTGGGAAGGGTGGGAGTATAAAGGTCTTTTGGATCCCTGCGCAGCGGAGGTTGTTGGCGAGGGTCGTTGAGCCTCCGAAGTAGAAGGCGGTATTGAAATGGCCGAGATACCCCTTCAGCGCTGGGGGGAGGTGTGCGTCCTCCTGGAACAAGGGGGCCATATCGGCCCGGTTGATATCGGTGACGGCATCGGCGTAGGGGCGGCCCATGGCCAGGGGCAGAGTCCAGGGGTGCCCCATGATCTCCAGCCAAGACGGCTGCAGGGCTGCCCGCAGGGTCTTGATAGCCGGCAGGGCGAGGATGAGATCGCCTACGGCCCCCTGGTGGATGCAGAGTATTCTGCCGTGCAGTTCCTGTGTGGACATAATCCCCCTTCTTCTGAACCTCCCCAGTGTCAGGAAAATTATAGATAACCACGTGCTATATGTCAATGAAAGGGGAAGCGGTTGAAAACGAGTACCATAGATCACATATGCAGCTCGATGATGTCGCCGTCTTGAAGGCGATAATCCCGCTGCACCCGCTGGCCGTCAAACTTCCCCGATCCCCAGATCCGGGCATACTGGAACTTGGCGAAGAAGTCCTTGTGGATGTCCTTGGCGAGGTCGAGGACCGTGCTCCCCTGCTGCAGGATCACCGGGGCGCTCAGGTCCGCTTCGTGGCCCGGCCGCTTGGAGTAGACCCTGAGGCAATCAAGGAGTTCAAAGATCCGGTTGCGCAACCCCTCCACCCCTGCACCTTCTTTGGCGGATAGCATGGTGAGGGGGAATTGTTCACCGTAGAGTTCCCGGAAGATCGCGGCGTTCTCCTCGGATGCTGGCCGGTCCGCCTTGTTCCCCACCACGAGCCATCGTTTGATATACGAGCCGGGCTCTGCATCATCTTGCGCATGGCCCAGGAGGCAGATCCGCTGCCCTTTCAGAATTTCCAGGATCGTCTCCAGCTCCGTGACCGGATCCTGGCTGAGGTCGAGGACTAGGAGGAGGGCATCGGCGCCCCGCATGATATTGAAGGCCCAGTGTTCGGTGTGCTCCGCGCTCAGGGGGGGGAGGTCCACCAACTGGATCTGGATGTTCTCGAAGGGTGCCATCCCGGCCTGGGGCCTCTGGGTGGTGAAGGGGTAGTCACCCACCTCGGGCTCGGCATTGGTGAGGGCGGCTACGAGTTGTGATTTCCCGGCATTAGGAACCCCTACGAGGGCCACCTGACCTGCCCCCTCGCGCTTCACGCTGAAGAGGGCGCCCCTGCTCCCCCCCTTTTTTTGTTCCTGCTCATCCCTCAGCTTGGAGAGCCTCTTGCGGAGGCCCGCCCGTAGCTTATCGGTCCCCTTATGGTGGGGCATGATGGCGAGCATGGCCTCGAGGGCTGTGACCTTTTCAGGGGTGGTCTTGGCCTCTCGAAACCGCTTTTCCGCGTCGAAATATTGGGGCGGCAGGTTGGTCGGCATATGCCCTCCTCAGAGCCCTCGGGGATGCTTTAGGGGATCTCCAGGATAAAAATACCGTTTCTCGGGGTAGGATTCAAGGGTCAAAATCGAGAGGGGCCCTCCTATTCCAGATGTATCGGCAGATTGATCGGAGCATGCCGGTATCGTACCCCCCCTGAGGTGTGCTACAGGGTGTGCTGCGGGGTGTGCTGGGGGGTACAACCCCCAGGTGTACCATATGAGAGTTATTATGTACATTATTTTTCCATGTAAATCTCCACAAAATATGTGGAAAACCTGTCGATTAATCCTCCCCTACCCCCCCCTGATGGGCCTGGCTCCGCAGTCATCGCCACATTGCTCAAAGGATAGGCAGTGAAAAAAGCCTTTAAAAACAACATATTAAATCATTCACAAAGTCATCTGCTGAATCAGCAAAAGGCTGCATTTAGGCTGATACGTTGAGGGTTATGTGACCCAGGTGTAGGTATCGGACCGCTCCGCAGTCTTCCACAGGGGTGACGATGGAGACCTCATTGCGTTGTCGGTCGAACCCCTCCCAGATCCCCAATCCCCTCGTGAAATACCCCTCATCATTGAGCCCCAGTACGGTCCCCTGGGCCCGCCCTGCTATTCCCTCCTTACTCAGAAGGGGTAATTCAGGATAGCAGAGCTTCACCGTATCGAGGGAGATGGTTCGCAGAGAGCTACCGGAGAAATATGCCTCGAACCTTCCCTGCCGGTATGCCCTCCTGACCTCTGGAGTCCTGATACGCACACCCTGAGGAGGTGAGAGCATATGGGTCCTGATCCCCCGCCTGCCCCGAACGCCTTTCAGGATGTGCTCCACCTCTGCACCCCTCTGGATGGCACAGATGTGCCGGGGGTTCAGGAGCTCTATCTTATAGAACTTTAGTTCAAACCCCATCTCCCCGGCCACTAGGCCCGAGGTATCCACCACCACCATCTGGGCCCCTTCTTCGAGGGCCTGGTGCGCCAATCGCCCCACCCCTGCGGCAGTGGCCAGGAGGTGGTTGGCAGGGGACGTCGCGCCGATGAAATAGAGGTAGTTCCACCCCACGGCCTCCATTGGCAGGGGGGGCTCGTGGAGATGGACCATCCCCACGGTGGTGGGGGGACCGATGATGGACTGACCGAGGTCGCCGTCGATATACGCGGTCTTAAAACCCTTTTGTACGGACTGGGAGCAAAGGAAGTGGGCGAGGGTGCTCTTGCCGGTATCAGGGCCCCCCAGCATGAAGACACAGCCGGGGAAGGCGGCGATCTCTTCAAAGACCCGAGACCATGCTTCAGGGATATCAATCTCAGTCATTGCTAAAATAGTATCGAAAAGTGTTATCGAGAGTCAAGACAGAACAGGCTGTGGGACTTATACTGTCCTCTCTGTGCCCTTGTTCGATCTTGACGGAGGTATAAAATAATGATAATATGATCGAAATAATGAATCATTTTCATCATATCCAAGGCATGCAAAGGAGCTTGCACCATGGCAGATAAGGTTCGGCCTGAATGCGCCCACTGTTCGGTAAAGGACCGGATATGCATCTCAGAAGGGGGGACAGGACCGCCCTCGTGTCCTACGATAAACTACCGTACAGCCATTGAGAAGGCCCTCCGGGAATATGAGAAACCGGAGATCAAAGAATTTGCCCGCATGGCTTCAGTCCAGGAGGGGACATGTTATGCCGATCGCCACATCCGACCCTATATATTGCACCCGGTCAAGCCCAGGGTCCAGGAGGTCTGTGAGTTTGCGCACAAGATGGGGTATGAGAAGCTTGGGGTTGCCTTCTGCATCGGCCTCTCAGTAGAGGCGCGGCGATTATCCGAGATACTCACGGCCCAGGGGTTTACCGTAGCATCCGTGCAGTGCAAGTGCGGGCGCGTTTCCAAGGAGGTCATCGGGGTCGCGGATGAGGAAAAGATCAGGATCGGGGAGTTCGAGTCGATGTGCAATCCCATCATCCAGGCGACCATCCTCAATGAGGAGAAGACCGATTTCAATATCCTCGTGGGGCTCTGCGTGGGACACGATTCCCTCTTTTTTAAATACAGCGAGGCATTCACCACGGTGCTGGTCGCCAAGGATCGGGTCCTCGGGCACAACCCGGCTGCGGCCCTCTACACCGCGAGGAGCTACTATGCCCGCATGCTTCGTCCCGGGTTTTAGCTGACCGGCGCTGCGCACGCGTATAGCTTGACTCACCCCCGCAAATTGGATAGGTTACTCTATAGGTGGGCAGAGGAGGATGTTTGATGGAGAAGATGAAGAAGCAGACGAAGGATATCGAGGAGAAGGTGACCTTGAAGGGGAAGCTCGTCTGGGATCGATACGGCGATGCCCAGTTCGAGGAGGCGTTCTCGTTTGCCGAGGGATATAAGACATTTTTAAACAGGGCCAAGACCGAGCGGGAGGCGGTTGAAGAGATCGTCCAGTCGGCCCAAGGGGCGGGCTTCGGCGCCGTTTCTGAGAAGGGAACGAAGAGGATATACCGCATCAATAAGGTAAAGAGCATCGGCCTCGCCACCATAGGAAAGAGACCCCTTGAGGAGGGGCTCAGGATCATCGTCTCCCACATCGATTGCCCCCGGCTCGACCTGAAACAAAACCCCCTGTACGAAGAGCTCGACATGGCCATGCTCAGGACCCACTATTACGGGGGGATCAAGAAATACCAATGGGTGACCCAACCCCTGGCCATGCACGGGATCATCGTCACCACAGATGGCAGGAAGGTGAAGATCACCATTGGGGAAGATGAGGGTGATCCGGTATTCACCATCTGTGACTTGCTGCCTCATCTCTCCCGGAAGGTCCAGGAGGAGAAGAAGCTCAAGGAGGCCATCGAGGGTGAGAAGCTGACCATCCTCGCCGGTCACCTCCCCTTTGCGGATCAGGAGGCCAAGGAGCGGGTGAAGCTGAGGGTCTTAGAACTGCTCCATCGAGAGTACGGCATCGTGGAGGAGGACTTTCTGAGCGCCGAGCTCGAGCTGGTCCCCGCCAGCAAGGCACGGGATGTGGGATTCGACCGCGCCTTTGTGGCCTCCTACGGACAGGACGACCGGGTCTGCACGTACGCCTCCCTCAAGGCGATGGAGGCGGTCCCCGATCCTCAGTGTACCACCATGGCCCTCTTTCTCGATAAGGAGGAGGTGGGCAGCGAGGGAAACACCGGCGCGAAGTCGCGTTTCCTGGAGCACTTCACCGCTGATATCCTGCGGGCCGCCGGCACGGAGCCGAGCGAAATGCTCATCAAGGAGATACTCTTTTATGCCAAGGCCATCTCCGCCGACGGGACAGCGGGGATCGATCCCAACTACAAGGATGTCCACGAAGCCCAGAACAACGCCAAGATGGGCTACGGGGTATGCCTGAGCAAATTCACCGGTGCGGGGGGGAAATACTCATCCAGCGACGCCAGCGCCGAATACGTGGGGGAGATCAGGGAGTTGTTCAACCGCAAGGGGATCATCTGGCAGATGGGCGAGCTCGGCAAGGTCGATGAGGGGGGTGGCGGGACCGTAGCCAAGTACCTCGCCCTCTACGGCATGGACATTATAGACTGCGGCACGCCGCTGCTGAGCATGCACTCCCCCTTTGAGGTGGCGAGCAAGGGGGACATCTATGAGACCTTTCGGGCCTATCAGGTCTTCCTCGAGGAGGGATAGGTGCGGTCCTTCCGGGCAAAGATAAAGGAGCGGGAGGAGCTGCGGCAGATCGTTGAAGGGTTAAAAAAGAACGGGAAGCGTATCTGCTTCACCAATGGGTGTTTTGACATCATACACCAGGGGCACGTGCTTTACCTGGAAGAGGCCCGCCGGAAGGGCGATGTCCTGATTGTCGGGGTGAATACCGACGCTTCGGTGAAGGAGATTAAGGGTGAAAACAAGCCCATCGTCCCGCTCGAGGGGAGGATGGCGGTCCTCGCCGCCCTGGAGGCCGTCGATTACGTGGTCCCCTTTGATGAGCCCGATCCCTTCGCCATCATCTCGTCCCTGCGCCCCCATGTCCTGGTAAAGGGGGGAGATTGGAAAGAGGGTGAGGTGGTGGGGAGTGAGTTGGTGGAGCAGACAATCATCGTGCCCTATATCGAAGGGGCTTCGACCTCCGGGATCATCGAGACCATTCTCCAGCGCAATTCGCCATAACGGGGTCTCTTTTGCTTCACTGTCGATCTACGGGTAGGGAAGGGCGGTTGGTTATTTTCCGAGGAGGGAACGGATGCTGGTCTACAAGGTTGTGGAGACGAGCATTGTAACCGATGACGTCTTAGAGCGGTTCATCAACGAATGGGTGCACAAGGGGTGGGATTTCGACAGCGTCCGATTTGTCATCAGAGATGCATCCAAGCGACCATCCATGGCCTTTCTCTTCTTCGTCCGCGAAGTCCGCGAAGCTGATGATTCCCTCTCCGATGATGGGGCAGAAGGGTAGGGCCTACCCCCGGGCAGTCCGTACCCCGTCGGGCTTTTCTTTTGCCTCTTTATACCATGCTTTCAAGTGATGTCGTTCCAAGAGGAGGTAAAAAGGGGAATTCTTGCTGACTATCTCATAGACGGGGGTTGCCTGATGGATCTCAAACCCCTTAAATACCAATTCTCCGACGTATCGGAAGAGGTCAAAGTGCAGCTGAGCCTCCCCCTTCTCCACACAGATGGTGAATTTCACCTCCGATGAAGGGAAGAAAAAACGTTGTTGGATCTCGGCATGCAGTTTGTTGACCTTCACTGCTTTATCAAAATAGTACTTATGGGGGCTTATCTCTTTCAGAAAGATCTGGAGGGCCTCCTCGCTCATCGCCTCTCCGAGGTTATAGATATCGTTGAAATAGGTTAAGGTTTCCCAGCCGTCGCTACCGGTACCACTCATCCCTTTTGCGATATCGTTTATAAAGAGAGAAGAGGCGGCCTCCATTACCTCCCGTGCCGTCCCCCGATCCCCGCTCTGCAGGGCCCTCTCCACCATGGTGCTCAGGTCCGAGCGAAGGGACAATCCATAGCTCTTATCGATAAATACATTGAAGGGGTATGCCAAGGAGGAGTTACCTCTGGCCCGACGGGTATTTCTGAGGAGCACATCAAGCTTCTTTTTGATGTCAAGATTTCTCCCCGTCCCCCTGGCCGCTTCATTGAGCTTCTCGGCAATGGCAACGTTCATCTTTCCCCAAAACGGGTCCTCAAAGGCGATGCTCTCGGCAGCATCCCCATAAGCGATAAAGAGGCCGTATTCTATCCCCGCATCTCCTGCAGACGCAATTTCTATTTCATAGGTCCTGTTCAGTTCAGCTTCTTTGTCGTACGATTCCTTGAGCAGTCGTCTCAATCTCTCCAGCTCTCCGCGCTCCTCTGAGCAGACCAAACGGAATGTATCACTGAGCTCCTCGTGCCCGATGGAACTGATGTTCTCCATTAACTCCTTCTTTTGCTCATTGATCTCTTCTTTCAAGGCCAGCAAATTCTCTCGCAGCCCCACAAGGCTCATTTTTTTCTCCCGGTCCGCCTCGATCTCTATCTGTTGCGGCAGGTTGACCATCTGCTGTTGGTAAGAGGCGAACTTGGCGGCAAACTCTTCCTCCTGGGCCTTGATCAAGAGGACGGGATTGAGGAATTCCTTGAGCTTCAGTTCCTGTTCGATCCCCTGGATGCTCTTTTCGATACCTTTGCGCTCCTGGAGAATGGTCTTGCGCTCACGCCGATACCGTTCCCCAATGGCCTGCGCCTCATCTCCCCTTTCGCTGAGCAGTCCTTCTTGCTCGTTTATGTGCTCGGTGTATCTATCGAAGATCTCCCGCAAGTCTTGGGCGAGAGAGACGAGTGATCGTATCCTCCCGGAAAAGGAGAAGGCGTCCCCCACGAGGTTGTTCAATCTCAGCCCTGCGTTGGTATAATATTTCTTGGCGACCTCGAGGACAGGGAGAAAAAAACCCTTGAGCATAAAATCGGCCGTAGTAATTTCCTTGGACCTGCACATCCTCTGGGTGAACCCCCGTAGATCCATAAAGAGATGCCCTTCCTTTTTTATCGTGAGATCCTGCAAGATGGGGCGCGTGTCTGTGGCGAGGCGGTAGATGCGTCCCCTGTCATATTCTTTCTCAAGCGCATCTCTGCTCTTCAAGGTTTCTCGGTCATCCAGATACTGCAGGGATTCATCGATCCATGCATCCCATTGCTCATCGAGCTGATAGAGCATGAACCCCTCGATGACCTCTCTCAGTTGCTCTTCTTCCCTCGAACTGAAGAAGAGCCGCTTCATCATTCTCCCCCTTTTTTGCGCATGAAAGACCTTTTCAATATCGGCCACCCGCTGTGCCTTTTCTTTATCCAAGGAGTGCGAGGTTTCAGCAATGAGTGTGCTCAGATCTTCTTCAAACTTCTTTCCTACTTCCTCATTGGTAAGGGTACTTTGGATTATTGAATTACTTTGAACGAGATGAAAGAGCCAAAGATCTTTACCCTTGCTGTAGTCTTCATAGGCTTTCAAGTAGTTGAAGACCACCTGACGAATCCTATTGATTGACCAGAGTTCGATGAGTTTTTCTCTTCCCCGTTTGTTCCGTTTGGCACGGCTCACCAAGGCTTTAAAGCTTTCCTCGAGATTTTGGAAGTCGAGATCAATCTTTTGAAAAAGGGCCTGGAGAACATCGTATCCATCTTGGTCGAGGTGATAGGGGTTGAGGTCATTTTTGAAGAGGGTAGGTCGTATGGCGACAAAGGTGAGGGGGCTGATGTTCCCTCTGATATGATGTTCTAACCTCGAAACATCTAAGGTGAGATCCTTGTAGCGAATTTCAGCGAAGACCTCGGTTTGGATCTCCTGTAAAATAGAATAGAGCATCTGCCCGACTGCCTGTTCCAATCTTTCATACGAAAATCCCTTGATGCTTACCTTCTTGAGGGTTGCCTTGACCTTTCTGAGGTGGGCCACCAGGCAGAGATGGGTCAGGTACGCGATATCGACCCAATCTCCTTGCTTCATTTCTTCTTCTACTGCTTTCTGATACAGTCTTTTGACCGCCCATATCAGCCTGCCGGGCTCTTTAGACTGCAGAAACCATCCTTCTATTATTCCGGCGTCGAGGTAGGGATTATGGTAGATCGCATCTTCTGCAATTCGTTTTTCCAGAGGTCGTGCACTCAGATCCCGTGTGCAGAGGTAACGTTCCATGACATCTTTCGGGCGGTTGTGGAGGGTTAACGGCATATAGGTGTGAAGTGGTGACCGTGTCTCCCGTTCGTTTCGCTTCTTGATCAAATCCACTAATTGCTGCACTGAGGAGGAGATTGTTTCCGCCAGTTCTCGATCGACGAGAAAAGGGACCTTCTCACTTCCCTCGCCGAGTTTAAAAGGTAATCGTTCTATCCTAAGACGCAGATATGTGTGGGGATCGATCTTCTTTTGCCGACAGAAATCGGATATCTCAATGAGGAGTTTTAGTCGAGAGGTCATGGACTCCAGCTCCTTTTTCTCGTAAGTCCTCTTTCTCCCTCGATTTTTACTGCCTATAGTTATAGCATGTTATCCTTTGTTGCGCAATTGGTTTGTTCCTATCGCTGAATTCGTTCAGATACATATGAGACAGAAATGAGTTAAACTAGAGGGGTAAATGTTAGGGAAGGGAGCCCCTCTATGCAGGTTTTTAGTATAGCCAAAGGGTTTTATAGGTTGTCCAACCATGTATTTCCTGAGTTATCCGGCAAGGAGCTGGATCGATTAAGGGCTCTGAGGCTTTGGCAGGAGACCA
>Ga0307437_1001615_pt1 | contig 14904 bp, 11 predicted proteins | sample SalMarWE160390MG_FD_202146 | JGI IMG/M metagenome (GOLD analysis project Ga0307437, IMG submission 202146) | Salt marsh sediment microbial communities from the Plum Island Ecosystem LTER, Massachusetts, United States - WE1603-90 | ecosystem: Environmental > Aquatic > Marine > Intertidal zone >...
TTATATGATTATCGTCGTCGCCATATCTGCACGCATGTGTGTGGGCAGAAGAAATGGGAGAGGCAGAGTGAGAAAGAAGGCGACCTTATGGTGGCCGGGAATTTAAAACGCGCGTAGAAGTCAGATAGCTAAGAGTCGTATTGTCAAAGAGAAACAGTCGGACATAGTCCGGCTGGCGCGTGCTGAGCAGGGGGAGGAGACTGTGAATCGCTGGGTATTGAGTGAAAACCGGTGGGTTCCTTTAGAGCACTATTGGATGAGATGTGCTCAAGAGAGCCGGTTGAATACGCACCGACGGGGACGAAGTCTGAGCAGAACTTAACGCTCACTGGATACGTCGGATTGAAACAGTTATAGCTGCGTGAGTTTCGTGCCAATCGAAATGTATCTATTTGTATACCTTGGCTCGGCGTTGGTAGCCCTAATAGCTGTACCGGTTTCTATTTGGTTAGCATACCGACTTGATTTGGTTGATGTCCCGGGTGTTCGAAAAATGCACTCAAAGGCCATACCGAGGATCGGCGGTGCGGCAGTCTTTACTTCTGTGACGTTGATCTTCGTGCTTGCATTATATCTGCACAGTGCTATTGGAGATGGTGGTGGTATCCAGGCAAAGATTATTGTTTTACTTTGTGCTGTCTCGTTAGTTTTCATTGTTGGATTGGTGGATGATATTAAGAATCTAAGAGCACGGATAAAACTCTTCGTGCAGCTTGTTGCAGCTATGGCTGTTTGTGCAGCCGGGATACGATTCAAGTCACTTGTAATCACCGAGTCAATTGCCTTTGATTTAGGGTTGCTTTCTTGGCCAATTTCACTTCTCTGGATAGTTGGTATTACTAATGCCGTAAATCTAAGTGACGGGCTTGATGGTCTGGCGGCTGGAGTATCAGCAATAACGTGTTTTGCACTTGCGATTATTGCCGTTAGCCACGGAGACCTTGTTTGTGGTTTACTACTTGTGGCCTTGCTTGGTAGTCTGACGAGTTTTTTATTTTTCAACCGCAATCCTGCTAAGGTTTTCCTGGGTGACTGTGGCAGTCTGTTCCTGGGCTTTACTATTGCCTGTGCCAGTTTGATGGTGGTTGGTGGGTCGGCAAGCTTTGCTGAGATGGCCGTGCCGGTACTGGCTTTGGGTATACCAATCTTCGACACTTTGTTTTCTATGCTGCGTCGCTTTCTGGAACGCAGGTCACTGTTATCACCCGACCGCAGCCATTTTCATCACAGGTTAATCGACTTGGGCTATTCACATCGGGGCGCTGTTCTAATCATATATACGATTACTTCAATTTTTGCAGGTTTGGGAATTCTTATAGTTACTGCGACATCAACGGTGGCTATTATTATCTTCGTTTGTGCTTTGGTGTCGCAGGTTTTAGTATTCCGTGTAGTCGGCGCGGTCCGGCTTAGGGAGACTTTAGCTCGGCTTCAGCACAATCACAAGGTATCCTGTCAGAGGAAGGCACAAATAGAAAATTTTGAGGATGTGCGGTTGCATTTTCAGTGTGTGACAACGTTTGATGACTGGTGGATGGTAGTGTGTTTGGCGGCGCGTCAATTAGGCTTTGCCAGATTGTTACTTACGCTGAAAGACGGCGGTACTACGTATCGATCGCTGCTCTGGCATGCGAACGGTGAAGATAGCGAGATGTCAGACGTTTTCAGGGCTGCTATACCCATTCGGGCTGTTGAACCCAAGTTGAATCTGATCTTTGAAGCCAGCGTGAACGTTGACGGTTCGCTCGAGTCAGCGGTTCATCGCACTACCTTGTTTTGTAGATTGATTGAAGAGCCAAGCACGGCTGTTTTACTTCAGGATATGGCCATGACGTCCGAGGCCATAAGCATAGAAAGTGTTCGATATGAAAGCTACGATGAGCAGAGGAGCGTTGTCCAGGTTCAATATAGCTACTGAGGATGAGGTGACGACAAGCGTTTCGCCTGGCATTTCAGAATATGTGAGGCTGCTGCTTGTTTGGGTTCAATCCATTCTTCGCCGTTGGGCCTCTACCTTTTTTCATCCGGCTGTATGGCGGGGACTCGTCGTTCTTTTCGATCAAGGACTCTATAGTATCACCAATTTCTTAGCGGGAGTATTTGTTGCTCGGATTTGTGGTAAGACAGAATATGGTTTTTATATTCTCGGCTTTACCCTGCTTGTTATCATTATGGATGTGCAGTTCAGCCTGTCCGGCGCGCCGTTTACTGTTTTTAGTCCTCGCCTGAAGAGGAAGAGCCGCCGACTCTATCTTGGTAGCACGCTTACTTGTCACATGGTGATCTCAGTTATTGCAGCGGCTGTGTTTGCAATGGCAGGATTTGTTACCTTGGCCGTCGGGGGGTCGGCTTCTTTTGCCAAAGTATTGTTGGCTCTTGCGGCCGCTTCAGCATCTATATTATTACGTGATTTCATGCGGCTTGTATTGCTGGCGAAGCTTCAAGTGTGGGCAAGTCTGCTGATGGGTTTGTTTGTGAATATTGCCACGATCGGCGTGCTATTGTGGGCATATTTCGAGCAATGGCTAACGCCCGCTGTTGTTTACCTTACTATGGGGTGCTTTTCCGGTTCGGCGGCTTTGGTTATGTTGTTTGCTAAAAGAAAGAAGATAGGTTTCGTTCGGGGTCAATTGCGCAGCCATATACATGAGAACTGGCGTTTCGGTAAATGGCTGGTCGCTCGGACGGCAGCGCGTTTTTTTACTCTGCAAATGTATCCCTGGATTATCCTTGCATTTGAGAGTCCGGCGGCAGCCGGTGTGTACGGCGCATGTATGAGCTTAGCCACCGCTGTTAATCCTGTATTGATGGGCGTCAGCCGATATCTCGGACCCAGCACAGCCCACGCCGCCTGTCACGGACGTGCGGCTGTACGCAGGACGGTCAATTTGGCCATGATTATATTGTTAGCGCCTGTGAGTCTGTTTGTTTTGAGCTTGTTGCTTTTCGGAGAATGGGCGCTTGTGAAAATCTTCGGCCCATCCTACGCCGGTGCTGGACCTATAGTTGGAATATGTGCAATCGGTATGGGGGTAGAACTGTTAGCGTGCCCACTTGTATCAGGGCTTCATGCTCTGCGAAAGCCGGTTGCAGCCTTTCAGGCTGAATTGCTTGGATGTACTTTAGCAATCTTTATCGGCATTCCCGCTGTAAGTTTGTTTGGTCCAACCGGTGCGGCGGTTGGAATGCTGCTCTCGAGTGCAGCAAGGCGAACTTATCATTGGGTTTACTTTCAGCGTTTGACATCAGGCGCGCTACCGGAGTTGACCTGGACAGAGCAGAAATGGGACGCACAATAATTATTTTTATTTTCTTGTCGTGTTTTGGTGCGGCAGTTTTTGCCACTGAATTCTACGTGGCGAGCAACGGTAATGATACTAATCCTGGGACGAGAGAAAGACCGTTCGGTTCGCTCGAAAAGGCGCGTGATGTGATTCGCCAACTCAAAGAGCAGGAAGGACTTCCGCCTGGCGATGTTACTATTTATATCCGGGCAGGAAAGTACTTTCGTCAGAAAAGTTTCGAGTTGACAAGCGAAGACTCCGGCAGTGAAGACAGTCCGGTGGTTTACAGGAGCTATCCGAACGAAGATGTCCGAATCATTGGGGGCCGTCAGATAGAACCAAGTTGGTTTTCCGCAGTTACCGCATCCAGTCCGGTTTGGAACCGGCTCGATGCTTCCGCACGAGGTCAGTGTTTGAAGATCGATCTGCAGCAACACGGAATTAGTGATTATAGCGAGCCATTGGCGGTGGAGTTGAGCTTTGATGGCAAAATCATGCAAGTGGCACGGTGGCCAAATGAAGGCTTTGTGCAGACGGTTTCAGCCAAGGATGATATTACATTTGGTTATGAGGATCCTCGACCGGAGCGCTGGCAGGAAGCTGAAGATGCATGGGCTATGGGCTATTGGCGGTGGGGATGGGCCAGCGAGATTCGCAAGATTGCTAGGATTGATACTGCCAAGAAAGAGATAACACTTACGGAAAAACCCGGTTACGGGATTATTGCCGGCACACCGTATTATGTTCTTAACTTGCTGGAGGAAATCGATTCGCCTGGTGAGTGGTATCTTGATCGCGAAGGCGGAATTCTCTATTTTTGGCCGCCGGCTGGTATCTCCGGCAGCGAGATATTAGTATCTCTGCTTGCCGAGCCGATCATCAGGCTTGATGAGACTTCTCACATAGGTTTGCAGGAGTTGAGGATTGAGATGGGGTGCGGTGACGGAATCGATATCAATGATGGGACCGACAATCTTATCCGTAATTGTATTATTCGTAATATACGCGCAGCGGGTGCGCGTATATCAGGAGAGCGTAATGGTATCGAGAATAGTGTAATTAATTCAGTTGGAACAGCCGGAGTTTTGGCCTGGGGAGGTAATCGTTATCAACTTATAAGTTGTGAAAATTTTATTCGTAACTGCCATATATACGACTTCAGTCGTTGGCAGAGGACTTATGCTCCAGCGATTCGTTTGAACGGCGTAGGCTGTATCGTGACAAATAATTTGGTGCATGATGCACCTCATTCGGCCATTCTTTTTGACGGCAATGAGCATTTAATTGAACTAAATGAGATACACAATGTGTGTTACGAAGTCGATGACGCCGGTGCGATTTATGCCGGCAGGGATTGGGGTTTGCGGGGTAATATCATCCGCTACAATTTCGTTCACGACATTAAAAGCTCGCTTAGCGGTGAGAACAGCGTGCATGCGATATACCTTGATGACTGCGCCAGCGGCATCTTGGTTTTTGGAAATGTGTTATATAAAATCAGTGGCAGGGCAATAATGTGCGGCGGAGGACGGGATAATACCATCGAGAATAATGTAATCGCTAAGTGCGGCTCGGCTCACTACACAGATAGAAGAGGTAAAGTATGGATAGATGCGCCATATTTGGATGAGAGTTGGCATCTACTTGAGAATATCGAACGTTATCATTACAAGGAACCACCATGGAGTGAGAAGTATCCACGTCTGGCCAGGATTTTGGACAACGGACTCGAACAGGCCAAGGAGCCAGAGGGTTGTGTGATTATCAGAAACATCGGGTGGCAAAACAACGTTTGGCTTGAGGATGGCTGCCTTGGTGCTTGTGAAGGATTTAAATTATTCTATCGGATCAGTGACGACAACATTGAGAAGGAAGACCCGTTGTTCGTTGATGAGGGGAATATGGATTTGGCATTACGAGCGGATTCGCCAGCTTACACTCTCTCGGGTTTTGAGCGTATTCCCTTTGAGAAGATTGGATTTATTAAGCCTAATATTGCGGACTTGAACAACGATCTGACGGTCGATATGAGAGACATAAGTGTGTTTTCTGATATGTGGTTGGCAGAGGAACGGGCGCTTATGGCTGATATGAACGTCGATAGTCTTGTTAATTTCCTTGACTTTACATTTTTAGCTGAGAACTGGTTATGGAGGCGCTAGGATTCTGTGACTTGTAGACGATGTTCGTTTGTGATTTTCCGTGCAAAGGTGTTGCATGATAGAGGGTAGTTACAAGCTGTCAACACTGCACTGTGGTTTGTATCCGGATTACCTAATATGGCGCCGAGCTAAAATCGGTCTGGCGATTGCGGTGTGGTTTGTTTTTCTTGTTCTGAGGAGAGGTGCGGCTTATTGCGGCATTCCGCCGCTTTATGGGGGAGAAATCACAATAATCCTCATGATTTTGCTATATGCCAGATTAGAATTTATCAGGCAGTTCTTGCGTAATGGTTTTGGTGTAGCGTGTGCATTATATGTATTGATGATAGTGCCGTATGTGGCTATTGCTTACGGAGAGGCCGGGCTTTTAAGCGTTGAACTTTCTGCGATTGCTTACTATGCGATATTTATCTTTTTTGGCTATGCTGCTCTTAGCTCTTTTCAAGAGCAAGCTTGGTTCATACGATGGTTTTATTGGGCGATTATCATTAGTGACATCCATCATCTTGTTTCACTCGTATATCCCTTGGACTCCGTGGGACCGACTGTCAATGGAATATCGCTGCTTGGACATAGTGACTCGTCATATATTTACTTTCCTGTTGGGCTTGCATACGCATGTATTTTTGCCTATCGGCTCGGTGTAGTACGCACAACGCTGCTGGTGTGTCTATCTCTCGCCGGGTATCTAACATCGATGGAGCGGGGCGCGCTGCTGGGAATACTGGGCGTGTGTTTTATTCTGTTGGTTTACTGGAGGCTGTGGTACAGAAGGTTGTCAGTAAAGGTCGTTGGCATTCTGGCTGGATTGAGCTTTGCATTTGCGATATTGCTTTTGACTGATATCGACGCGCCCTTTCTGACTAACGCGCGTGACCAGGGCGAGTTAGTTAAAACTGTGTTTGGGACATCGGAAGTATTGGAGCACAAAGAGGGGACGCGTGCTCATAGACTTGAGATGTGGCAGTCCATAATACAAGCCACCGTGGCAAAAGATGTGGTTTTCGGACAGGGCCTTAGAAATCGACTGGTGGATGTGTCATTTAAGAATCCGCATAACTCCTTTATTAGCATATTTGGATTCCTTGGGCTCGTGGGTCTTTCACTGGCCGTGACTCTCTATATGGGCATACCAATCGCACTGTTGCATTTGAGCACAAGGCTGAGACGCAGACAAGAACAGGATGTATTGGTCTTCTATTTGTGTTGCGTCTGTGGATTTTACAGTGCAGCGTTTTTTGGACCAACATTGGTGTCACCTTTTAGTGCTTTAGTCTGGAACTTTATCTACGGAGTAATGTTGCGATATTCGGAGCTGTTAAAGCAGAGCAATTTAGCCAGTGGGGGCTGGGTGGCGCGACCCACGGTATAAACGTTGCGTGTTCTCATTGTACATAATGAATATGGTACTTATAGTGGCGAAGAAGCTATTGTGGATATAGGGTCGCAGTTGTTAGCCCAGCGCGGTCACCAGTTGTTTAGGTTGTCACGCAGCAGCACAGAGATTTCGAGGATGCGGTTTGGAAGGATTCGTGCATTCTTTAGTGGGATATACAACTTATCATCAGTGAAGACCATGCAGCGATGTGTGGATGAGTTCAGGCCTGATATTGTACATGTCCATAATCTCTTTCCTCTTATTTCACCGTCAGTGCTAAGGGTATGCGGCCAGGCTGGCATTGCAGTAGTAATGACGGTCCATAACCACCGATTGATATGTCCAAATGGCTTGTTTATGACAGATGGGCGGATGTGCCAGAAATGCGCGGGGGGCAAAGAATACTGGTGTATCTTTCTTAACTGTCAGAGTGACATATTTAGGAGTTTCGGGTATGCGGTTCGCAATTATATTGCTCGTAAAGGAAAATTCTTTTTGGAGAATGTGACGATATATGCTGTAGTGGCCCAGTTCCAACGTCTATTGCTCATCCGTGAGGGTTTTCCAGCAGATAGAATTGTGGTGATTCCGAATGCAGTTGTCTTCAATAGTGTGCGAGCAGAATCGGACTTAGGCGATTACGTGGGCTATATTGGGAGGATTAGCGCCGAGAAGGGGATTATTAATCTGTTTCAGGCTGCCAGCAAAAATCCTGATATACACTTTAAGCTTGCGGGGGCAGTTGCAGAGAGATTTCGTTTACCAGTTGAAAGACCTGAAAACATTGAGTTGGTAGGGTATCTATACGGCGCCAAAAAACACGAATTTTATAAGAATGCTCGCATTATAGTCCTACCGAGTATTTGCCTTGAGACATTCGGTAACACTATTGTTGAGGCAATGCTGCACGGCAGGGCTGTTGTTTGCTCTCGCATCGGAGGACTGCAGGAGATCGTCGAGGATGGCGTGACCGGCCTGCTTTTCGAGCCTGGAAATGCTGATGAACTGGGAGAGAAGATCAGGTACCTCTGGAGTAGGCCAGACCTATGCAGCAGTATGGGCCAAGCAGGTAGGGATAAGGCTCAACACGAGTACTCTACTGAGAATTACTATGATCGATTGATGGGGATTTACACTAAGGCTATGAGTTTGATTCAAGTTAGATGATTTGCGGCATGTCTGTTATTAAGGGCTTTGCCGAAGTTTTTCACCATTTCCAGGATTACTTACTTTATTGAGAGGTCAACTTATGAGATTGCAAAGAGTATACACAGAGAAGCGACTATTAAAGGTGGTGATTGTATTAGGACTTTCGTATTGTCTGTTATGTGGAGGTGCTTTTGCTGATACTAATGGAACAACTCGCATTGCGAGATGGAAGGGTGGGGCGTATGGAGCTTTGTCCATTACATTTGACGATAATGGCGTTATGCGCAATAAACAGGCGGCTATACTGGAAGAGTATGGCCTGCGAGGTACTTTCAATATTATCACAAGCTATGCGGACAAGACAGTGTTTCTTGACATGTTCAGTCGGGGGCACGAGCTCGGTAGTCACACTGTGAACCATCCGCCTTTGAATGGAGCAGACGCTGATGTGATATGGACAGAACTAAGTGAATCCAAACAGTTCATCGAAGAGCTTACGGGTCAGCCGTGTGTTACATACACAGCGCCCTACGGAGAGCTGGGTGATGATGTCGTGGCGGTTGCTAAGCAACTCTATATTTCTGCAAGGGGGGTCCATTGGGGAGTTAACAGTGGTGTTGGTGCAGATTTGTTCAAACTATATGTTGCGCCTTATCCATCGCCTTGGGGTACAACGTTGGCGGATAATGTGTATGTAGGCGAGTTGCGGACGTATATTGAGGATGTCCTCGCGGTCGGAGGGTGGGGTGTGGAGATGTGGCATAATCTGACTGAGGATCCTAATCAACCAAGTAGCGGTCAGGCGGTCAACGAGAGGGTATACCGGGCGCACCTGGAGCAACTGGTGGAAGATTTTATACAGAAGCTCTGGATAGCTCCACAAGGTCAGGTTGCCAGATACTATTTGGAACGAGACGGCACAACCATAAAAACACACCGGGTATCTGATAATGTTATCATAGTCGACCTGCAGTTCGAGGGAGATGCGGACATATTTAATGAGCCACTTACTCTGACAACTGAAGTGCCCGACAGTTGGTTAGTAGGCAATATTGTGATTGCTCAAGGCGGAACACAGCTCGATTACGAAATTTATCTGCATTCGGATGCGGAGCAGCCAAGTGCAGAGGCTGTCGCTGCAGAGACATGTTTGATGTACGATGCACTTCCAGCGGGAGGTGCTGTGACTATTATATTTGAGCCTATATTAGGTGACTTGAACGGGGATGGCGGCGTGGATGCAAATGACTTGGCAATCCTATCTTCGAATTGGCTGGAGAATGGAAAGCAATAGTTGTCGCAGCAGGAGTGTGTCACGCAGGGATTGCTTATTGTGGGCTCGAGGTCAAAAATACTAAATATAGAATTTGACTTGGTTAGCTACGGTACTGTGCTGGATACGGTTGAAAAGTGGAGGCATGATAGACAGAGACATTATGTTGTTATGACGAATCCCCACAGCGTCATGATGTGCCTGAGAGATGCGGCAATGCGTGACGCAACGAGGGCCGCGAGCCTGATATTGCCGGATGGCGTTGGCGTAGTAATAGCAGCGCGGATTCTGGGCTATTCGCATAACGGTCGAGTTACCGGCCCCAGCTTGATGCTAAAACTCTGTGACTGGGGTAGAAAAGGCGATTGTCGACACTTTTTCTATGGTGGGGCGGAAGGGGTCACTGATAGGCTTGTTGAGAAATTGTTATCATTGTATCCGGGCTTGAAGGTGGTGGGGACATATTCTCCGCCGTTTAGGTTTCTTAGTGTTGAAGAAGATAATGCGGTGGTGGAACGCATCAACGCAACAAATCCGGATATCGTTTGGGTGGGTCTGGGTACGCCGAAACAAGAGAAGTGGATGGCGGCCCATATTGGCAGGATTGACGCGTGCACAATGATAGGTGTTGGGGCAGCTTTTGATTTCCATTCAGGCAATGCTAAGTGGGCCCCAGCGTGGGTACGGCGGATGGGTTTTGAGTGGGTGTATCGATTTGTGCTGGAGCCTCACCGAATGTGGCGGCGTGATATCGATGGTTTTGTTTTCTTGGCTAAAGTCTTTTCGCAGGTTATTCAAACAACGCAAATCAGGCTAACAGGAGGATAAGGATGGTTAATGGTCAGAAGGTAATGATACTGAACCTTCCAAGCCCTGCGGGCATGGATGTGAATAGAGACTACTCAGGAGGCTTCGGCAATGCCCGCCTGGTGCGAAGAAAGGACTACGGTCATTCCGGGGATGTTCTTTTTGGAGTGTTCATGCCTTATCTTGCCACAGGCTTAAATGAAGCAGGTCACAATCTGGAAGTTCTGGATGGACAGGTGGAGCGTCTGAATTTAGATGGCATAATAGCTGCAATAGGCAATTCCAAACCCGGCATTGTTGTTTCGATGTTGTCTTTGCCTTCACTTTATGGTGACATTCAGCTTCTGAACAGAATAAAGGAGCAATTTCCTGAAACTGTTTTAGTAGTTCTGGGCGTCACTGCGAGGGTTCTTGCAGATGAAGTTCTGGGCCAGAGCAAAATAGATTATATAGTGGATGGAGAATACCCCTTCTATTCGTATGGCGTCGTGAGTCTTATCCGTGCATTACAAGATGGATCTAAGAATTCTCTACGAGAAGTGCCGGGACTTATCTTCAGAGATAATCGCGACGCTCAAAATGTTATCAGCGTTAATCAACTTGGCGCTTCACGAACTGAGCAGAGTCTGGATAATCTTGACCTGGAAAGCTATCGTACATTGCCTGTAAGCGGATACCGGCTTTGCTTTTTTAGTCCGGAGGGCAGGCCTCTTAATTACTTTCCCATCCTTTCAGCAAAAGGCTGTCCATTTCCCTGCATTTATTGTCCTTATCCGGTTGGTTTTGGAAAAAAGATTTCGTTCAAGTCGCCTGTTAAAATCATCGACGAGATGGAGTACCTGTCAGAGAATTTTGCTGTGCGTGCTTTTCTTTTCAGGGACCAGGTGTTTACTGCAAGCCAGCAGCGGATCGAAGAAATTTGTGATCTTCTGCTAGAGAGAAAGCTGCGGGTAAATTGGTTATTTGAAACCAGAGTGGATAGGATTTCCAAAAAACTTCTTGAGAAAATGAAACAGGCAGGGTGCAACAGAATCCATTATGGTATCGAAACCGGAGACGATGAACTGTTGGACAAGATCGGAAAGCCGGGTGTAGATAGGCAGATGATAAAAGAGGTCTTTAGAATTACAAAAGAGCAGGGAATCTACACCATGGCACATGTCATTCTCGGATTGCCGGGAGAAAACTTCAAGACCGCAAAGCATACTTTTGAGCTTTTGTCGGATATACGTCCAGATGGGGTGAACTGGAGTCTTATTACGCCTTATCCGGGAACAAAGCTGTTTGAGATGGCAAAAGAAAAAGGCCTAATTCTTACTTATGATTGGCAGAAGTACAACACAGAGCAGGTCGTGATGAGAACCGAGGAGCTTACTGGCGAACAGCTCGGTAGATTAAGTAAAAAGTTCTCGCGAGCTTTCAGAATCAAGCAAGTTCTAACGCGGCTGCGTAGGGCGGTGTATGATAAAAGGGATCTGAACTTCCTTGTTAGGAGGGCTTTCTACGAGTTTCGTACAAAGGCGATGTCGAAACTGGCTCCAGGCACATAAGAGATTTAGCAAACCGTTACTACAAGGCCGGCTGGATTTACATCATAGTCAAAGAAACGTGCGCGGTCGTTGGGTGGTTCGCTCTCAAGCATAGTTCTGAGTCTTTCGGCATCTTTAAGTGATTTACAGACCATCAGCAGGAACCCGCCACCTCCGGCACCGAGGAGCTTTGAACCGAAAACATATGGTTGAATTTTTGATAGAAGCGAATCCACATCGTTATTAGTGGAGTTCGGGTCGAGTTGCTTATTCAGTTGCCAAGCGGTGCTGACTACGTGGCCGAACGTTGACAGATATTTTCGCGAGATTGCGTTAGCCGCTGCTTTGGGGAGGTCGTGAATCTGCTTTAACGTGGTCATTGTTCCACGGTCGCGGTTAAGATACCCGCTTACTACCTGCTGTAGGATATTCTTAGCCAAGCGCGTGATGCCGGTGTAATACAACAAGGTCTTGCCCGCGTTGCGCTTGGGATCGAGCAAGTCTGTCGGCAGATAATGAATCTTGGCGTCGGGGATGAGCCCCGGCTCAGTAAAGATAATCTTTGTTTCCCCTACAATCCCTCCGATTTGATCCTGCCATTTTCTTCCATGAACGATTAGTATGCTCAGTTTGATGAGCAATTCGGCCAAGAGCTGAGCATCTGCCGTCGGTACCTTAGCGCCTTCAAGTTCACTATTTATACCAATCCAATTAAATAAATGCGTTTTTTAACAGACTACCGATCATTGCGTCATGCCTGAGAAAGCAGGCATCCAGTGCATATAAACCTATGGATTCCCGCTTTCGCGGGAATGACAGGGCGCAAGAATTAACTCCAATTGGTATTAGCACCACTAACTCCAATTGGTATTAGCACCACTATAAGGTAGAAGCGCTTGCGCCACTTCCCGCACTTTCCATCGAGATCGGTTACGACAATGACTTTTTTGGCGTCTGACAGAAACCAAGCCCGCACAGCAGGGCAAGCTGTTCTTTATAGGCCGCCTGCTGTTTGTTAGAGGTTGTGATTATAAGGTAGTCCCATTTTCTGGCTGCTTGGGGCATCTAAGACTCCTCCGAGACGATGGCAAGTTTAGCATTCTGAAGAGGGAAGTCGAGTATTGATTTGGCAATACTAAAGCAATTTCGGTAGAGTTCTATAAGATATTTTTCTTGAAGTCAGGGTGGTTTTTGTGGTATAAATTATATGTGTGAAACTTACTTTCAGCATGCAATATTTCATATATATTTTAACATTCGGGCTCCAGCAGAAGCGACAATGTCTGTTGTGAAGACTTCTTTAAGCCCAATGGTAAGAGCCAAATTTTTGGCTGATCCGTGCTTAGACCTTGAAGGAAGGAGGTACTGGCCGATCAAAAAAAATTGTGCTGCGTGGGCACAGATTCTATCCAAGAGAAGAATAAGAAAGTTATTTCACAGTGATTTTGAAGGAGGACTATTATGTGTAGAAAGATGAATTATTTGGCATCTTTTGTTTTGGCGCTATGTTTCATTTTGGCGGGCATAGCCGAAGGTGCTGACCCGAGTCTTGTCGGTTTGTGGAAGCTTGATGAGACATCTGGCACTATTGCTGTTGACTCGTCCGGCAATGGTAATGACGGTACCGTCTTGGGTGATCCGCAGTGGGTGCAAGGCCAAATCAATGGTGCGTTGGATTGTGATGGTAGTGGTGACTATGTCAACTGTGGGAATGCCTCGATCCTGGGTGACATGGATGAGATTACGGTCTGCGCATGGGTTACTATTAGGTCGATCCAGGGCGATTGGAGGGTCATTGTAGCAAAGGGTGAGAATGCCTGGAGGCTTAGCAACGTGAACTTGGATCCGAGGTTTCACTTTGGTATCACTTGGTGGCAGGCACCCGATACCTATTCGGTCGATGGAGTCACTGTGGTTGGCTACGACGAATGGCATCACGCCTGCGGAACGTTTGATGGTACAAACATCAACGTATATTTTGACGGAGTGCTTGATGCGAGCACCTCCACTACTGAGCCTATAGGTACCGCTTCCACGGACGTGCTTATTAGTGAGAACCCAGAATCAACAGGACGCCATTGGGATGGTCTGATCGATGATGTACGTGTTTATGACCGGGCGTTAACAGAAGAGGAGATTCAGATTGTCATGCTGGGCGGTGAAGAGCCAGGACGTGCATCTGTGCCGTACCCTGAAAATGAGGTCGACGATATTTGCCGAGATGTAATTCTTGTCTGGACGCCGGGAGAGTATGCTGCCACACATGATGTGTATTTCGGCAGCAACTTTGACGATGTCAACAGTGCCGGCAGAGCCAATGATCCCCTGGGTTTACTGGTCAGTCAAGATCAGAATGATACCAGCTATGATCCCTTCGACCTCGCTCAGGGCGGGCCAGCCGGGCTTCTGGCATACGGCCAGACCTATTACTGGCGGGTCGATGAGGTTAATGCCCCGCCTGACTCAACGATATATCCAGGTGAAATCTGGAGCTTTACGGTCGAGCCTCTTGTTTATCCGATTATGAATATAACTGCCACAGCTTCCAGCTCGCAAAGTGCAACTATGGGGCCTGAAAAAACTATCGATGGCTCCGGACTCAACGATAGTGACCAGCACTCGACAAACTCTACAGATATGTGGGTAAGTAGTGGCACCGGTCCTCAGCCGAGCTGGATACAATATGAGTTCGATCGCAGTTATAAACTGCAGGAGATGTTGGTGTGGAACTCTAATATGGCAATTGAGCCTTTTATTGGTTTGGGGCTGAAGGAAGTTACGATCGAGTATTCGATCGACGCCAATGACTGGACGCAATTGGATGGCGTACATGAATTCGCTAGGGCGCCCGGCTTGGATGATTATACTCACAATGCCCCAATCGCTTTTAACGGCGCAGTAGCAAAGTATGTCAGGATTACCGCTAACAGTAACTGGGGCGGAGCGGCCCAATTTAGTTTGAGCGAAGTGCGGTTCTTATACAAGCCGGTCCGTGCAAGGTATCCTGAGCCGGATATCAATGAGACAGACGTTAGTTTGGATTCTGTGCTTAGCTGGCGAGCGGGAAGAGAGGCAGCCACGCACGAAGTATACTTTAGCACCGATGAGCAAGCCGTTATAGAGGGCACTATCGCCCCTGAAGGTGTACCTGCGGGCGAGTGTGAGACCAGCTATGCTCCGCCGTCCCTTGAACTGGGCCAGACCTACTATTGGAAAATTAATGAGGTCAATAGTGCCGAAAGCCCTGCATTATGGGTGGGCGATACATGGAGCTTTTCCACAATAGAATACTCTGTTGTGGACGACTTTGAAGACTATAATG